>Ga0326511_10003769_pt1 | contig 12173 bp, 14 predicted proteins | sample 0_2496_0518_D_FD_203701 | JGI IMG/M metagenome (GOLD analysis project Ga0326511, IMG submission 203701) | Bovine rumen microbial communities from UC Davis, California, United States - 0_2496_0518 | ecosystem: Host-associated > Mammals > Digestive system > Stomach > Rumen | place: USA...
GCAGCATTGACGAACAGCCACGTTCGGACGATTCAAGCCCGCTTGCGGGATGGCACATTGAAGGGGAAGAAGCTGGGCGGCATATGGCGCATTTACCGCGATTCCCTGTTCAATGATAAAGTAGTCGCAGACCTTAACATAGAAAGAAGGTGAAAAACATGGTTATTACTGTGGCGTTTGGCAAGGGCGGCACGGCAAAGACTTCCACAGTCTGCGCCCTTGCGAACTACGCCCGCCAGCAGGGCAAACGCGTTCTGTGTGTGGACTGTGACCCGCAGGGCAATTCCACATACGCCCTGGGTGGGGAAACAGCCGCCCCTGGACTGTTCGCAGTATTGACAGGGCAGGCACAGGCGGCGCAAGTGATACAGCGAACACAGCAGGCAGATATTATATCTGCTGGGCGCGATCTGTCCGCAGCGGAACTATACATTCTGAACCGCCCCGGCAGGGACTTCATATTGCGGGAAGCCCTTGCCCCCCTGCGCCCCCGTTACGATCTGATTGTGATTGACACACAGCCCGATCTTAACACCCTGCTTGTCAATGCGCTGTCTACGTCTGATTCTGTGATATTGCCGATGCAGGCGAACAGCTTTTCAATAATGGGACTGTATCAAATACAGATCACCATTGACCAGGTGAAACAGCTTTGCAATCCTGCCCTGACTGTGGCGGGAATTCTGCTGACCAGGTACAAGCCCCGGCAGACCTTGGCAAGCGATCTGCGCGCCAGCATTGAACAGCAGGCGCAGGCAATGGGAACAAAGGTGTTCAATACCTATATCCGGGAAGGTGTAGCCGTTGAACAGGCGCAGGCCCTGCGGCAATCGCTGTTTGATTACGCCCCCGGCAGCAACCCCGCAAAGGATTATAAAGCCCTTTATGATGAACTGGGCTTGTGAAAGGAAGGATAACACATGGCAAAGAAGCAGACGTTCACCCCGCCAGCAGCCCCCGGCGCGAACTATACCCCGATACAGCAGCAGGAACCCGCGCCAGAACAGCCCACGAAAACGGAATATTACCGTTTCAATGCAAAGATGCCGATTGAGTGCAAAGATTATTTGCAGGAAATGGCATGGCGCGCCACAGTGAAGGAACACAGGAACGTTACCATTACCGAATACCTGACCCGCATTGTGCGGGCAGACATGGAAGCACACCCCGAATGGAAGGAAACGCTTGACATTCTGAACACCTGATATATTCCGCGCGCGCTGTGTGGGCTGGACACACGGCACACACATAACGCGCAGCACACACAGCGCACACAGTATGTATTAAGAAGGTGAAACGCTTATGACACTTAACACGGAACAGCTACAGGAACTTATTGCCGATCTGGGCGAATTTTTCACGCTATCGGCGTTTACGCCAGAGTTTGCAAGGCTGGAACTATTGCAGAACATTGCCACGGGGATTGAAGGTGGATATATTCCAACAGGCTGTTACTTCATGGATGCCAACAGCATCATTTACGCCCCGAAAGATACCAACGGCGAACATATACCAGGCATTACAACAAGGACATTAAGACCGATCACAACCAGCAGCGGGGAACCGATCAAGTTTGCAAATTTGGTTTTCTATATCGGGGAATACATGAACATGCCTGAACCAGCAAACGCCCTGCTGAATAACTATTTCAGCGCGCCAACATGGAACGAACGCTTGCAGAACATAACCTTGCCCGATGAAATTGTTCACCCCATAGACCGCGTAACGCGCCTGGTATTTGACAACAAGATTCCCCTGAACAGCGAAAAGAAGGTAAAAAGCGGGAAAGAGATCACCGTAACCACGGAAACAGGCCAGAAAGTAAAGGAACCCATTGCCCCTATCATAACATACACCTTGCTTGACTTGCCCCCCGGAATTCAGATCAGCCGCAAGATGAACATTTATGACAACAATGTTTATAACGCTGTCTGTTCACTGTTTGACAAGGGAAACACGCAATTCACGGGGACGGATATTTACCGAACCATGACGGGAAACAGTAAGGCGCAGCCGACGCAGGCCACACTTGACACCATACACGAAAGTTGGTTGCGTTTCACATCTGCGCAGCTAATTGTTGATACTGGGACTATGGGGGATGCGTATAACTTCAAACGCTGGATAAAAGGCCGGCGCATTATTGAAGGTGTATGGGACACAGGCATTGTAAAAAACCAGCACGGATATTTCAGAACCACGTTTTACACGATGCTTGAAAGACCTATCCTGCTTGACTATTCGGAAGCATTGAACCAGGTTGTAAGATACCCGCTATCATGGCATAACACCCCGATCAACAAGACCCCGGAAATCATTGCGCTACAGTCTTTGATATTAGACCATATCAACGCCATTCCCGCGATCAGCAATCACATTCTGTATGAAACGCTGTGGGAAAAGTTGAACCTTCCACAGGACACGCCAGCAACCCGGCGAAAAAAGGAAGCTGTTTTGCGCAAGCACGTTCACAAAATGCTTGACTACTGGAAAGGGCTGGGCATTATTTCAAACTGGGGGGAAGAACGGAAGAACAATCGCATTTACTGTATCACGATCAACAAAACACGCCCCCGTAAAGAAATTCCCGCGCCCGCTACCCCCTGAAAAAGTCGTAACGACCCCCTGAAAAAGTCGTAACGACCCCCTGAAAAAGTCGTAACGACCCCCTGAAAAAGTCGTAACGCCTAAAAAATTCCTTCATATATGCGACACACAATAAGCTATATAAGCCCCATAGGCTTTATAGCGGCGCTGGGCAGGCGCTTGAAGCCCTGCCCGCGCCTGTGATAAAGTAACCAGGGAACGGGGGAACCAGATATTCACAGAACGAACAAGGCCAGCGGCGCGCGCCTGCTGTTTCTGTGAATATCGAACCCCGGAACCCGCCCCGGCGCTATGTTAAGGTCTACTGAAACCGCAGCATAGGCCACGCCACGGGGCAGACCTACGGACACCGATGTCTACAAGTTGGAACAGCCCGGCACACATGGGGCAAACGCTTTCTGTGAAATCACAAAAAGCGAAAAGCCACACCAGCCCCCGCGCCCACGGGGCAGACACGGATGCCCGAGTTTGTGAAGTCACAAAATCGGTGGTGGAAAATTTTCCACCACGGGACAGACACTAAAACCGCCACGGGGAAGCCTGCAAGCAACACCCCGCAGCGGCAGCAGGCGGGAAGGATGAACCCGCCTGCCCTTCCAGTATACCACGCAGAAAGGATGAAAAGCAATGACAGACAAACCGATGAAGCCAACACCCGCAGGGGGATTCACGAACACGGATGCCCTGCCCGCCTACTTGAAAGAACATGGGCTGTTCTGCCTGTGGCGTTACGAATGGGACGCGAACAGGGATAAGGGGAAAGGGGGATGGACGAAACCCCCGTATAATCCGAACAACCCGCAATATCACGCAGCTTCGGACAACCCCGCCACGTTCGCCAGCATGGACAAGGCCGCAGCCGCAGGGCGCGCCCGCGGATTTGACGGAATTGGAATAGGTGTATTCGGCGCTGTGGCGGCAATCGACATTGACGATTGTATCAGCGGCGGCGAACTGTCCGACATGGCGCGCGACATTGTAACCACGATGGACGCATACACGGAAATTTCCCCGTCTGGGGAAGGAATACGGATTCTGTTCCTTGCGCCAGAACTGCGATATGATGCAGCAGCCTATTACATTCATAACCGGGAAAAAGGGCTTGAAATCTATCTGCCCGGAATGACGCGGAAATACTTGACCGTTACCGGGAACGTTCTGCGCGCCCACGACATGGAAAACAGGGAAAGCCGATTGCAGACTATCCTTGACAAGTACATGAAGCAGCCGCAGGCCCCGGCGATCAGCGCCAGCAGGCCCGCAGCGCCCTTGACCATATCGGACAGGGAATTGATTGAAAAGGCCAGCAACGCAAAGAACGGCGCGCAATTCCGCGCGCTGTGGCGGGGCGAAATCACGGGATTCCCTTCCCACAGTGAAGCAGACCAGGCATTGTGTAATTTGCTTGCGTTCTGGGCGCAGGGGGACTATGACCGCATTGATTCCCTGTTCCGTCAATCTGGATTGAACCGGGATAAATGGGAACGGCGCGAACGATACCGCACAACCACGATTGAAAAGGCAATCGCCAGCTGTGGCGGGAACTACTACAGCCCACAGCCCACGCCCCCGAAAACGCCAGAACGCCCCCACGCGGCACAGGAAGCCCCACAGCAGGCCCCCGGCGATCTGGACGGGGAACGGGAAGCCCCGGCGCAGGAAGCGCCACAGAGCGCGCCACAGGCCCCACAGCGCGCGCGTTCTGCTGTGGAACTGTTTGATTCCTTCATGGCAAAGATACAGACCGACGTTTACAGGCCGATTCCAACGGGAATGGCAGTAATTGACGATCTGTTACGCGGGGGAATTCCCCGGCAGGCTGTTGTTTTACTGTTGGCAGCGCCCGCAGCGGGAAAGACAGCGCTTGCACAGCAGATGTTTGAAACAGCGGCAGCACATGGGACAGACGTTATATTCCTGAACCTTGAAATGTCACGGGAACAGCTACTTGCCCGCAGCCTGTCCAGGATGATTCACAGGGACGGCGGGAACATTCCTGCGGATTCAGTTATGGAAGGTTACGCATGGACGGAAGCGCAGCGGCGATTCATCGAACCAGCAGCCGCCCGATACCGCGCGGAAGTCGCCCCCTACATGAACTATAACACGGATGGATGCGGGGCCGATCTGGATTCAATCATGGACACGCTGAACAGGGCCGGGGAAGCGGCAAAGGCCGCAGGGAAGCCCGCCCCGGCGATCTGCCTTGACTATCTGCATTTGGTAAGAGTACAGGAAGCGCGCGGGGACTTGCAGGAAATGATTAAAATAATCATGGGGCGCTTGAAAAGCTGGGCGATACAGTATGATTCATACGTTGTAGCGATCAGCGCCACGAACAGAACCACGAACAGCAACGGCAAAATATCGCTGTATAGCGGCAGGGATTCAAGCAATCTGGAATACGGCGCGGATATTGTGTTATCGCTGAACTATAGGGAAGTACATGAACAGGGACTTGACGCGAACGACCCGGATGTGATTGCAGCGCTTGAAAAGAAGGACGGCACAAGGAACATGATAATTCAAGTGCTGAAAAACCGCATGAAGGGCAACGCAGGCCAGAAAAGATATTTGTCATTCCACGCAGCAAGCGGCACATTTACGGCAGAAACGAACCAGACACCCCCGCCAGCGCCCCGGCAGCAGCGATTTACCGAAATGGATAATGACCCGGACAACCCATTCATTTGAATAGATGCCCCGCCCATGCCGAACATATTACAAACACGAAACATAATAGAAATACAAAACATAATTGACATAGACGGATAAAAACTGTATAATCATTCTGGACGGCATGGGACGGGGCAGGCCAGGAAGGGGGACAGACGGAACAGCCTGCGGCGCGATCAGCGCCCGCCCACGCGCCAGAACGCAGAACGACCCCGCGCGAACGAACTTGCCAGAACGAAACAGCGCAGGGCCGCGCCCCACAGACCGGGGCAAGCATAGTATATCATGTTTGCCCCTTCCAATGCAAGAAAGGAAGGTAACACCATGAATAACAATACCATGAACGCGCAGGAAATCAATGCTATTACTGAAATTCTGGGCCACAGACCGACAGACCGCGTTATGAAGATTATTGGGGATCTGGAAAGGCTTGCGGAAGAATATTGCGCAGAACACCCCGGCACGACATGGGAACACGCATGGGGACTGATTAAAAGGTTTATCGAACAGTCTATAGCACACAGCCAGCAGGCCGCAGGAAGCCCCACAGCGCGCGCCACAGCGCAGGAAGGGGAACAGGCCCCCGGCGATCTGGGCGCGCCCACAGGCCCCGCGCAGGCCGTTTGAAAAGGGGGAAGCGCCCACGAAAGCATATAACAAGTATTATCGCATTGCGTTTGACTTCCACGCGAAACACAAGCCCTTCCCCGCCACGCCTGCGGCATGGGATGCGGCAGCGGATGAAATGAACGCGATCAGCAACGCGAACGGGAACAACCCGTTTTTGATTGATTTGCTTTGCGCTGTGTGGGCCGAATTGGAACGCGCTGAACAGCGCTTGAAAGGGCAGGCGGCAGGATAACACACAAGATAACACACAAGACAGACCGAACAGCACAGGCAGGGGGGCAGCGCGCCCCCTGCTTTTTTGCGCGCTGTTCAATGTTAAGGTCTAAATGGACTTTTACATAGGAATATCAGACACACAGACCACAGCAGCCACATAAACCGAACACCGTGTAAAAAACAGAACAAGTGTTCTATGTGTCTTGTGTTTTTATTCTGCTTGTGATATAATAGAAACATGAAGTATACAAGACACATAAAACAGACGTATTACAAGACCTGTCCAATCTGTGGCGCGAACCTTGACCCCGGCGAACATTGCGACTGTATAGGACAGGGCGAACAGGAAAGGGGGAAAGGCTATGAACATGACGGAAGCGGCAAGGGAAGCGCGGCGCAAGTATCAGCGCGAATGGAACGCGGCGAACGCAGACAAGCGGCGGGAATACATGGCGCGTTACTGGGCGCGTAAAGCAGCAGAACAGGCCGAAAACGGCGATTCAGAGCGGAACAAACCGGAACAAAGCGGAACAAAAAGAAGGTGAATACATGAAGATCAGTTTCAGCCCGTTAAAGGACGGGGCGCGCTATTTCATCATGGCAGATGATGGACACGGCGTATGTTATTTTGACAGCTTGGCAAAGGCGGGGCTTGTCATGCGATACCTACAGGGCGCGAACATGCCCCCGGATGATTGCGCCCGCGCTGTGGACTATATGCGTATATTCGATAAGGACGCAGCAGCCAGGGCAGCAGAACGGGAAGCGAAAAGGGCGAAGAAGCGCGCAGCATATGAGAAGGGCCGCGCAGCGCAGGAAGCCCGCACAGCCGCAGAAAAGGCCGTAGAACAGCCCCCGCAGGAAGGGGAACCCGATGTTAAGCCCGAATAAGCAGCGCGCCCTACAGGCCCTTCTAACGCAGCCCACGAAAGCGGAAGCGGCACAGGCGGCAGGCATTACCACGCGCGCCCTGCGGAACTATTTGCAGGATGAAGAATTCCAGCGGGAATATAAAAAGGCCGTTTCTGACGTTATCGACAGCGCCACACGCCAGGCACAGCGCGCCCTTGCCCCTGCCCTGTCTGCCCTGCTTGTCATTGTGGAAGATGATGAAGCAATGCAGATGCCCGGAATAGGCAATCGAATTTCAGCAGCCCGCAGCCTGCTTGACTATGGATTGCGCTTGACGGAATTCAATGACATTCTGCGCGAACTGAACGGGGAAGGTGAATAGGGATGTATTATGACCGATTGCGGCAGGCAGTACGGACATACACGAAAACGCGCCAGCAGATGAACGCGACCCGCAGCCCCGTTTCAGATCATATAGCGCCCTGTTTCCTGCCTGTCCATGAAGATATTGTAGCGGGCGCGCACAGTATCTATCACCTTCCAGGCGGGCGCGGCAGCGGGAAAAGCAGCTTCATTTCCTTGGAAATAGTTGATGGCATGATGCGCGATCAGAGCGCGAACGCAATAGTATTCAGACGTTACGCAAACACCATGCGGGAAAGCGTCTATGCGCAATGCCAATGGGCTATTGATGAACTGGGCTGTTCGGCGCTGTGGCGGGGCAGCATATCGCCTATGGCGTTCACCTACATTCCCACAGGGCAGCAGATCATATTCAGAGGGCTTGACGATGTGGGCAAGCTGAAATCCATAAAGCCCCGGCATGGGCGCTTTGCCTGGATATGGTTTGAAGAATTCAGCGAACTTGCGGGCATGAACCAGGTTAGAAGCGTTCTGCAATCTGTCATGCGCGGCGGCGATGGATTCCGAATATTCGATTCCTTCAACCCCCCGATCAGCCGCGCGAACTGGGCGAACAAGCATGTTCTGATACCAGATGAACGCGCCCTGCTATTCCGTAGCACCTACAGGGACATGCCCCCGGAATGGCTGGGGGAACCCTTCATTCTGGAAGCCGAACGCCTACAGGCGATCAATGAACGCGCCTATAGACATGAATACCTGGGCGAACCTATAGGCAGCGGCGGGGAAGTATTCCCGAACCTTGAAGCCCGCGAAATCACCGACGCAGAAATAAAGGAATTCCAATACATTTACTGCGGCGTTGACTGGGGATTTTCCGTAGACCCATTCTGTTTTATCCGCGCAGCCTATGACCGCAGGAAGCAGGCAATCTATGTTTTCGATGAAATATTCCAGCGGGGCATATCGAACCAGCAGGCCGCAGAGCTGATTAAAGGGAAGGGCTACCACATAACCACAGCCAGCGGGGAAATATATGATTCACCATTCGGATTCAGCTATGGACGCAGCAAGCAGTTAATCACCTGCGACAGCGCGGAACCGAAAAGCATTGCCGATTTTCGCAACGCAGGATTGAACGCGCGCCCCTGTTCAAAGTTTCCGGGAAGCGTTCTGTATGGTATTCGATGGCTACAAAGCAAGTATTTGTATATAGACCCCCGCAGATGCCCCAACGCATGGCGGGAATTCAGTGAATACGAATACTTGACCACAAAGGACGGGGAATTCCTTGCGGAAGTACCTGACATGAACAATCACGCAATCGACGGACTGCGCTATGCCTGCGACCCGTTAATCCGCAGCTATAGGGAAAGCGCGTAACAATGTTAAGGTCTACCCGGACTATAACAAAGGAGATGAAATAACATGGCATTTTTACGGATTCATTGCGCCTACTGTGGCGGCACATGGGATGTTTACCACAAACAGCGCGAACTTGACCCGGCGCGGCGCTGTCCGCATTGTGATTCCCACATAGACGGCGAAACATGGCGGGAAAAGATTCTGCCCGCCTACAACACCATGCGGGCGGCGAACATGGGATTGCTTGACGATCACATGCAGCACCATTGCCCCCGGTTTGAAGTGGACTATATCAACGATGGCACATTCCAGAACAGCGGCGAAAAGGACGCAGTTATAAACACCCTGGGCGATGGCCTGGGCGATCTGCGCGACGAAATGGGCGAACTGCGCGTTGAATTCGCCAGACTGCGCGCGAATCTGCACAAGAAAGGATGATGAACAACCATGCCATTTATACCGATACTGGAACCCATTACCCCGGACATGGACAACACGCCCGGAAGGGCCGTAACCGATAAGATCACCATGAGCGACGGCGCGGAAGTGGACAACACCCCGGAAGCAATCAGCGCCTATAACCAGATGCGCAAGCGATCTGCGGAAGCCGCCCGCCAGCAGTGGCGCCAGCGGCAGCAGGCCAGGGAAACAGGAAGGACCTGCCCCATGCACCCCGACGCACAAGTGAACAGTAACATTCCCTGTAAAAAGGATTGCGCGCTTTATGTGGGCGATGGATGCGCCCTTGCAGCGCGTAAAGCCTTGACCGATACCAACGGGAAGCCCTGCCCATTCCGGCGGCGCTGTGACCCTTCCTGCGCCCTGTATGCGAACGGATGCAGCCTGACCAATACACAATTTGCTTGAAAGCAAGAAAGGATATAAGATAATGAGCATGTTTAACGATTATGGGAAAAAGGTGAACGCGATTGCAAAGGAAGCGTTTGAAAAGTACCGCAAAGCTGAAGCCGCCTATAAGCGCGCTGAAGAACAGCAACGCAAGTATCCGCAGCGGCAGGGCATAGTTGATGCCGAATACGCAGCGCAATCCGCGCGCGCCAATGCTGACTTCATGCAGGCAAAAGCAGATATGAAGAAAGCACAGGAAGAATTCCGCGCCCACAATGCCGAAATCGCAGCCCTGCGCAAGCAGCTTGTGGCAGACCTTGACGCGCATTATGCAGCAGACCCGGCAGCCCTGGACGGGAACACCCTTGAACTGCTGAAAAGCGGCGTTCTGAAACCCGCAGAGTATTCCCGCATGATGGACCAGGCGCAGAGCAGCGGCAATCACACTATGGCCCGCATGATTGCGAAATATGCGGGTGATGCGGCAACCAACGCGGGCAAGCAGTACGGCGAAAACGATTCCCGCGCAAGGGAACTGCGCGCCATTTCCTACAGGGCGAACGACAACAACGGCGCGAACACCCTTGCAGTATTCGATCTGATGGCGAACGTTTACAGCAGGGCCACGGAAAACCCCTATATGATTGATTCCTGGGACAGCCTGACGGGGGAAGCCGCTGAAAAGATGTAATGTTAAGGTCTGTCCAGACCACAGCATAGACCGCCAGCAGGCGGGGCAATGGGGACACAGAACACCCCCGGCGCGCCCCGCCTGTTTTATATTTCTGCCCTGCTGAATTCACGCTTGACACACGCGGATAAATACTGTATAATAATGGGTGTATAGAAATAGAACAGCCCCCAACGCCTGGAAACGAACGGGACTGTTCAGCACCCCACGCGACAGCGCCACGCGGGACACCTGTATTATACCACAGATGCCCGCCACGCGCAAGCATGAAAGGAAGGGCAGACCATGAACGAAATGATTATAAGCGCCCCCGGCGCAGCCCTGACCGCCCGCCCGCAGCTTGCGGACATGCTGGGCCGTTTCCTGGACTTTGTGAACGTGAAAGATGTTACCGCGAAATCATACGGCGTTTGCCTGCGCTGTTTTGGTGAATGGGCGGCGAACAATGCCATTACAGCCCCCACGCGGCGCGACATTCTGGATTATGTGGAATGGCTTGCCCTTCCACACGCCCGCAGGCAGCGCACAGACCGCGCCAGCAGCAACCAGGCAGCAGCCGTTATAACATTCAGCGCAGGCACACAGGCCCGCTATCTGCGCGCTGTGAAGCTGTTTTTCAAGTGGACGGCGCAGGAAGGTTTATATCCGAACGTTGCCGATAATGTGAAGGGCGCAAAGGTACGGGCAGACAACACGAAACGCGACCCCCTACAGCGTGACGATGCCCGCGCCCTGCTGGATTCAATCGACACGACCACAGACGCGGGGAAGCGCGATTTTGCTATGATAGACCTTGCATTAAGCAATGGGTTACGGATTATTGAGATTCAGCGCGCTTGCATTGGAAACCTGGAATTGATAGCAGGTAAGCACATTCTGTATGTTTGGGGCAAGGGCCACAGTGAAGCGGATGATTTTGTCGTACTTGCAGACGAAACCTATAATTCCATTATGGCATATCTGAACACCCGCAGCACGAAAGACCCGGCAGCGCCCCTATTCGCCAGCACAGGGAACCGCAGCAGCGGGCAGAGAATGACAGAACCGTCTATTTCAAGGATATTCAAGCAGCGATTAAGGGCGGCGGGATTCGATTCACACAGGATTAGCGCCCACAGCACCCGGCACACATCCGTAACGCTTGCGCTAAAGGCCGGCGCTACCTTGCAGGAAGCGCAGCACCACGCCCGCCACGCAAGCCCCGTCACGACTGAAAATGTCTATGCGCATAACATCGAAAAGTTAGCGCAGAACACCGCGCAGCGCGTTCGTGATTACATCTATGGCGTTGAAACCGACGTAACCACGCAGGCCGCAGATTGTTTGAAGCGCATGACAGCAGATCAGCAGCAGCGCGCCCTTGAACTACTGCGCGCAATCGCTGGATAACAGGAAGGGGGACAGCATGAACCCGATACATGAAACGGTTTACAGATTCCTTGAATTGTATTACCCGGATGCCCACGCCAGCCCGCATGACGCGGCGAACCTTGACGTAACCATGCCAGACGGCGACACATACACCCTGGGCATAAACCTACTGGGCGAAATCCTGACCGACGCGGGGGAAATCATTGCAGAACCCACGCGCACGATAGACCCCGACGAATACACCCATTACACCATGCCCGACGAATGGCGCATTATAGCGCCCCTGTAGGGCGCGCAGCAGGCCCATACAGCCACGATCAGAAAGAAGGCGAACAGATGGCACACCCCGGCGGCAGGCCGCGCAAGGCCGTAACCCTGCCCGCAGAAGCGATTCCACAGAAGGACTATTTCACAGTACCAGAAGCAGCAGCATTGACGAACAGCCACGTTCGGACGATTCAAGCCCGCTTGCGGGATGGCACATTGAAGGGGAAGAAGCTGGGCGGCATATGGCGCATTTACCGCGATTCCCTGTTCAATGATAAAGTAGTCG
>Ga0326511_10003770_pt1 | contig 12171 bp, 11 predicted proteins | sample 0_2496_0518_D_FD_203701 | JGI IMG/M metagenome (GOLD analysis project Ga0326511, IMG submission 203701) | Bovine rumen microbial communities from UC Davis, California, United States - 0_2496_0518 | ecosystem: Host-associated > Mammals > Digestive system > Stomach > Rumen | place: USA...
CGCACGTCGCCGTCGTTCACCTCGCCGATGAGCTTCTTCTTCTTCGTGTCGCACCGTGCTTCCTGTATGAAGCGTATCTCGCGGGCCGGTATGCCGTAGTCCTCCACCAGCTTGCGCTTGATTTCCTCGTAGATGTTGAACTTGCCGTCGTTCTGCCACGTCGAGAGGTCGCTGAAGATCATCTGCGTACCCTTCACGTCCTCGAACTTGTGATAATACTGCGCTACCATCTTGGCACACATCGAGGCCTTGCTCCGTGGGTGGTCGCCATACGCCGGGTCAATCAGCCGCATGTCTAAGGACATCTTGCGGGCGAGGTCGGTAGCATACAGCATCTTCGCCATCTCCTGCTGCTTGGTGGGGTTGTTGATGCCTATCAGCGAGAAGTCGCCCGTCTCGGCAAACTTCATCAGCGTGTGGATAAACTCCTCCTGGTCGGGGGTCGGCTCGATGTGCATCAATCGTGCATACTTCTCGGGGCGCTCTATGCCTACGTCCTTCGCCGTGCGGTAGTCGGTTATCTCGTTGTAGAACTGCGCCAGCTCCGGCACCTTGATAAAGTAGCGGAAGCGCTCCTTCAGCACAATCTGGTTGGTCAGTCCGAACTCATACTCCTGCGTCTTGCGGGTGAAGATAGCCGCCCAGGCATCGAAACAGGTGATGCCCTGCTTGGCCATAGCCTTCGGTCGCAGATAGCGGAACAGGCTATACAGCTCCGTCAGCGAGTTCGTAATCGTGGTGCCACTGAGGAACGTCGCACCGAGGTCACGCCCCGTGCGCTGCTGAATGGTGCGGATAGCCATCAGCAGATTGTAGGCACGCTTCGAGCCCTCCGAGTTGCCTAAGCCTGCCACACGGTCGTGGCGGGTGGCGAAGCCCAGGTTCTTGAACTGGTGGCTCTCGTCGATGAAGATGTGGTCGATGCCCATCATCTTGAAGTCCACCACGTCGTCGGTGCGCTTGCGAATAGCGTATTGCAAGTCCTGAAGTTTCGATTGCAAGTTTGCTTTCTTCTTCTCCAGACCGCGCTTCAGTCGGCTCGATACGCTGTCCCACGAACCATACAATGCGCTCAGGCTCTCGTTCAGGTGGTTCAGTTCCTCACGGATGACGTCGGCCTGTACCTCGTCCGACTGCGGTATGAAGCCGAACTGGTCGTGCGACATAATCACCACGTCCCAGTCGTTGTTCTTCATGCGGTTGAAGAAGTTCTCACGCTCCCGTCCTGAGTAGTCGGCGTGCTTGGCATAGAGCACACGGGCCTTGGGGTAGGCCGTCATGTAGGTCTCGGCGATGGCAGCCACGTTGGCCTTCAGTCCGATGATCATCGGCTTGTGGCAGAAGCCCAGGCGCTTCATCTCGTGGGCAGCGAGACACATGATAAGCGTCTTGCCGCTACCTACTTCGTGGTCGCAGATGCCGCCACCGTTCATCGTCAGCATCCAGATGCAGTCCTCCTGACTCTTATACAAGCCGCCGCTCACCTTCTTGCCGTCCTTATACACCGGCTGCGGTATGCCGTACTTCGCCTCCAGCCCTGCCCAGTCGATGCCGGGGAAACGCTGGTGCGAGCCGTCGAACTGCGGCTTCACGTGGCAGTTGAACAGCCGGTTGTATTTATCAGCCAGTCCGTCGCGCAGCGCCTTCGGCTGTCGCAAGAGCCAGTCCTGATAGCCCTGTCGGATTTCCTCAATCAGCGTGTTAGCTTTCTGCGTAGCCTCCGGGTCCTCGTCCTTCGCATAGCTCTTACCGCTGGCGGTCTTAATCTTGCGCCCCATCTCGTCGCGTCGGTACTTCATCATCTTTGGGCAGGAGTTCAGCAGTGCATGCTGCAGCAGCCCCATGCCGTCAATCGACTGGCTCGCCTCGCTCGATACGGCATACTGGGTATAGATTTTCTCATTGCCCCGGTCGCTGTCGCAGGCATACTGGTCCAGGTTGCGGTCATACTTCACCGTCACCTCCACCTTTGCGCCGTAGTCATTGCCAGCCATCGAAAAGAACTCCGAGGCAAAGTCCTCATAAATCTTCGTATCGACCCATCGCTCACCGAGGTTGAAGTCCAGGTCATCGAAGGGGATAGGCTCAGGGATGGAGGCCCGCAGGGCGGCGAGCGCCTTCTGCGCTCTCGCCAGTTTCAAGTTCCAAGTTTCAGGTTTCAAGTCCTTTGCACCAGGCTCGTCACCTGAAACTTGAACCTTGAAACTTGAAACCAGCGCTTCAATGCGCTCAATCTTCTCAATCACATTCCCGCTGATGAACCTCGCCTTAATCTCCCACTCCTCGCTCAGGGGGTTATAGTATATTTCCCCGTCCAGCTCGTCGCAGATTTCCTCCTCGCTCTTGCCCGTCAGCGCCGCCATATAGCGCACATCGGGCTTGCCATAGTCATTGAGCGACTGCGCCAGCGCCTCGTGACTGTCCGTCACGCTGTGCATCTCGTCGGTCGAGAACGCCACTGGCCTGTCGAAGATGTCGGCCTTCGTCCAACGTCCGTTCTCCAGTATCTCCAGCGTCAGCAGCTCCTTGTTGATAGCCTTGGCCATCTTCCTGTTCGGCTCCTGGTTCAGTGGCCCCCACTCCAGACGGTATTCATCATACAGACGGTTCAGCTCCTTGCGCATCTCCGTGTTCTCCTGCATCTCCTTGGCCTCGTAGTCATACAGGCGGCGGTAGCAGTCGAAGATATGAGCCATCTGCGTCTCCTTCTTCGGGTCAAACGACGAGCGCCCGCTCTTGCGCTCCTGCTTCTTCTCGCTCTTGCGCTCCTGCTTGCCGCTCGTCCCGTGCTCGGCGGTATTTCCGCCGAGGTCAGCCTTGAGGTTCGCGCCGAGGTCCTTGCTCAGCACCTCGCCCAGCTGCCGTGCTATCCCCTGCACGCCGCCCTCATGCTTATACACAAACCCAGGCTTGCCATACGCATCCGTATCTCTCCCCGTGTCCGTAGCAATCACTCGCTCCGGCCACATATCGAAGTACATATTCGTCGGGCATCCCCCGTCCTCATACTGCGTCAGCAGCATCGTCTCTTCCTCGGTCAGCGGGCCGCGCTTCGAGTCCTTCTGCATCACTAAGAGGTCAGTGCCCACCTCCGTACCGCTCTCCTTGAACAGGTTGTTCGCCAACCTGTAAGCCCCGATGAGCCGTGCCTGCTTCAGCGCCTCGCCTATCTGCTCGCTGTCACGGTTCAGGTAGTTGCTCGTAATGATATACGCCAGCACCCCACCCTCTCGCAGACAGTCCAGTCCCTTCAATACGAAGTAGCGGTGGATCATCTTCGCCGCATCCCTCCGCACCTGGCTCTTGCTGTTGGTATAAGCCGGATCGAAGATGCGCACATCGCCAAACGGCACATTCGTCGATACCAGGTCATACTTGCCCAGCTCCGAAGCCGGGATAGTCTCGAAGCCCTTGTTATAAATCTCAGCCCAAGGGTACATTCGTTTGAGAAGCAGCCCCGTCAGCAAGTCCTTCTCATACATCGTCACGTCCGGCTGACGGCTGCCTGCCGAGCTGAGCATGGCGGCGCGTCCGAACACCGCCATGCCAGCCGCAGGGTCGAGCATCGTCTTAGGCAGGAAGTGCTTGGCATAGAATGTCTTCTCGCCGTGGCAGTAGATAGCCTTGAAGATGGCTTCCGCAATCTCCCGTGGCGTATAGTAAGCCGTGAGCGTGCTTGCCTTCAGGCTTTCCACCCATGCCTGATATTCCTTGTCGCTCCCTGCTTCCTCTCGCAGCAGCTCGTGCAGCTTCACCGTGTCCTGATAGTACACCATGTCGTTCTTCGTCCATGCCGTCGGCTCCAGCGGGTTCAGCACAAACGTCAGCCCGCCAAAGCCCGTGTACTTGCTCAGTATCTCTCTGTCATACTCACTGGTCGAAGTCATCGCATGCTGCAGTGCCTCGATGTTGTCGCGCAGTCGTTGTAACTTACTCATAATTTCAATCCTTTCTTTTCCGATAATTCGTTCAACACTCGTTTCACCTGCTTCCTGATAGCGGTGGGGTCAGGATTCCTGGTGATTCCCAGCGCGTCACCTACATACACCCATCCCTTACCCTCGTTGCGGTGGTAGCTCTTTGCCATCTCGTCGTACCAGTAGGCATAAATTTCTGAGTTGACAGCCTGTTTCAGGATATACATCCAGTCCTCGATGCTTGTCTCTTCAATACGTTTGTTGACCTGCTGCTCGATTACGTCGATATGCAGGCATCTGTCTTTCTTTGCCATATCTCGTCCTCCCGTTTTTGATTATTCCCTGAACGCACCATCTCTATCCAGACGGTCATAGAGGTGTCCCCAGTCAGCCTCCGACATATAGTCGATCATAAGGTTCACCACTGCCATTCCATTGTCACCATAAAGGTCATCAATCATGTCGATAACCTTTGCCCTTTTCTTTTCGTTGTCCATATTCTCGCTTGTTTTTAGTTTCGTTAATAACTCAGCGTCCAATCCTCCTGGCATGTCTGACACATAGCCATCGTTTCGGATATATACTCCATAGCGGCAGGGTGCGAGGCGAATTTGTTTTCCTCTTCAACCACGCCGTCGCTCATCTGCTTAACCAAGAACATTTCTTCGTCTTGCAACCAAGAAACCTTAAATGATAACTTTGCCATAACTCGTCCTCCGTTTTTATCGTTTGCTCTCAAAAATTATATACGCATCTTCCACGTTGGTATTCACATAGTCGGGATAGGCGATGTCGATGGTCTTCTGCCAGTCGAACTTCTCGCAGTCCTGCGACAGCGAGTAAGTGGCATCCACACAGTCGATACCCTTTCCGTTGTACGCACTCAGCAGGAAGTCCGTCTCGTCGAACACGAACTTGATACCCTCCTGCTCTGCCTTTTGCATCAGTGCCACCAGTTCCTTGCAGATGGCCACCTGCTTTCTTGTCAGTTTCTTCTGCTTCATAATCTCGCTTGTTTTGATTTTGTCCGTTGTCAATTTCTAATCATTCACGAACAACCCCCAGATTGCTTGTGCCAACCCGGAGATTGCTCGTGAGCAGGTTCAGAGGTACTTCTGAACAGTGTCGTAGTCCAGCGACTCTATCCAGCGGTACAGTTCCATGTAGTCCTCATTGCAGGCGAAGTCGTTGGCCGCCTGCAACTCCCTCAGCTCACGCTCTCCGCAGTTCTCGTAGAGCCCACCCTTGCGTTTAATCTTCGCAATAATCTGTTTCTTGGCTTTCGCCACCGTCATCTTTGCCATAGTCGTTTCGTTTTTATTGTGTTCATACTATACTGCCACCGCATAGTAGACGGTCAGCCCGCCGGGTGTCGTCATCGTGCGCCATTCGCGGTTCAGGAACTCCGCCTTTACGCGAACCGTGCGGAACGTCCGCTTTACTTCCGTGCGCTTCAGGGCTTTATTCCTCACCCTGCGGCACACTTCTACCATCACGGGTAAGATGCCATCATCCTCTGACCCCTTGATGCCATACCAGTAGTAAGGCATCTTGCCGAAGCCGCCTTGTAATCGGTCATATTCCAGCAGCGTCTTCACGTCGCGCAGTATGCGCTCTCCGTCCTCCGGTGTCTCGTCTACAAAACTGACGTTCACCTTCCACATCTTCTGTTCCATAGTCGTTTCGTTTTTAGATGTCGTCAAATGTCACGTTCTCAATGTCCGTCTGGTCAACCTCCATGTAGTCGCACCATCCGTCGCCGGTCTCGATGCCCTCGATGAACGCCTTGCGCTCGGCCTCGGTGTCGAACTCTCGTATCACGATACTTCCGTCACCGTCGCGGCATACCTCATGCAATCCCTCGAAGTCCTGCTCGTCGTAGCGGCGGGTAGCACGGGAACCGAACACCACGGCGCACCTGAATTTCTCCGGCTCGTCGCCGATGTCGAGCAGCTCCTCCAGTTTCTCCCAGACAAACATTCTGGTAGCCCATACGGTGTCATCCTCCCACGCCCAGTCGTAGCCAAGCTCGTTACTGTGACCCTCAAACTTGAAGCGGTCGCCTACCAGCGTCACCTTCTCGATGCGGTAGTCGTTCATGTTGTACTTTCCGATAAACACCACATACGGCGCCTCCTGGTCTTTGTAGTCGATGTAGGCGTCGTCCTCGTCCTCTTCCTCTTCCGGCTCACACTCTTCTTGCTTGCACCATTCGCTGTACGGGAGGATGGTTGCCAACTCAGTAATGCCACGCTCCTGCATGGTCTTCATAATTCTCTCACGGCTCTCTCTTACGATGCTGTAGATGTCTGAAATCTTTTTCATAAGTCTTGAATAATTTTTAATTAAATTTTTAGATAATTTCTCGCCGAAAGGCGACCCGATTACTCACGCCGCCTGCTTCACTTTCTTCTTCGTAGTCTTCGGCTTCACATAGCTTGTCCGCTCAAACACATAGCGGACAGCCGTGCCGATATGCACCCGCCGTGTGCCGTCGGCCTTCAGTGTCGAGCGGCATAGCGTAGCGTCGGGGTCGCTGGTGCTCACACCCACCATCAGGTGCAGCATCGTCCAGTCGTCGTCCGATACTGTCACCTCGTCGTCGATGTCGCCCTGACTGAACGCCTCCGTCACGCCGCCCAACTGCTGCAGGATGCGGGCCTTCGTCAGCACGTTCATCTTGCGCGTCCTGCTCTCGAAGAGCACCTTGCCGAAGCGCTCCGTCCACGGGGTAGAAAACGTGTCGCTGTCGTAGCAGGGGTCGAAGAGCCGTTCCACGTCCGTCACCTCCTGCACCGTCGGGCCGTCCTCCCACACCAGCTCGTTGAACTGATACTTGCCGTAGCTGCTCTTTCTGCTCTTCACCGTGAACGTCACCCCGGGGAACTTCCCCTTCAGCACCGTCTTCAGGTTGCTGATAGCCACCGTCTGCTGCTCAGCGTCGGTCAGTCCCCGGCTGATAGTGATCAGCTTCGGCATCCACTCGTCTATCAGCGGCCTTTGCTCCGCCTCGATCCTCGCCTTGCGCTCCGCCTCAATGCGCTGCTGCTCCGCTGCCTCGCGGTCGAGCCGCGCCTTGATGCGGTGCAACTGGTCGCTGAACATCACCTCGTAGTAAGGCATCACGTAGTAATCAGCGATAGTCGGGTCGCCCTTGGGGTTGCCCATCACGCAGTAGTCGCCCTGCCAGAACAGGATGACCTTTGTCACACGCTTCTCCTTGATGTTGTTGGCAGGGTCGGCACGCTGAATGGTTTCCCATCCACCATACACGCCGCCATCGGGGATATAGGCATCGGGGCAGAAGCTGTCAAAGCACTCCCAGTCGGGCACCCTCACCACCAGCTCCACCTGTACCACCGTCTCGTCGGCCACGCCGTTACGCATAGCCTGGCGCAGCACGTCGTCCATCGTCGGGTTGAACATGTCGGTCACGCTCTTCTTGACACATCGGGCATAGATGAAGTCACCGCAGTGAATATTCTTGTGGCTCTTCGTCTTGTTCCTCCGTGCCTGCTCCAGCACCTCGGCCAGCCTGTTGCGTTCGCACTCCTTGCGCTCCCGTTCCTCACGTTCCCGGCGCTCCCGCTCTCTTCGCTCACGCCCTCTTGCCGACTTGGTATAGTCGCCGTTCAGCTCCGCCTTGCGTTCCTCATACTGCTGCTGCATCTCCTGGAACTTAGCCGTCGCCTCCGGGTCGTTAGGGTTGCGGTCAGGGTGCATCTTTATTACGAGCCGCCGGTGCTCCTGCTCCAGCTGCTCGTGAGTCATACAGTTTGCAAAATACTCCACCATGATAATTTACAATTTACTGATTTTCGATTTACTATTTATGCCGCCTGCTGATAGTGCTTCAGCAGCGCCTCCCGCAGCCTTTCTGCGAAAGATGGCTGATGGCCGATGTCTGACGGCTGATGTTGTGTCGCCTCCTTTGCAGCCTTGGCCCCAACCTTCTTCGAGGCGGGCTTGCCATTCGGCTTCTCCGGCAGTGGTGCTTCCACCCACTCATTGAGATCAAACTTCCGTAGCTGGCCGTCGGTAGGGTGCGGCTCCTTGCGGTAGTCGAACAGCTCCATCGGCATCTGCATCGTCAACGTCGTGTCGCCGAGGAATACCAGGGCACGGCTCGCATCGGTGAAGTGCATCGTACTCACGGCAAAGCCCGCCGCCGTGGCCACCGTCGAAGCCTTCAGCGCCACCTTCATAGGACACGGCATCTTACCCGCCAGCTCCACCGTCACGTTGCCGTCCTTCGAGAAGTCGTAGTCCTCACCCGACAGCTTCAGGTTCTTGTCACCCTTGTCGGCTTCCACCACCATCAGCATCGACGCACTACACTGTGGCATGATACGCTTCACGCCGTCGGCCAGCTTCTTCGTGTCGATGCTGATAGCCGGACCTATCTCCGCAGGGATGACGCCCCGCCAGTTAGGATAGCACCAGCTCTGCTTCACCACACCCTGTCGGCCCTGTGCGTCGGTGGCGGTCACGATGATGCCCTTCTTCTCTATCAGCTCCGTCGAGCCGTCGCTCTTCTTCACACTCTCCTCCCACTTGCCTTCCACGGCCTCGATGGTCACGCGCCCTTTCATCTGACACACCTCCTTCGGTACGGCCATCACGCCGCAATAGTATGCGGGCAGTCCGCTCTGTGCGTCCTGCTTATAGCCGCTCAACTTGTGGACGGTCAGGATGTGTCCGTTGGTGCCTATCATCACACCCGTCGCCGGTTCGATAGCGGGCTGCTGGGCGAATGGTCTGATGCCGTCCTTGTCCAGGCAGTTCTTGATGCGCTGCACCTCCTTGTCGGTGTCGTAGGCCAGCCGCAGTATCACTGTTGCCTGCTCCTGGCCCTTGGGCTGGATGGTAAACACCTTGCGCTTACTGGGGCTCACACCCTCCACCTGCTCCATCTGCAGCGTCATCCACCACAGCGAGTCCTGATGGCACTGGTAGTAGCCCGTCGCGGTAGTGATGCGGTAGAGATAGACGGTCTCGCTCACCGCCTCCGTCACCACCGCCTGCTTCACCGCCGTCAGCTCCTTGGTGGTGAAGGCCGTGCGCTCCTCGCCGACGGTGCGCAGCCGACAGGCCAGGTGCTCGCCAGCCTGATAGAAACCCTCCACCACCGTCGCTGCCTCGATGTTGACGGCCTCCCACGGCTGCTTCACGGCAAACGCCGTAGCGGGGAAGTTGTCGATGGTGCCGATGGTCTCGCGGAATCTGTAGTCGCGGCTATACACATAGTCAGGGCCGTGCGGCACCTCGGCGTTGTCCTCGTCGGTGATGACGTATGGCTGCCCCTCCTCGTTAGTGTCGGCCACCACCACGCCGTCTTGTATGGCGTGGGCGTTCTGATGGGTAGTCAGGTACACATGGTGACCGAATCGCTCAAACATCTGTGCGAGATACCGGCGTATCTCGTCGTGGCTCTCGAAATACCAGAGCCGTGTCGTCTCATTCTTTTTCATAAGGCGTTATATTTTTAGGGGTAAATAATTCTCGATAAAAAGATGCAGCGTGTCATCCCGACAGGCTGCATCATCAACATTCAAAATCAATTCGCCCAGCCGGAGCACCCGGCTTGAGCATTACAAGTTATGAAAACGTCGTTTGAGCCAGATGACCAAAGCGAAACTCGCTTCAGCTTTGGCATGGCGTAGACGTTTCGGCGATAGCCAAAACGCTTTTGTTTCTTTGGGTCGCTTCGCTCAAAATTCACTAAAAATTATACTAAAAATTTTCAGACTAATTTTCGGATAATTTCGAGGAACGTAGTGACGACCCGTTGATAAGTTAGTGCCCCGCATCCCATCGAAGGGTAGGTTAATCCGTGCGGGGCTGATAGGCTTAGTAGTGATAGTCAATCACCGCACCGATGTATATCACGTCGCCTGCTTTCATCTTCAGGTCGCTCACCCACTCTATCAGGTCGTCCATCGGTCCGGCACAGCCACCGTTCCATTCCTCGATATGGACGCGGTAGCCAGTACGCAGATGCGTCTCCTCGCACAGCTTTTCCAACTCCCAGCGCCGCATACTATCCAGCACTGTCGCCGCCGTCACCTCCTGCGCCTTCTGGCGGATAGCATCGGCCCACTCAGCGAGAAACGCCTTCATCGCGTCCTCGCCTTTATACACCAGCGACTCGCCATCGTCGCCCAGCGTGAAGAGATCCTCCAGCGTGTCGGCCAGACGCTCTATACACTCGCGGCGGTCGTCGTCCTCCTCTTCGTCGCCGATATAGTCGGCGAAATCACTACTGTTGTCGTAAAAATCACTTGATGAAGCGTAGTCGTCGTTGTCAATACGCTTGCTCGAAATCTGAAAAATCTTACTGTGACTCATAGTCGTTACTCGTTTTAATGTTCCGTCTCAAAATAAAAACTCACAATCAGCGAGTGGTCGCGCACCTCGGTCTCGACCACGAGGTCGGGGTTGTCGTCGCACTGCCACGCCTTGAACGTATCGGTAGCGGCTGCAAACACCTCCTTGCGAACCTCGTCGAAGTCCTCCTGCGGTGCAGCGGCCAGCACGTTGATGACCACCACGTGCTCGCCGTAGTGCCACTTGGCTTCGATGATAGCACCGCCCACCTCTCTGCCCCACTCTCTGTGGTAGCCTATCAGGTGACGCATACCACGCTTGCGGTGGTCGCTCGCTGCATAGAGGTCCTGAAACACATCGTCCTCAAACCCGTCCTCCGTCAGGTTCTTGTTGTCGATTGGTGCCTCGCACCTGAATTTCTTTGCCATAGTCGTTTCGTCGTTTAATTGTTATTCGCCTGCCTCGCGGAGTGGCATAGCTCTTTACTCGCTTGATGATACCATCATAGGAAGCACAGGCTGAGTCTGGCCCCGCGATAATCTATCGCGGTTCCAGACTTCAGCCAGGGCTTATCCTGCTGATGGTGCTCTGAATCGTTCCGCTCTACAGGTGTGACTGCTACTATGCGGTAGCGTTTACTTATTCTCCCGCTCATCATCCCCGGCGCATCGCTTTATCGCGTTGATGATCAACAGCGCAATACCCTGGATGACACTGGGAAGTGTTCCCAGTGAGAATCCAGGGTGTTATGAGCTGTCAAGCTAAAGCGTTGGATGCCTCGCGGCTGTGTGGGGTGCGCTCCCCGATAGCTGCTCACGGACGCGGCACATCGTCTGTATCGTGTCGATGTAAACAGTGTGAACACGCCGGTGACCTGAGTCCCGACGTGGCCGACAGGATCGTCGGGACTCAGGTCACCGGCGTCTGTTCACTGTTTTCTAAACTCTGTCCGTCTCGCAGCGTCATAGGCTGTGCTGCCTTTAGTGTCTGTGCTCCGTGCCCGGTGCGTAGTCTTTATCGTCTTGATGAGATGATCAGGATACCTGTCACTCATCAGATGCCCCGTGGAAATCTTACACGGGGCATCAGATGGAGTTACAGGTTCAATCCTGATCAACTAAAATGTCTGCACGTCTCACAGCCTCCCGATAGCGGCGCACGCCGCCGTTGGCGACTTATCGCTTCAGTCCTTTAGCCTTCTTCTCCAGCGCCCACTCCTTCATCTTCGCCTTGATGTCGATGCCGTTCTCTTTGAGCATCTGCTTCATCAGGCCGAACAGTCGCCAGCCCTCGCCGTCGGCGTAAGTCTTGGCAGCGTTCTCCAGCATCTGCAGCCCGCTCAGACGGCGCTCATAGAAGTCATTGCCCTTGGGGAAGGTGCAGCCGTGGAAGCGCAGCAGGTTCTGCATCGTGGCATAGGCTCCCATGCCTTTGTAGGCATCCTTCCACTCGGCGGTCTGCTTATAGTTGCCGCTGTTGCCGCCCTGCATACGGGCATTGCTGAACGCCCGCACGGCCTCGTAGAGCTGCTGCGGGGTCTTGGCCTTCTGGATGTCATACTTCAGGTCTGCCATCGGCCACACCAGCTTCTTCTCGATGTCGCTCACGAACACGTTCTGAAGGAAGAACTTGATGTAGGGCACACCCTTGCACTTGTGCGTCGGGCGGCTCTTGGCATCCTCACGCATCTGGTCGATGTAGTCCTCGGCCATCGTCACGGCCAGCTTACGGTTGAACCAGCGGTTACGAGCCTCGAAGTTCTCCATGTCCTTGCCGTAGAGCTTGGCCTGCACACGCAGTTCCTCCACCAGCATCTCCCACTGGTAGTCGTAGCCGTGGAGCTTCACCCACTCCGTAAAGCCCCACTTCCACATCAGCCCATGGAACACCTGCGACATAATCCATCTGCGGAACAGCGATCGGTTGG
>Ga0326511_10003771_pt1 | contig 12171 bp, 37 predicted proteins | sample 0_2496_0518_D_FD_203701 | JGI IMG/M metagenome (GOLD analysis project Ga0326511, IMG submission 203701) | Bovine rumen microbial communities from UC Davis, California, United States - 0_2496_0518 | ecosystem: Host-associated > Mammals > Digestive system > Stomach > Rumen | place: USA...
TTATCTCAAGGCGTTACGGCTCTAGTAATACAGGGGAGCTTAAAAGAAAAAATTATTTTTTAAAAACTTTGCAAAGCTCGAACGCACTAGAGCTTTCAGGTTTTAACTCGCCATCAACTGTGAAATCATTTTGCTCAAAGTGTTCTTTGTTATGACAATCTCGACATAGAAGTTCTAAGTTATTAAAGTTCAAAGTAATGTTTGGATTATAAATATCTTTTGCTGTAATGTATTTTTTATGATGAACAATCTCTCCAGCTCTTCCACATCTTTCACATAATCCAAATCTATATCTTCTATAAGCTAAGCGAACCTTCTTCCACTCAGGCGAATTATAAAACTTAGCAACTGCTGGATTACTTCTTTGCATCTTTTTTAATTGCCTTCTCCTTTACAGCTTTTTCTTTTTTAACTTCCTTAACAGCTGTCTCAACTTCAACAGCTTTTTCTTTCATATCTTCTACAAAAACACAAAATCCTCTAGCGATTAAATCTTCAGCTCTATCTGCTTTTTCAATAAACTCTTCTCCAACAGCTCTTACGATATTGTTATGTTGCATATCGCGGAATTTATTTTTAACTCTAATCTTTTTCATTGTTTTCAGCTCCTTAATATAACTTGACTTCAGCTCCACCAAGTCTTGAAATGTTAGAAATATATATAACGTTTGCGTGATGTATCTCCATTTTTCTTTTTCTCCATAATCTCTTTTATATCAATAAAAGGCTTGAAGCTAAGAACAATCTTAGTTTCAAACCTTTCAATCAAATCGCACGTATAAGCATCAGGACAAGTTTTACACTTATTCTTCATACATCTTTCAAGCATATCTCATCAGCTCCAAACCAAACGTAATGCATCTTTTTTGGTATCATCTTTTTTCTCCATACAACTAAAAAAGAACCATCTTCTGCTAGTTCTTTTTTAGGTAATATAAATTTTATTCGTAAGAGGTACTTTAATTATGAAATCTTATCTTATCTCATAATATCAATATACAACTTTTGAATGTGACATTCAATGCCATTATGTGACATCTTTATTTTTCACTAAATAATTTTAAAGCTTGTCCATGAATGCGAATTGTCTGTCTGTAAGAGTAATGAAGCTCTTCCGAGATATGTTCAAAAGTTTCATTTCTAACATAGCGAAGATATAAGATGCTCCTATATGGCTCATCAATAGAATACAGTTTCTCAGATAATTTAAACTGTTCTTTTTCAGCTTCGAGCCACAGTTCAACATATTTAGTTGCTAAGTCAGCCATCGCAGATGCATTAGTTCCGAACTTTATCAGAAGTCTTATTACTTCTAGAAGAGGTTTCTGAAATAACAGCATTAACTTTTTCTGCTCTCGTTTTAAACTTCTCATATTGTTCAAGAGCTTCATCTGCTCTTTTTAATTTAAATCTAAATTGTAATAGTTCTTCTTTAATTGTCACTTAAGCCTCATCTCCGACTGGTCTGACATTAATTGCAACATCGCCTTTGTCTGTTTCCTTTACTTCAAAAGTAACAGCTTGTCCTTCGTGAAGTACCTTATGTCCTTCCATAGCAATACCTGAATAATGAACAAAAATATCTCTTTCTTCTTCTCTTTCAATAAATCCGAAACCTTTTTCATCATTAAACCATTTAACAATCCCTTTCATTCTCTCCACCTCCCAACTATGATTTATAAGCAAATTAGCTTCTTCATTAGTTATCATTATATCATTCTACTCCATTCTTGATTTCTCGAATTTCTTTAATCCTTCTCCAAAAAGTGCATTTACAAACTCCTGAATACATTAGAGCTTCTTTAGCAAGCATCTTGCCATTAAGGTAAGCCAAAACCCATTCAACAGTATCATCTTTTTTTAATCTTCTCATAAGTTTTTTATATTCTTTACATTTTTTTACTACCTTACCTATATACCCATCCTTTGTTCTAATATATTCTCCTACTTGTATTTCTTCGTTAGTCATCTAACCACCCGTAATTCCTTACATTTTTCGTTTATTACTTTTAGTTCTTGCATTTCTAAGTAAGAATCTATGCTAACACCTTTGTTTTCTTTGTCAAAGCAAATTATCATATCTTCATAACTACCCTCATTTGTCTTTTCATACTCAATGCTCTTTTCAAATTCTTTTTTTGCCCAACCATTTTCCTCAAACATCTTATCCGCATTAGTCATTCTAACCACCTCTCGCTCTAAGGCCATCATATTCTTTTCTTCTCACTTTTTGTTTTTCGACTCCGTCAACATCGCTCTTTCTAAAACATTCTTTGAATATAATTTTGTCTCCTATGATTTTACCCATCAAATAGAAATGCTCATACTCTTTAATTAATTTCATTTCTTTAGCTTTTTCGTGTTCGCTCTCAACGCAACCGGCATAAAAATTATTTGGTCCAGATTTCTTTTTCATTTACTCCTCCTCTTCTTCCTCCATCTCATTAATTTCGATTGTTCTTCTGTTGGCTGTTCTTTTTGCTTCTGCATAGCAAAGGAATCTTAATAATCATTTACGCACCTCTTAATTCTTTTACTCTTCTAAAAAATGTACCTCTTGAACAGCCTGATTTTTCTATTGCTTCCTGTGTTTGCAATTCTCCTTTAACGTAACTCTCAACTGCATAATGATTTACAACTGCTGAAGGTCTACCAAACTTAATCCCACGTTCTTTAGCAAGTCTGATTCCTTCAGCTTGACGTTGCTTAATGTTTGCTCTCTCAGTTTCTGCAACATAGCTCAAAATTTGCAAAACTAAATCTGCTATAAATTTTCCTGTAAGACCTTCTGTCTGAGTAGTATCAAGTAATGGAATGTCTAAAACCTTGATATTCGCACCTATATCTTTAACGATTTTTCGCCATTCCTCAATGATAAGATCATAATTCCTTCCTAGTCTGTCTATGCTCTTAATAATTAGCAAGTCATCTTTTTTTAACTTCTTCAGAAGTTTTTGATAGTTTTGCCTTTCAAAATCTTTTCCTGATTCTTTATCTGCATAAATATTATTAAGTTTGACGTACTTTTCAAGCTCTTTAATCTGTCTGGCTAGGTTTTGGTCTTTACTACTCACTCTTGCATAACCAAAAACCATAATCAATCATCTCCATTCAATTTATTCTTCTTCAATTCTTTTTAGCTGTCTTTCAATTTTTTCATCTGCAATTACTTGTAGCATTGTTTGGTCTATTCCAAAATAAAATATAATCTGATTAAGCATAACAAACACATCTGCAAGCTCTTCAGCAATATGTTCCTTGTCTCCACTTAATACAGCTTCATCTAGTTCAAAGTATTCTGTATGAATGTATTTAAGTTGTTTTTTTAGTCCATAATGGCTTATGATTTTTAATAATTTTTCTTTATTCATTTTTATTCTCCCTTCAATAGTTCCTCAATCGGATATTCTTCTCCGTCTTTTTATGAAAATTCTTCATCTGTAAATCTATAACCATTTATATTTTGGTCATATTTGAAATCATCAGGATTATTCTCTTTTTGTTTTTCCTTAATTAGCTCTAGTAATTCTTTCGGCTTTATTATATGCCCGTATTCGTCTTGAATATCAAAATCCTTATTGTTTAATATAAAATCTTCAAATTCTTCATAGTTTTTGTAGTATTCAGGTTGTCTTTGAAAGTTGAATTTCAAACCTACACTTGATTTGCCTAGGTGGATTGAATCATACACTTTTATTATTCTAGGCTTTTTCTTTACTGCATAATAATTAGTTCCCATTATTTTTCATCTCCTAATAATTCTTAATTCCTGTTTCAGTGTTTACTTCCCTATTTATGTATTCTGGTATTCCTTCTGCAAAATACCACTGCATACATCTTTCTAATCCATCTTCAAAATTACACTCATAAGCTAACTTCCAATAACTATCATTCAACTTTTTGTTTTTAACCCAAAATTCATAGCCTTTTTTCGTTTTCACTATTTTTTTGTCACAACAAACTATTGCACTTCGTGTTCTTAATATTTCCATTGCTTTTTTTGCAAAATACTTATCTAATAATCTAGTCATTTTAATAACTCCTCTATCTCATATTCTCCTTCATTTTATTCTCCTTTTCTGTAAGTAGAAACCCTTTTGCTACTTTTTTTTACGAGGTTTTTAAAATTTTCACCTTGCATATAAAACTTGCATTCTTTTTTTGAATTGCTATATTTTACTGGCTGATTACTATTACATATAAGTTTGTTTCCATAAAGCCATAAGTATCTACAATTCTTGCATATTGTCATTCTTTTTCATCTCCTAGCTCTGTTCTTTCTATCGTATCTTCAAATCTTGCAGCATAATTTTTAGTAACATCAAAATTTACTACTTCATCTGGCGTTATTTTCGCCTTAATTTCTATTGAAAATACATATTCAATATCGTTAGTAATATCTGATGCTCTTCTTATAAGTTCCTGCCCAATAGCTTTTATTGCTTTTTCATACTCTTGCTTACCACATGCTATTTCTGCAATTTTTGACATTTCTATTCTCCTTTCAATAGTTCTGCTATTTTGTATTCTTCTCCATTTTTAATAAATTGGAATAGGTTAGGAAATACAAAGTCAAGTCCAGTAAGCCTTTCAGCAAAATTTCCATTGTCAGCACTAATTCTTATATATAAAAAGTTTTTATCATTCTTTCCTATAAATTCATATTTTGGGTCTATATTCCTCAAAATGACTCTTTCATCTTCTGTTATAGTAGGCACGCATAAGCAATTTAAAAAATAATCAACTATTGCCATAAATTCTTTTGTTCTTGCTTCATCGTTTCCAACAGTAGCATTTAAATGTCTTGCTAATTCATAACAAAATTTTTCTTTATCTACGCCATCTTTTAAAAACTTCTCTGCGTTAGTCATTTTCTTCTTCCTCCTTACATAGTCTATTAATATACTTAAGTCTCCATATTGCTCCATCTAGTTTTTCAGCTACATAGTATTTATACGCATGTTCTCTTTCTAACTCTTTATCAATTGCTTTTAGCAAGTCTTTAACTGTCTGCAAAGTATAATAAGCAGACTTCTTTTCTTCTTCGTCAAACATCACTTCATCTCCTCAATCTCCATAATTACTCCACACTCTTCTCCGAAATTCAACCTCATCTCTAAATCCGACAACATAGTTCAAGTTATCATTTCTTATCTTCCCACACATCTGAAGAGTATCTAAGATGAACTTTCTTCCAACAGCTGAGACATTGTCTAAGTCGCGCCTTTTATTCTTCTCAATCCAAGTAAACGTTATCTTAATAGGTCTTTTGAACTGAGGCAAGCTATAAAGATAATAATAAAGCTTCTGCTGGAAGTCAGACTTCATCTTATTTCCCAAGTTCCAAGAACCTCGTTGAACTTTACAAGCTGAAATGTACTCATTCAGAGACTTGGCAATTTTAACGGAATTGCTATTCGTATTGCCATCTGTAACCACCTGCCTTTTTCAATTTCTCTCTTTCAGTAACAACCTTTATTCCTGCATCTCGTATATCATAAATAACAGCAGATAATCTCGTAACTCTGAAGCTTCTTAAATGCTTCTATACTTGTAATGCTTCCATTCTCTTTAATATATTCAAATACTCTATAAGCTTGCATTCTCATTTGTATCTCTCTCCTTTATAATTATTTTTATATTTATTAATTAAAAATTAATTTGTGAGTAATCTTCTTCTACAACCTCTCTATTTCTTTCGAGGTTTGTCATATTTTGCTTTTTAGGTGTTCCCCTATAAAAGAATACCTCTTCATATTTTTTTAGTGGTAAATCAATTCTCGTTGCATTTGAACAAAAACATTTACATAAGTATTCATAATCAATTCCATTTTCTTTTTTATAATACTTAACGAGACCTGTACCGATGACAAGTATCGCATTGAGTTTTAGTTTCCACTTCAGGAGCATCATCATTAAGAGGTTTCAAGTTATTAATCTCACGAAGTATTTCTGACAGCGATGCCATCGATTTATTTTTCTTAACGTATTCTCCAATTGCTCTTTTGTATTTTGAGATTTCAAGTCTATTTAATTCATTAAACCAAAACTCTAATTGAGTATCATTTAGTTGTTTATTAAATGCCTCTTCTAACTTACTTGTAGAAGATAAGAACTCATCTTGTGTCATTGTTTCTAACTCCTTTCAAAAACCTTTCATTCCTAGCTTTAATTTCCTCTTCTTTCATTTGTTCTTTATTCTTAGGCTCAAATCTATTCCAAGTTAGCAATTTCTGTTTCCAGTTCAAAACTTCATTTCCATTTTTGTCTTTCCAATCTCCAGCTTCGAAGTAGTCATAAAATTGTTTTGGGTTTACATTTAATTCCTTTTGCTTTATGTAATCTTGAACTTCAGAAAAAGATGGGTGCGTGTTTTTTCTCTCTTCACTCTCTCTTTTATTATTATTTATATTATTATTACTTATAATATTCTCTTTATCATTTTTGATAATGGTACCATTATCATTTTTGATAATGGTCGATTGTCGAATTTGATAATCGACCATTATCATTTTTGATAATCGTATCTGTCTTTTTGTTATCTCAAAGCCTCGTTTTTCGTAAACTATTTCTATATACTTTTTAGCTTCTAATTTTTTAAGTTTTCTAGAAATGTTTGGCTCTAATTCTCCAAAAAGTTCTGCGAAATATTTATTGCTTGCGTAACAATAACCTTCTTTTTGACAGAGACTTGTAATTATAAGCAATAGTCCTAACTCGTTTCGTATTTCCTTGTCTAATGCCCAACTATGAGGACATATAGAATAACCTTTTTTATTATTCTCATTCATCTTAAGTCCTTTCAGAAGATAAATCTAAAATGGTAAGTCATCATCTGTAATTGCAAAAGATTGTTGATTAAAAGGTGCATTTAACGCATCAATATCTTCTTGAGTTAGTTCTTTCTTCCTTGGAATATCGAAGTCATTTGCTCTTATCTTCTTAGTGCTTCTAGCTTGCCATATCTTGCAAGAAGTCAAAATTGCTCCGTTCCAAATAAACTCTTCCTCTCTAAAGATTGCTCCGAATAGCTTTCCTTTTAAGTTCTCTTCGTTCCAATCCCAAGTGTAACCTTCGTTACTTTCTTCAACTGACGTTGTAAATGCTTTAAGCCTTCCTTCGTAGCCTTCTCCTTCAAGAAGCAAGTAGTATTTTCCTTGCCATTTAGGTTCTACTGGATTGTTTGCATCTCTTGGAGCTGACTTGTATTTATTCAAATACCAGTCTTTGAACTCTCCTTCTGCAATATCAAAATTAATAACAAGCATTTGCTTATTACTCTTTGAAACTTCTGTCTTGCAAGCTAAAATCTTACAAATATAGCCTCCAGCTGTAAGTGTTTTAAATCCTCCGAAAATTTGGCTCAACTTTTTCCCAGTTATTAGGTTTATTTATCATTTTTATTCCTCCTTAAAATTCTTTTAAAGCATCTAAAACTTTAACAATATCATTCTCAATCCTATCTTCTTCAAATGCTCCGAGTGGTGCTTTAACTGTTGAATTATTATTCTTTGTTTCAAACACATACTTTCCATCAATACATTTAGCAAGTAATACTGTTGTAAGCTTACTTTCAACAACTATCTTTTCAAGCTTCCTTCCTGAAGTCTTAACTCTAGTAAACTTCTCTCCAGTATTCTCATCTCGTTCTGTCTGCGAGTGCATCACTAAGATGCAAGTTAAGTCACTTCTTAGAACATTACAAAGATTAATAATTCCATATATTGAGTAAGCAAGTTCTTGCCACTTATCAAATCCCTTTTCTTTCATTCTTCTGAACTCATCATCAATCATTACTGCGTTTAACGTATCTATAACAACAACCTTAATCTGCTTTTGCTCATCGCTAATTTTACTTAGTAGCTTCATTATTGTTGGAGCATCTGATGTTGCTATGTAGTTTTTCTTCTCTAGTGAATATTGCTCTTTCCAGCCTTTCCAAGATAATCCTTTTTGGTCGCAGTCTATGTAGAATGTTTCATCAGGATTTAAGTTTCTCATTGAAGTAGTCTTTCCTGAACCACTCTCTCCCATAATTAGTATTGATTTACTCATTTTCTTTCACTTCCTCTTTCAATTTTTTAATTTCATCATTAATGTTATGAATTGTAACGTAATCATCGCTTTCGAGGTGGTCTCTCATCTCGATAAAAAACAACCTCTTCTCAAGTTCTTTTATTCTTTCGATTTTCTGTTGAAATTCTTCCAAATCCATAATCCTTCCTCCATATCTTCATACTTTATACAAGCAACTAAAAAACTAGGAGTAACATCTAAAAGCTCTGCAAAATGCCTTATTGAGCTAATAACAAGCCTTCCTTCTATCTTTCGAGTATGTTTAAAATACTGATGTATTCTGTCCCATTCTTTTTCTCCAAAAAAGCTATATGGGTGTTCAATTCCTCTTACACTTAAAAGCTCTCGAATGATTTCATATGTCATTTTTTATCTCCTTCTTTAGTTTTGTGGTATAATGTTTTTGAAAGCTTTACTAAAGCTTTTAATCATCAAGAGCTAGAATGAGCTTTTCTTAAGTTCTTCTAGCTCGGTCTCTTCTTTAATCGCTTCTGAAGTAAGCTCATCTTTTAAGTCTTGAAAAATACTGTAAGCTTCTTCATACCTTCCAGCAATTAAGCAATTTAATCCATAACTGCAGTCATTAGACATTCTTCTTAAGTTCATAATCTCTTCTCCCTTCGTAACCTTTTTGAGTTAGTTCACTATTAACAATTATTTCAACAGTCTTAACAAAGTCATCTATTGTTTCCTGACTAACTCTTCCTGTTATCGTCTTTCGAATTTGTTTTACTCTTTCATTAATCCTATCTGCTTTTACAAACATAATTCCTCTAATACTTGCATTCATTTGTCGTCACCTCCTTTTTTATAAATGGTATAAAATTGAATATTGAACATCTGACAAAATCATTGTTGCTAAAAATACAACAAATAAAATCATTGCCATTCTTTTTGAAAACACGCTCCAGTTAATCTTGTAATTCATCTTCTTCATCTCCTTTTTCTTTAGTAATTTCTATTTCTTTTTAAACGCATATTTTGGTACTCTATAGAGCTTTGCTAAACGATTAATCTCATCATCTCTCCAAGCAGTTGCTCCGTTGAACCTTCTCGAAACAGCCGTTGCAGATAATCCAAGAAATCCAGCTAAGTCATTTTGACTATGATGCTTTTTTAGCATTGCCATTTTAAGCACTTCAAACATCAAAAACTCCCTCCTCTCATTTGTATTTTTAAGCAATAAAAAAAGAACAAGTTTTCTCAATAAACTTGTTCTCTTCTCTATTAAATTATGTTAATATCGCCTAATACTTACATTTTGTGCAATATTTTATATAATTTAACAAATTAATCAAACAAGTGTTTTGAATGTAAATGTTATTTACATTGCTTGTAAATTCATTTTACAAAATGTAAATTTGATTTACAAGTAAAATTTTACAACTAAATTTTACAAAGTTTTATTTCTCTACTCTAGCAAGTGCTTTAAGTAATATTACATTTTTGTTACAAGATATTTTCCAAATAAAAAAGTCCAACAACTTGCTGGACTTACTTATTCATTTTTTTAATTCTATTAATTCGATATTCATTTCCAATTCTTAGCCAATTACAATATAACATGATGTCTTTTATCATTTCAAATTCCTGATTAGTAAGTTTGTGACTTAAAGTGAAGCAGATTTCTTTTTTAAAATTAATAATGATATGACTAAAATCATTTTCAAATCTAATTTCGCTAAACTCATCACTTAAGCTTGTCCTTAGTGGTAATCCTGAACTCTTTTCTAATCTAAAACATAATTGTCTAATTAGTATATGAACATAACTATAATTGTTTAATATCATTCGCATCAACTCCTTCTATTTATGAGCAATGCGAATTTCCCCCTTTACGATAGTAATTTTTAACTCGTCTCCGTTCCTTGAAACCACATTTCTCAAGTTCTATTTTTGGCAGAGCCACTTTGTAGCCTGCGATGACTGTCTTGCCATCTTTTTTTATTCCTCTAACGGCTGTTAATTTAGCCATAAGTTATTCCTCCTTAAATTATTGTATTTTGTAGTAATCCATGTTGTTTGAATTTTCTTCAACTAAAAGAACATAAACAAATCCATTATCTTCTTTAGACAAATAATGCGTTGGAATGCCATCATCATTTCTAGCAACAAATCCATTTACATCTCCAGTTGCTTTTTCTAAGTAATCAATAATCTGTTCATCGCTCCAAGTTTTTAACATAAGTATTCCTCCTTTCGTTATCTTATACTTCAATTATAGTCTATATAGACTATATAGTCAATAACTTTTTGAAATATTTTTAAAAAAGTTTTGTAAGGTGCTTTAAATAAGGATTTTGAGCATAAAAAAAAGCCTAGCAATTAAGCTAGGCTTCAAAAACTACTATATTATTACCAATTTCCAATCTCTTCTGCATCTACTTTCCAAAGAGGTTCATCTGGACAGGAACTGTATCTTGCTCCAAAGAACTCGTAAACTGATTGAAATTCTGCAATCTTCTTCTCGATTGCAAGTGCAACATCTTCTCTCTCATTAGCTCTTGCTTCATCAGCAACTTTCCTTAAATCAATGCCATAAGTGTCAAAAAGTTCGTTCATAGCTTTTTCTCCTTTCCATCACAAAATTCAAGTCTTTTGCGATATATATTTTCACAAAATTACCTTTGTGAATTTGACTTAAAAACAATAAAATAGAGCCATAAAAGTATATGGCTCTACTTAAGAAAACGTCTTAAAATCAATCCTCGTAAGCCGTTTTTTCGCTAATTTTAACTATTTTCCTAAAATATCATTTGCGTACTTAATAATTAGGAATTTTAAATTCTTAACAACTTTTAATGCACAAGTCCAATAATCTTTATCAGTTATCTTCCCTTTTTCTACTAAATAATCCAAAGCTTTATATTCATCATCGAACATTTTCTTTTCCTCCAGTCTTGACTTGAACTCATTCCAAAGTTCAGGATTTCTTACAAAAGGTTCAGGACATACTTTTCGAGTTACGTCATAATGTCTTACAACATGATCATTATCGATGTTGTATTTTTGCATTAGTTCTTTAGTTAATTCAATAGTGTTGTCTATTGTTCTTGGCTCAATGTACCAGTTACCGTTTTGAGCTTTTTTACAACACATCTCAATCCCAATTGAATTGTTATTTCTGCAATTGTTGTAATATTTTTTTGCTCCAACGTGCCAAGCTCTGTCTTTATCTTCAACTATCTGCCATATTTCGTTTTCATCAACAAAGTAATTGGCTGAAGCTTGGAGCTTGTTGTTATAAAAGTAATTAGCATTAGCTTTAGCTGAACTAACTGCTCCAACGTAATGAATAACAATCCATAAGTTCGATTTATTACTCATTGGAGTATAATTATATGGAGTTAAAAGCTTATTAATTTTTTCCATTTAAAGCCTTCGCTTCCTCTAGCTCCTTTGCCTCTACTTCAGGAAGTCCAGCAACTGATGTTAGTATACTTAATAATCCTGCAAGTAATGAAGATGACAGAACTAGCTTCCAATCAACGTCATTCATTGCCATTGAAGTTCCGATTGTAGCAACCGCCGTCTGTGCGACTGTCTTTAATGCTCTTATTCCTGCACATTTAAGCCAATAATAAAATTTAGGTGTAACTTTCATTCTTTTCACACTCCTATTCCTATTTTTAGCAATAAAAAGAGCAATCCCACTCCTGAAGTGATGAATGCTCCAATTACTGCTCTACGAAGCCATCTGTTATTATCAATGATTTCGTTTATTAACTTTTCATTATTTTTACTTCTGTTGTCAGCTTCTTCTGATTTCTTTTTGTAGCTCTCGTAATCATCGACCTTTGTTTCAATTCTAACTAATCTTTCAATTACTTCTTGCTCGAATTGTTTGTCCATAGCCTTCTCCCCCCTTAACTATCATAAGCTATTAACTTTATAAATGGATGGTCATTTGGTTCATTTCTTGGGTATAAAGAAAGTGAAACAAATATATCTTCTATTGTTTGAAAAGTAGGAGTAGCAGTTGTTGAATTAGAGAATGTTGAAACTTCTATTTTGTTGTAATTATAATAATTTGCTGTTGCTCCCTCTTCTTTCAAAATTGCTATATCAATATTGAAGAAATTTCGTGATGTTCTT
>Ga0326511_10003772_pt1 | contig 12170 bp, 11 predicted proteins | sample 0_2496_0518_D_FD_203701 | JGI IMG/M metagenome (GOLD analysis project Ga0326511, IMG submission 203701) | Bovine rumen microbial communities from UC Davis, California, United States - 0_2496_0518 | ecosystem: Host-associated > Mammals > Digestive system > Stomach > Rumen | place: USA...
GATGTTATAATTGGCCTTCATGGGAACCCCGTGACGTTCTGCTCGGTACAGACGGCGGCGTTCAGCGCCCTGACGATGTCTGCCGCACTGTCGGCACGGGTGGCCTCGCTATGGAACATAGTACGCACGACGGCCATCAGCAGGGCAGCGGGAACACCCTTGCCCGAGACGTCGCCGATGCAGAAGTAGAGCCGGTCGGAGCGCAGCAGAAAGTCGTAGAGGTCGCCGCCGACGTCGAGGGCTGGTGTCAGCGAGGCGTAGATGGCCATGTCGTCGCTTTGGGGGAAGGTGTTGGGCACCATCGACATCTGGATGCCGTGGGCAATGCGCAGCTCGCGCTCTATGGAGGCCTTTCTGGCAGCACTCTTCTGTTGTTCGTCGACATAGAGCGACAGCGACAGCCGCATGTTCTCGAAGGCATCGTGCAGCTGGTGTATCTCATTGCTGCCCTTGATGTCGGGCAGGGGGGCGTCGAAGTGCCCCAGGGCCACCTCATCGGCCGACTGTGCAAAAGCGCGTATCGGCCGCGTTGTCAGCCTTATCTGGCTGCGGCAGATGAAATAGATGGCTCCCAGGCCGAAGAACATAATCAGCAGGGTGAGCATGTTGAGCACACGTCCATGATAGTAGATGACCTCCTCGGGCACGACGATGGCTATCGACCATTCCACATGTGGCACACGATGGTAGTACACCCACGAAGGCACACCGTCGACGGCGATGCGTACCGACCCTTTCCGGCCCTGAATCATTTGGGCCGCGATGCGGTCGTCCAGGGTGTCGGGGGTCAGCAGGGCATTGTCCAGATAGCTCTCCACCAGTATGCGGCTGGCATCGGGATGTACAATATAGGTTCCCGTGTGGTCGATGATAAAGCTGTAGGACTTGTGGCGCTGTGCACGCTCATATTTTTCGTTTACGGCCTTGTCGCTCTTTCCATCCGTTTGCGCAGATTCTCCAGCGACATGTCGCAGCAGACAAGCCCAATCTTCTGCCCTGAGCGGTCGTGCAGGAAGTCGGCATAGCTGATCAGCAGCAGCCGTCGGCCAAGGGTGTCAGTCACCCCCTCATACGCCATGTAGGGGTCTGTCCAGTCGCCCTTGTCCTTCGCCATGGCCTTCAGGAACCACTCTTCCTCAGGATAGCCGTTGTAACCCTCGCCTATCTGTTGCACCGTGACTTTCCCTGTGCTGTCTTGTGAAGCGTAGGGCACGAAGCAGCGTCCGTAGCCGGCATAGTGGCCGGGCTCGAAGAGCAGTCCGCACCCTGTGATGTGAGGGTTCTGACTGACGATGCGCTCCACATGCTGGTACATGGCTTCGGGATTGTCAATGTCGCGCTCTATATCGTGAATGCTGTTGGTGGTGGCTATATAGACATCGCTCAGCGACCTGCGCAGGTCGCCATACGTCTTGAGCAGCACGCCTTGGTAGCGCTCCTCAGCCTCCTCGCCCATCGACTGGTAGATAAGGATATTGATGATGACTGTTATGACGGTCATCATCACAAACACCACCGCCATGATGCGGTAGGTGAGCTTCGTGGCAAGCGAGTGGGAGTGGAAGGGCAGTCTCATAGGCCGTTTCCTTTTTTGTTACCAGCCCACGGCACTATAGCCGGCAGCATAGTACCATGCCAGCTTCTGGATGTCGCGCTGGTAAGTGACGTGGTTACCGGCGAACGGCGACTGGGCTATATACATCGAGACACCGCTCTGCCGCTCTGCCGTTGGGGTGAAGTTGTTGCCGTAGAAGGTGTCCCATTTCTTGTCGGTACGCCACTTGGCGGCAAAGGTCTTGTAGACGACGGCCTTGTCCAGTGCCTGCTTCCACTGCTGGTAGCTGGCCTCCGGTGCCTTGGCCCGCAAAAAATCGCCTGCATCGTAGAAGATGTTGTTGTCGGGGTTGTAGAAGTAGCGCTGGTCGTAATAGTAGTAATAGATAAGACCCGTCAGGTCGGCATAGTCGGTGGTCTGCCGGCTCTTCACCGCCTGCAGGGCCGTGCGGGTGGCCTGTGCCAGCTGCTCCATCTCGCTCGTCTTGACCACCGTCAGGGGCAGGTCAAGCCCGTCGTTCTTGCGGGCGAAGTAGTGGTCGACTATCAGCGTGGCGAAATGGTCTTGGTCAAACATCGCGGGCACCACCTTGTCGTAGGGGGCTCCCTCCTTGGGTATCTCTGCCGGCGAGCCGATGATGTAGTCGGTCACCGAGCGCAACTCGTAGAGCGACTCTAAGCACATGAAGTTGCAGCAGTCAGCAAAGATGAATTTCAGGTGGGGCAGCTTTCCCAGCACACGGGCCAGCGTCGGCACGTTCAGCCACTTGCCTTCGTTACTGACAGAGCTGTTGATGCCGTTGTCAACGCCATAGGCACGGGTGTAGGCTATGGAGTCGGCCATCAGCCACCCCGTGCTGTGTCCCCAGAGCACCAGCCCGTAGTCGCGGGTGGCGGGATAGTGGCTCACGGCGTATTTCAGCACGTCTTCCATCACCTGCGGGTCGCTGGCATATTCGTCCTTCTGGCTGATGCCCATGTCGGCCAGCGACACTGAGTCAGTCACCTGACCGTCGCGGATGCGGGCCAGCCACGGCAGTTCGCTGACTTTGCTCTTGTCGACAAAGACCAGCAGGCAGTTGGAGGGGCTCAACAGCCGCGAGCCTTCCTTCATCTGCTTCAGGTTGCTGTTGACGTAGGCCGTCAGGCTGTTCTCGCCCGACATATAGACAATGACCGTCCGCTCGCACGACTGGGGCGCAAAGTCGTTCGCAGGGTCGTCATCGCTGCTGCAGGCCGTCAAGATGGCCAGTGTACACAATGCCAGTAAAAGTTTTTTCATTTCAATCTGATATAGTCGCTGCAAAAATACGAAAAAAAACCGGAAGTGCAAAACTTCTGGCTTTTTTTCGCTATTCTCGGGCGATTGGTTTTTACCCCCGATTTCTGTCCGAAATACATTGAAATTTGCTAAAACCAGCAGGTTCGTGTCTTGCTATTTTGTGCGTCAAAAGCTTTTTCGTAATTTTGCAGCCGAAATCAGAATAACATTTATTATTGTACGTATGAAGAGAATTAAGTTCTGGATGCTTGCCGCCATCCTTGTCTGCGGCACAACAAGCCTATTGACAGCCTGCAGCAGTAGCGACGACGACAACCCGGTAACGCCCGTCACCCCTCAGACACCTACGGATAACACCCCCCAGGCAAAAGCTGACTATACCATATTATATTATGCGCAAGGCGGTGGCGACCTTGACATCAACATCATCACCAACATGAGCCAGTTCTATGAGGGACTGAAGGCCATCAGCGCCAATAAGGTAAACGTGGCCGTGCAATACAAGGCCTCGACATACGAGAACCTGAAGAAGACTTTCAGTCAGATTCCCACGCTGTCAGCAGCTGATGTCGAGTTAACCAGCAAGGGCTATGGCAGCACCACGTTCCGCATGCTGCTTGACCCCACCTACAAAGACTTTGAGGCGCAGGTGTACGCCATGCAGAGCAAGGCTGTGCTGGGCCGGCAAAACGGCAATGCCGACATCACCACGCCCGACTCACTGGCTAATTTCATCAAATGGGCTGCCAAGACAGCTCCCGCCGACAAGTACATCCTTGTCATGAGCAGCCACGGCGGCGGCTACCTGCCGCAGGACGACTTTATGCAGCCCACTGCCACTCGCGGCATCATCTACGACGATGGCTTCGATGGTCATTTCTTCGGACTGCCCGACATAACCCGGGCTCTCGAGACGTCAGGACAGCACATGACGGCCATCTATCTCGATGCCTGCCTGATGAACACGCTGGAGTACCAGTTTGAGCTGCAGCCCCTGACCGACTACCTGATACTGTCGTCGTTCAGCGTCCCCGCTTTAGGCGGACAGTATGGTGCGCTTGTACAGCAGCTGGGCACCAAGAGTCTGGAGACAGCCCTCTCGGAGTATGTGAAGAACACCGTGAGTTTCTGGGACGCAAACGGCGGCCCGACACCCCATCACGACATGACCGTGACGCGTACCAGCGGCCTGGCCGCCTTCGGCACCAAGATGAAGGAGTTCACCGACAAGCTTACCGATGCCTACAAGAACGGCGGCAGCGAGGTGAAGACTGCTATCGACGCAGCCACCAAGGGAGCCTTCAAGATTGAGAAGCAGCGTCCGCTCTACGATGTCTACGACTACTACCACGCTGTGGCCCAGGCTGCTCCTGCATACGTCACCTCATCGTTGGTTGCCGACCTTGACAAAGCCCTGAACGATGCTGTCGTCTATCAGCAGTGCAGCAACTACCTGATGAGCCAGGGCTACAAGGTAGAGGCCACCGTCATGATGGGTACGCAGAGCCATTACTCCATATATCTCTGGCAAAAGGACAACGAAGGACAGTGGGAAATGCCTGAGGCAGGAATCCTGCGCTACGAGGCCGACGGCACGCTCAAGTCCGTCAGCACGACGACGGGCGAGACCTTGAAAACTGGCAGGTGGGTGAGCGACTTCGACCATAGCTACAAGATGACGAAGTTTGACAAGGCTACAGGCTGGAGCCGCTGGTTAGAGCTGAACGAGCAGGAACCCAACGAGCGCAGTGCCGCTGACTGGGGAATCTGAATAGTATTATATGGTACGTAAAGACGCGAAGCACGCAAAGGGATTACTTATAAAAATCTTTGCGTCCTTCGCGTCTTTGCGTACCATGCAGCCGCAGCAAGGATTCTAACGTATGTGCAACGGTTCAACGAAAGTACCGTCAAGAGCCACCACTCCTTCAAGGTAGCTGTCAGGCTCTACCCCGAAGCCGTCCTCATCGCCCATATTCTGGTCAACGAGCACTGAGAGATAGATGTTCCCGTCATCATTGAGCGACGCTTTTATCTCCAGATAGCCTCTTTCATAAGCGCGGATTATACCTGCGGCACTAGAATCGGCATGGTCGAAAAGGTCGGGAGTAATTTCCAGTTTTACCCATACCGATTGTCTCTTGGCTTTCTTCGGATTCTTTAATCCACTGCTCACATCGAGCCATGACCCGGATACGAGATAAGCCTTGTTGGGCTCATAGTCAATCATCTTGCGTTTCTTCATACTGGTTGATAGCTAATGTCCATTTCGCCTACAAATTTAATCAAAATCTGACACAACCAAAAATAAAAACTATAAAAAAGGTAAAGACAACATGTTTTTGTGTGGTTTTGAAAAAGATTTTTGAAAGATTTTGGCTTTGCTGACTGATAATTCATTTTTTTTGTATACATTTGCCAACTGAAATTAGAAAATAGAAGAAAGCTATGGCAGCAGGAAAGTGGATAGGAGGAATCATTGGATGGATGGCCGGCGGCCCGTTGGGTGCCATGGCCGGTTATTTGCTGGGCTCGCTCTTTGAGTCGGGTCTTGACTCAGTCAACAACCCCGGCAATGCCGGAACGTTCGGCTTCGGGTCGGAGCGCAGCACGCAGTTCTCAGAACAGCAGCGACAGGCACAGGGCGACCGCAACAGCTTCCTGTTCGCCCTGCTGGTGCTGGCCTCGTATATCATCAAGGCCGACGGCCGTGCCATGCACTCAGAGATGGAACTGGTACGCCAGATGTTGCGCCAGAACTTCGGCGAGGTGGCCGTCAGTCAGGGTAACGACATTCTGAAGAAGCTGTTCGACGAGCAGCAGCGGCAGGGCTGGCAGCGCTTCGAGGCCACGGTCAGCCAGTGCTGTCAGCAGATGAACCGTCAGATGGAATTCGCGCAGCGCCTGCAGCTGCTGAGTTTCCTGACGCAGATAGCCCAGGCCGACGGCCGTGTGGACCCTGCCGAGGTGGTAGCGCTGAAGAAGTGCGCCTCGTGGATGGGCATCTCGGCAAGCGAGGTTGACTCGATGCTTAACCTTGGTCACGACGACCTGGAGTCGGCCTACAAGGTGCTGGGCGTCAGTCCCGATGCGTCGGATGCCGAGGTGAAGAAGGCTTATCGCAAGCTTGCCTTGGAGCACCATCCCGACAAGGTGGCCTCCCTTGGCGAAGACGTGCGCAAGGCCGCCGAGAAGAAGTTCCAGGAAATCAATGCCGCCAAGGAGCGTATCTGGAAGGCCCGCGGACTATAGTATAAATTAAAAATATCCCTCACCTCTGACACCCAGCGTCATAACCCGTTGATAGTCAGTACGGTTTTTGGGTGTCAGTACTCTGGTTTGGGTGCCACCCGAGGTAGCACCCAACAGTATTCAGGCTTGCCGGAAAATCCAGGCTTCTTACCAGAAAATCCCAGCCTCTCACGAAAAAATCCCGGCCTCTCGTCCGAGCGAGAGGCCGGGATTTTCCGATGCCGCCGTGATGCCGGGTGCTACTTTGGGTGTCACCTTGGGTGTCACCTTGGGTGTTAGCAAAATCTTTGTAAGTAGCTGATATTCAGTGTGGGTGTCAGAGGTGAGGGTTGTTTTCTGTTTTGCCTATATATACGTAACTCATCTATAGTCATCGGAGGGAGATAATTTTAATGGTGAAGATTTGGGCATCTTTTCCTTTAAATCTCATTTTATTTTTGTAATTTTGTCGCGAATTTCATCTGAAAGAATTTTCAAATCATGTTTTACGAACTGATACGACATAAAAGAGACCAGTGGTATGATTCTCCCGCCTGTACGGTAAAGGATTTCATTGACTATATAGTGAGTAAGGGTGAAATGCGTGATGCCCAGATAGAAAGCATCCGTACTTATCTTTACTTGAAGATAGCCTGTGGGAACAAGCCGCTTTGGAAACTGTTTGCCGAGGGTGCGTTTAATGACCCTGATTACAAACTGAACCCTGCTGAATTCGGCTCTCAGACCTACCAGACGATTATGGGTAGTGCCGGTGCAATGGCCCTGATGCAGTATGCCCAGCCTGACCCCAAGAGTGCTCCCGTGCTGCCCAAGTTGCACAGGGGGTCTGTCCCCCTGTGCTCACCCTTCCTGCTTGAGAAGGGCATGTAAGCCACATATATCAGTAGAAGCCATTCCTTTAACATGTATGGCTGATGGATCAACTATCTTATATTCAGCCATTGTCAACTCCGTATTTTTCAATAAGGTCAAATGACTTGTTAAAAGACTCAAAGATGGGTTCGATGTCATGCCCCAATGCCTTATAGGTATAAGTCTCTGCATTTGCATCATGCTCTGCCAAATAGAAATTGGCATTGGTAATCACTCCTTCGGCATCAGCGACATAACGAATAGCAGAAACCATATCTGGGTCATGGCTGGCAATCATTATTTTTAGTCCGACCTCCTTGTTGAGCATAACGAGAATTCGCGCAAACTCAACAATCCATTGAGGATGAAGGTGGGCTTCTGGCTCATCGATTATTAAGATGGCACGATTGTTGAGATAGCCTTTACGAAGGAGTTGTTCTATATAGGCAAAGGTTTTTATACCCGTTGCAACATTCTCTAATTTGATGGTCAGGTTGTCACTCTTTCTGTTATAGAACAGCTCTTCTTGTCCGACAATATCTTTCTTCTCAACGACCTCACCACCTGTTATGGTTTTAATCTGATTTAATACCTTTTTAGCCTCAGAGCCAACTTCTACAGAATCTCCTTGATATTTTAACATAAGCAGTAACTCGTTCCAAAAATGATTTGTAGAGTCTGTTATGCTTAAAGCCATAGGAGTGTCAATATAGATAGAACTATCCAATCCAAGCAATGTGCCAATTTTATCGGTTGCTATAATATCTACACCATCTTCTTGAAAAGAAATTGTATCAGGCCTGTCGGATTCACGATATACCCTACGTATTTTATCGAAGAACTTGTCAATAGGGCGGTTTTTCTGCCTCAGAAGGAATGTTTCTTTTCCAGACAGTCCCTGGGATATTTTTTTCTTTAAGAGTTGCTCAATCCATACCTCGTTAGATGTATCATTACTCCGTTCCAACTGAAGATAGTTTAGAATCCTATTCAGAGCATTTTGACTCATTCGAGGTAGGGAATTCTTCAAGTCTGTGAAGAATTGATTGGTTGCAGCATTGTATAGATTCAATACTTCGTCGGCAGATTCAACTCCTTCATATTTTATACCCAATACCGACCTCTTAGCTTTACTAAGAAAATCGTCGTTATCGTTGTTCTCTGAAAATTCTTTCCTTGCAGTCGCAAATTGCCCAACCATGTTAGCAAGGCTTTGCTGGTATTCCTCAAAGCGATTGGCCTCATAATTATAAGCGACGTTTACAATGTAATATAGCCATCTTGCCAAGGTGCTCTTACCTGCACCATTGCCCCCAGCCAAAACAGTAATGCCATTGATGGCAATATCGGCTTTCCCTATGGAGTGGTAATTCTCTATTCTATATCTGTAATTGCTCATATTCTTTATCTTTTGGGTGCAAAGTTAATGATTATTTTGCAGATTACCGAAATTTTGGATAAATTCTTCATCCTAATTTTATTAGGTTTCTCTTGCTCCATTGTTGTGCTGGAAAAGATCGATATAAGTTTTTTCCCTTGTGTCCTTTGCGACTTGCCAGATTTTTACTAATTTTGCACCCGCTTATTGCTATTAATGGGAACAAAGAAAGAGAAGACAGCGGCTATACAGATGCCTGCCCTTTTGGACGAGGGTGGGGGACTGCTGCTGCACGCCTGTTGCGCCCCCTGTTCATCGGCCATCGTGGAGTGGCTGGTGGAGCATGGTGTGCGGCCCACCATATTCTATTATAACCCCAACATCTGGCCTCGCGAGGAGTATAACATCAGGAAGGAGGAAAGCAAGCGGCACGCTGAAGGACTGGGGCTGCGCTGGATAGACGGCGACTACGACCACCGTGGGTGGCAGACGGCCGTCTGCGGACTGGAGGACGAGCCGGAGCGCGGCCGGCGGTGCGACCGGTGCTTTGCGCTGCGGCTGACGGCGGCAGCCCGTAAGGCTCAGGAACTGGGGCTGCGCTACTTTGCCACCACGCTGGCCTCGAGCCGCTGGAAGAACCTGGACCAGGTGAACCGCGCCGGACTGCTGGCACAGCAGCAGGTGGCAGGCACCGTGTTCTGGGCACAGAACTGGCGCAAGGGCGGCTTGCAGGAGCGGCGTAACCAGCTGCTGAAGGCGTTTCAATTCTATAACCAACAGTATTGCGGCTGTGAGTTTTCTGCCCGTCAGGCATCGGCGCTGACCAAACCTCTGTTGCGCCAACAGATGCGCGATGCCAAGCGTCAGCATGCCGACCAGCTGGAACGGATGTCGGCAGACATCGTAGAGAAACTGTCCGCCCGACTTGCCCCCCATGACTCGCATCCAGCTCCCCATACGGTCATGGCCTTCTGGCCGCTGCCCGACGAGGTGGACTTGCGCCCGCTGATAGAGCAACTTGCAGCTCAGGGCACAACGGTGCTGCTGCCCCGCGTGACCGACGGTGAGCACATGGAACTGCGCCGTTATACGACGGCGGCCGATATGGCTGAGGGCGTCTTACACATCATGGAGCCTACCGGCGAGGTGTTCACCGACTACGCGCGGATAGACGTGATTCTGGTGCCCGGCGTGGCCTTCGATGCAGCAGGACATCGTCTGGGGCGCGGTCGCGGCTACTATGACCGGTTCCTGCCCCAGGCTTCCGCCGCCCGCAAGATTGGTGTCTGCTTCCCCTTCCAGCGCGTGGCCGAAGTGCCCACCGAGGGGTATGACGCCTGCGTCGACGAGGTTATCTGACGCGCTCCTCCTCCAGTAGCTCCAGCAGGCACCGGCAACCCAGCAACACATCCTGCCACGTGGCCTCGAAGTTGCCTGTGTACCACGGGTCGGCCACATCGCCCGGACGTGGTGTGTAGTCCAGCAGTTTGTGAATCTTCTGCTGCCGGTCGCTGCCGCTGATGCGCGTCATGTTGCGTATGTTCCACTCGTCCATACCTATCAGCAGGTCGAAACGCTCGTAGTCGGCACGGGTCATCTGGCGGGCAGTCTTGCCCTTGCAGCCTATGCCGTGCTCAGCCAGTTTCCGGCGGGCCGGGGGATAGACCTCGTTGCCAATCTCCTCAGTCGAGGTGGCAGCCGACTCTATGTAGTAGTGGTTGTCAAGGCGGGCCTGGCTGACAAGGTGCTTCATGACAAACTCAGCCATAGGACTGCGGCAGATGTTGCCGTGACAGACAAATAGTATTCTTTTCATGTGCGGTTTGGCTTTGGTGGCGCAAAGGTAATCATTTTTTTTAGTATTCCTTTGTCTTTCTGCAATTTATTTCGTACCTTTGCACCCTAAAAATTGAAAAAGCAATATGTTTGAGAACTTATCAGAAAGACTTGAACGGTCGTTCAAGATACTGAAGGGTGAGGGAAAAATCACCGAGATTAACGTAGCAGAAACCCTGAAAGACGTGCGCCGCGCACTGCTCGATGCCGACGTCAACTATAAGGTGGCCAAGTTGTTCACTGACACGGTGAAGCAGAAGGCCATGGGCATGAACGTGCTGACGGCCGTGAAGCCCAGCCAGCTGATGGTGAAGATAGTACACGACGAGCTGACCGAGCTGATGGGCGGCAAGGCCGTGGACCTGAACCTGCAGAACCGTCCGGCCATCATCCTGATGTCGGGCCTGCAAGGCTCCGGTAAGACCACGTTCAGCGGCAAGCTGGCCAATCTGCTGAAGACGCGCCAGCACAAGCAGCCGCTGCTGGTGGCCTGCGACGTCTACCGTCCGGCCGCCATTGAGCAGCTGAAAGTGGTGGGACAGACCGTCGGCGTTGACGTCTACACAGAAGAGGGCAACAAGAATGTGGTCGAGATAGCCCAGAACGCCATACGCAAGGCCAAGCAGGGCAGCTACAACGTGGTGATTGTAGATACCGCCGGCCGTCTGGCCGTTGACGAGGAGATGATGGACGAGATAAGCCGTCTGAAGCAGGCCATCAAGCCTGACGAGACACTCTTCGTGGTTGACGCCATGACAGGTCAGGATGCCGTGAACACCGCCAAGGAGTTTAACGACCGCCTGGACTTCGACGGCGTGGTGCTGACCAAGCTCGACGGCGACACTCGTGGCGGTGCTGCCCTGTCGATACGCACCGTCGTCACCAAGCCCATCAAGTTCGTAGGTACGGGCGAGAAGATGGAGGCCATCGACGTGTTCCACCCTGAGCGCATGGCCGACCGCATCCTTGGCATGGGCGACGTCGTCTCGTTAGTGGAGCGCGCCCAGATGCAGTTTGACGAGGAGGAGGCGAAGAAGCTGGAGAAGAAGATCCGCAAGAACAAGTTCGACTTCGATGACTTCATGGGTCAGATTCAGCAAATCAAGAAGATGGGTAACATCAAGGAGCTGGCAAGCATGATTCCCGGCGTGGGCAAGGCCATCAAGGACATCGATATTGACGACAATGCCTTTAAGCAGATAGAGGCCATCATCCAGAGTATGACACCCAAGGAGCGCCAGAACCCGGACATCATCAACCAGAGCCGCCGTCTGCGCATAGCCCGCGGCTCAGGCACGAAGATTGAGGATGTGAACCGCCTGATGAAGCAGTTTGACCAGACACGCAAGATGATGAAGATGGTCAGCGGCATGGGGTCGTCGAAGATGGCGCAGATGGCTGCGGCTATGAAAATGAAACACTAAAAACCCACCCCCAACCCCTCCCGAGGGGAGGGGAGTTTGAATTGTAAAAAAAATAAAAAGAGATAGACAATGAGTAATTCAGAACAAGAAGTAACCAAACTCACCTCCCCCTCGGGAGAGGCTGGGGGTGGGCGCCTGATTGATGGTAAAGCCACCGCTGCCCAAATTAAGGCTGAGATAGCCGAGGAGGTAAAGGAGATCATGGCCCGTGGCGGCAAACAGCCCCACCTGGCCGCAGTATTGGTGGGCCACGACGGCGGATCGGAGACCTACGTAAAGAATAAGGTACTCGCGTGCGAGGCCTGCGGCTTCAAGAGCACCCTCATCCGCTTTGAGGCAGACATCACCGAGGAAGAACTGCTGGCTTGTGTCGACAAGCTGAACAAGGACGACGATGTAGACGGTTTCATTGTGCAGCTGCCCCTGCCGAAGCACATTGACGAGCAGAAGATTATTGAGGCCATCGACTACCGCAAGGATGTGGACGGTTTCCACCCCATCAACGTGGGACGCATGGCCATCGGACTGCCCTGCTTCATCTCAGCCACGCCCTTAGGCATCATTACCCTGCTGAAGCGCTACGGCATAGAGA
>Ga0326511_10003775_pt1 | contig 12166 bp, 13 predicted proteins | sample 0_2496_0518_D_FD_203701 | JGI IMG/M metagenome (GOLD analysis project Ga0326511, IMG submission 203701) | Bovine rumen microbial communities from UC Davis, California, United States - 0_2496_0518 | ecosystem: Host-associated > Mammals > Digestive system > Stomach > Rumen | place: USA...
ACAAAATCCAATAATAATGTTATTATTACTAAATATAATATTGAAAAACAATGACTTTAAGTGAAATTAAAGAAAAACAAAATTCTCTTATTCAACGTTGTGAAGAAATTGTTAATCTTTGTAAATCTGAAGCCAGAGAAATGACAGAGGATGAGAAGAAAGAATACGATGAAAAGCAAGAAGAAGTTAAAGCACTTCAAGGTGAATATCGCTCTTTAGAGGAAGCTGAGACCAAAGAAGAGGAAGATAAGAAAGAAGAAGAGGAGAAAAAATCTGAGGAAAAAGAAACTTCAGAGGAAAAAGAGGAACAAAAGGAAGACAACAAAGAAGAAGAAGACAAAAACACAGACACAAATAAAAACAACCGTAATATTATGGAACAAAAATTTAACTTAATGAAAGAGTTACGTAACTCTCTTGAAACAGGTAAATCATTTAACCTTAACGAAGTAAGAGCTTATACTGTTAACGATGAAGGTGAAGATGTAGTACAAACTGACATCTTTGACATCTGGGGTCCACTTCGTGCAAAGAACGTTCTTTTAGCTGCCGGTGCTAAATACTACAGCGGTGTAAAGAACAACATTCAAATCCCACTTATGGGTAAGGTATCATGTACATTTGAAGGTGAAACTGATGCAGCACAAGATGGTTCAGGTGCATTCACTTCAAAGACATTATCACCAAAACGTATCACAGCTAAATATCCTATTTCACTTCAACTTTTAGCGCAAGACTCTATTGGTGTTGAAGCTGAAATACGTAAAGATATTATCGCAGCTGTTAACTCAAAACTTGAAGAAGTACTTTTAGGTGATGGTGCTGGTTCAACAACTATTCCAGCTGGTCTTTTCAATGGTGTAACTCCAGAAGTTATCACAGACTTCAAAGGTATTACAGCATTAGAAGCAGGTGTAGAAACTGAAAATGTATTTGGTGATATGAAGTATGTAATGTCTCCATCTGCAAAAGGTGATTTACGTGCAATGGCTAAATCAACTAAGTCTACACAACTTGTTATGGAAAATGGTAACATCGATGGTACAGAAGTTCTTTCTACATCTCACATAGCAGGTAAGAACTTTATATATGGCGATTTTTCTTCTATAGTAATTGCTACATGGGATAGTGTACAAATTGACGTTGTAAGAGACGTACAAAGTGTAGGTAATGGTCAAGTTACTATAGTTGTTAATGCATATGTTGATGGTGCTCTTATCCGTCCAGAAGCTTTAGCATTCGGTACAACTGCAACTGAATAAATTGCAAGACCATTATCAACAATAGAAATTTACACAGATTAATCAATATGTTAATAGATTTAGATAAAATTAAGAAGCATTTAAATATAGATGAGGATTTTACTGAAGATGATGAATACATTGAATCTTTAGCTCTAGTAGCCGAAGAATTAGTGGAAAAGCATATTGATAAATCATTTGAAGAAATAGCAGCAGAAAGTGGCGAATTACCAAAGCCACTTCTGCATGCAATTTTGTTAATGATAGGCAATTTCTATGATAACAGAGAATCTGTAGCTTATTCATCAGCAATAGAAGTTCCAACATCTTTGACTTATATATTGAACATGTATAGAGACTATGAAAATGCAAATATTTAGTTATGAGAGCAGGAATTTTAAAAGAGCAGATAGAGATTATAACACCACAAATCACAACTAATGATTATGGTGAACAGACAACCGAATGGGTAACAAAATACACAACTAGGGCTAGATTAGTTCACACTAGTGGTTCAAGAGTGGAATATAATAGTGAAATATTTTATTCACATATGAAGACATTAGAAGTTAGAAATTATGTTCCAGTTGATGATTTTGACCGTATAATTTGGAATGAGAAACAATATAGAATATTAGATATAGAGCCAGATGAAGCACAAATGAAATATATCATCCGTGTGGAATTGGTAGACGAATAATATGTTAGACACACTAGAAATAGGCAAATATATAAATAATATTTTATCATCTAATGTTGATTTACAAAACTTAGGTGTTAAAGTTTATCCATTGATAGCTGATAATGATGCAAAGTTCCCATTTATAGTTTATAAACGTACAGGACTCACATCATTATTGTCAAAAGATGGTATTTATCAAGACACAGTAACAATTGAGATAAAGATTGTTACAGATAAATACTCAACAGGTATTCAGATTGCGAATATAGTTAGAGATTTAATACAAGTACCATATGCAAGATATGGAGCTATGGAAATAGATGATGTAGCTATAAACTTCGCAAATGAAGAATTTACAGAAAATGCATTTATACAAAACATGCAATTTATTTTACAAATACAAGATAATTAAATATTATGGCAGCACCAAAGATTATAAAGGGACGTGATTTGATGTTATTTAATGAAGATGGACACTCATATGCTTATGCAACAAATCACACTTTCAGTATCACAGCTGAAACTACAGATATTTCCAGCAAGGACCATGGCATCTGGGGAGCAAGCGAAATTGGACGTTATAATTGGGAAATTACATCAGAAAATCTTTATACTGAAACCGGATATGATGAAATGTTCGATTCAATGATAACAGGAGAACCAATAACAGTTCGTTTCGGACTTAAACAAACTCCAGCAGATCCATCAATGAATGTTGCTGATGGTAATACAGCACTTCCTTATTGGACTTCTACAAACACATTCTATGAAGGTAAAGTTGTTATTACTTCACTTGTAGCTAATGCAAACAATGGTGAAAACGCAACTTATTCAGTAACACTTACTGGTAGCGGTTCTATTAGTAAAGTAACACAAAACTAATTTAGACTTATTGAGGGTGTAATATTTATTACACCCTTATTTCAAAAAAATTTTAAATAATATTATGAAAATCACAATCAAAGACAAAGAGATAGAGCTTAAAAACTCATTACGTAGTATGATAATGTATGAGAATATTACTGAGAAAACATTTAACCCAGAAAATATCACAGACATTATCATATATATGTTTTGTGTTGTTCTTAGTTCATCAAATGATTATTCTTTAACATTAGATGAATTTATAGACTACATCGACAATAACCCTGACATATTCAATGAATTTGGTAAATGGTTAACTGATGTAGCGAACACAAATAACGTGTTAAAAAAAAGTTAAAGGACAACAAAGGAGACACACCTAAATTATTGTTCCATTACATAATGCGTGTATTGGTATATGAATTTAGGGTAGTTAATCTGGAATATTTTATGGACTGTTGTTCTGAATGGGAGATAAACGACATGATAGACAACATTCCATATTTAGATAGGAATCTATGGGAATCAGAACGTTTAAATGCATATATTACTGCACAAGTTAATAGTAAAAAGAAATTGACGCAACAAGATATATGCAAGTTTAAATGGGAAGATAAACATATAGAAGACTTTGTAAAAGATGAGAAAGACACTGAAATATCCACTGATGACATAAACAGATTAAAGAATATAGCAACACAATGGGAAAAGTAAAATACATATATGATGCAAAAGATTTGACTACACTTGCTGATGACATGTTGGACAGAATAGACAATGCTGTTATGGCAAGTGCATTAAAAATTAGAGATAATGCAAAAAGTTCTTTTCTTAGTGGTTCATCTTTATACAAATATGGTACAAGTGAATATAGAAACTTAGCCGATGGAATACGTGTAGGACATTTGAATAATTCACAAGTGAGAATACACACATTAGGCGGTAGAGATAATTACAATTCTTATAAGACTAGATTTTTTGTGGGTGGAACAATTCCACGTACACAAACAAAACAAAATGGTAGGAATATCAAGCCATATACAAAAGGTTATATTAAGGCAAATAATGCACTTGATATGGCCATGAATGGAGCTGAATCTATTCTTAACCAATACATTCAGAATGTTTTAGATAATTAAAAATATAATGTCTATTTTAACAAAAACAATAATTAAAATATGACACATAGATATATTTACAAGATTACATGTACTGCAGGTAGTTTTAAGGATAAATTTTATTTTGGACAACACACAACCCAAAATTTAGACGATGGATATAAAGGTAGTGGAAAACTATTAGGTGATTATTATAAGAAACACCCAGATGATTATGTCAAAGAAATAATATCATTTCATAATTCAAAAGAAGAATTAAATAAAGCTGAATATGACATTATACATCCATGGTTAAATCACTCAATGTGTTTAAATATTACAGAAGGTGGACATATAAATTCAGGATATAATTTAAAAGAAGATACACGAAAAAAATTAAGTGAATCACATAAAGGGCAAGTAGCATGGAATAAAGGAAAGACCGGAATATATTCAGAAGAAACAATAAACAAAATACGCAAAACATTAACAGGTAGAGTAGGTCCTAATAAAGGAAGAAAATGGAGTGAAGAATCTAAGAAAAAAATGAGCGAATCGAGTAAAGGACAAAAGGCTTGGAATAAAGGAAAAACAGGAATATATTCAGAAGAATCTTTAAAAAGAATGAGTGAATCACAAAAAAATAGAATACGTAAACCTTTATTAGAAGAAACAAAAAAGAAAATAAGTGAAGGAAATAAAGGTAAAATACCCAAAAATAAAGGTAAACATAGAATATATAATGACCCAAATGATAAATCTAAAGGGTTTCATTATTAAAAATAAATAAGTAATAAACAATGCCAAATCTTGTAGCGACAATTGGAGCTGACACTTCACGTTTTACACAAGAAATCGCGAGTGCGCAGCATATGTTAAACAAATTTGAGAAGGACACTAAGACTGCATCAGATAGTGTTCGCAAAAATGCATCTGTGACGAGTGAACAAGTCACAGCATATCGAAATGTCGTAAATGCATTATCAAAAGTAGCATCAGGCACTCTAAATACAAAGAAACAACAAGCCGAATTAACAGCACAAATAAAGGAATTGAAAGTTCAATGGGCTAATTTATCTGAGACAGCTAAATCAGGTGAATTTGGTAAAATGCTTTCATCTACATTAGGTGAATCACAATCACAATTATCACGTTTAACTGACCAAATAAAACAAGCCGACTCATCAATGTCAAGTTTTGGACAAGGAAATGCAAAACGTCAATTGATGGGACTGTCAAAGGAATTAACTAATTTGACAGTACAATATCGTCAAATGACAGCAGCAGAAAAACAATCGGCTGCAGGACAAGAATTAGCACAAAAATTATCTGATTTACGTACTAAAGCAGGTGAATTAAAAGATACTGTAGGTGATGTACAAGCTGAGATTAAAGTATTAGCAAGTGACACACCGAATTTAGATGTGTTCAATGATGCCATTGGTTTAGGTGCTGATGCATTAAGTGCTTATTCTTCTATATTAGCAAGAGTTACAGGTGATGAAAAAGCATTAAAGGATGCCATAGCCACTGTTATGGCAGTTCAATCAGCTGCAAATTTTGTTACTAAATTAACTAATGCATTACAATCTTCATCAGCAATAATGTTGAAGACTAGAGCAATACAAGAAGGAGCAGCTGCATTAGCAATTAGAATACGTACTGCTGCAGAAGGTAAGAGTGTCATAACAACAAAAGCAGCAACAGCAGCTCAAGCTGCATTCAATGCTGTAGCAAAGATGAATCCATATGTTTTATTGGCAACAGCCATTATAGCAGCTGGAGCGGCCATTTATGGGTTCACCAAGTACCTTGACAAGCAAACAGCAGAACAAGAAAGAGCAAATAAGAAGGCAGAAGAGTTTAAAAAGAAACAAGAAGAGGTAAGACAAAAACAAGAAGAGTTAAGTAATTCATCAGCAAAAGTTCAAAGTAAATTTGCCCAATTACAAGCACAATGGCAAAGTCTTAAATCAGTAGCCGAAAAGAAGAAATGGATAGAAGACAACAAATCTGCATTTTCAGATTTAGGTTTATCTATCACTAATGTTAAGACAGCAGAAGACATATTTGTAAAGAATACAGATAAAGTAATAGAAGCTCTTATACAACGTGCAGTAGCAGCAAAACAAGCAGAACAAGCAGCTGATGATTTAACGAAATTATATGATGAGAAAAAAGAAAAATCATATAGATCAGGTTATAAGCAAAAAGTTGTAAATGCAAAAACTAGAGTATCAGATGAGGATGCTGATGCAGCTGGTGTTCGTCGTAATAATCAAGTATTTGTAGGAGTTAACCCAAATAGTAAACGTACAGCCGAAGAAGTTAAGAAATTAAATGATTATTATGCAAAACAAGCACGAGAAAGAGCTAAAAAATTCCACAGTGATATAGATAAACGAATAGCTGAAAGAAAAGATGATTATATAAAAGGTATTCAATCTGAGGCGGATGCCAACAAAACTTTATCTGGTATGGGTGACAAGCCTGTTACGACATCTTCTCCTAAATCTAAGCCTGATAAGCCTGATAAGCCTGATAAGCCTGACAAAATAGAGGTTGAGCCAGTATTAGCAGAAGGTTCATTAGCTAAGTTAGAAAAGGAAATTTCAGACAAACAAAAGGAATTGAAGCTTGCTGTAAGTGATGAATCAAGAGCTAAAATACAAGCTGAGATAGATGAAAAAACAGGACAAAAAGAAGCTATTGAGTTAAAGTTAAAGCCAGTTGTATCAGAAAAGGATATAAAGAAAATACAAGAAGAAATGGCTGAACACTCATCTGATGTGGCTGAAAATATTAAGAAGCAAAAGAATACAACACCTGAACAAGGAGCACAAAACAATGCAAATAACCTTAAAACAGAATTAGACTTTAACAAGCAAATAGTTAAATCATTACAAGACCAATATGATGCTGTACAAAAGAGAATTAGTATAGGTGCAACATTGACTAGTAATGAACAACAACTTGTAAATATCTATGACCAAGCAAAAGATAGAGTTGATGAATTAGGTGATGCATATGAAAAGGCTGCAAAGAAAGCAGAATTACTTAAAACAAACTCTGAATTAAAAGAAAAACAATGGGAAGGTTTAAAGACTGGCATAGGAACATTAGGTAACGTTAATAATGCAATAAGAAGCACTACTTCTGAATGGCAATATTTAATGGAGAATTGGAATGATATGTCACCATTTGAACAAATAACTAGTGCATTTGGTACTGTAATATCTACAATTCAAAATGTAGTACAAGCATATGAAGCAATTAACACTATGATGGAATTGTTTGGTACTATAAGTGAATTAACAGCAGCTAAGAAAGTGGCAGCTGATAATACGGAAAAGACTTCTGAGATAGGTAAATTAGGAGTTAGTCAAGCAACATCAACAGCAGAAGTAACAAAGCAAGGTTCTAAACTACCATTCCCAGCAAACATAGCAGCGATAGCAGCAGGTGTAGCAGCAGTTGCATCCGCATTTGCGGCGGTGTTTAGTTGTTTTGCTGATGGTGGTATTGTTGGAAATGGAAGTAAAATTGGTGACTATAATATAGCAAGAGTTAACGGCGGCGAAATGATATTAAATGGTACACAACAGAAACGTCTATTTAATTTATTGAATGGTGTAGGTGGATATGTAAATGGACCAATACAAAAACAAAACGTTAACTTTGTAATTAAAGGTAAGACACTTAGAGGTGTATTGCGTAATTTTGACAATGCAAACAACAGAATATAATATTTTTGATTGTTGATTTTTTTTGAGTTCCTTGTTGTAAATTTATAACAGGGGACTCTTTTTAAATACTATTAACACATATGTATATGTGTATATAGATTATCATATTTTCTATATGATAACTATTATTAATTAACAACATTAAATTTAATATGAAATATTTAGGACAGTTCACTAATAGAAATAATGAATTAATAGAAGTTGATATAATAACTAATAATTCAGAAGCTCAAACACAAGAAATAACATTAGGAGATACACCAGTTGTAATATCACAAACATCAGATGGTATATTCTCACCTATCAAATCACGTAGTTGTACAATAACAATAGTGACAAATGATTATTTCCCAGATATGTACTCATCTGAATCACATGGTACAAAAGTGACAGTTGATAATATTACAAAAGGTGAACGTATTTTTTATGGTTTTTTGACACCATGTGAATATAATCAGCCTTATATTTATCTAAACCAATTAGAATTAGAAGCAGTAGATGCATTATCTACATTAAAGGACTTTAAATATTTGCCAATATCAAATAATAAGATAAACAAGATGTCTGATTTGTTAAAATATGCATTAATAACTGAAGCTGGTTATCAAAATGTCTATATTCCTTATATGGGAAATAAAGCATGGGAACAAAACAACTATAATTATGATATACAATTCCCAACAAATTTGGAATATCTATCAGATGTTTTGTTTAAGGAAAGTGACAAAGACGAAGAATTAGAATATAAAGACTGGTATACTATAATCGAAGAAATATGTAAGTTTTTCGGTTTATCAGCAGTGCCTTATGGTGAATCAGTATATTTAATAGACTATAAGATTGTAAATTATTGTGGTGATAAAGAATATACAGAGCAAACTTATTCACAGGACTTCAAAACATATTATAATTTGAAAGACTATGAGCCTTATTATATCGATGATAATTTGAAAGTTTTATTGATGGATGATTATGCTGGTAGTGAACAAAACATTGAGATAGACGGTGTATATAATAAAATCACAGTAAAGGCAGATGTTGATGATGTGGAAGATGAAGATATATATATTGATATAGAAGATGATGCAGAGAATGCAGCATTAGCGTGGACTTACCCATTTAATTTGAATGTATATGAGGATTTAAATAATTGGTTAGCTAAAATCATCAACCCTAATCCAGTATTGAAAACACAATACACTGTATTTAGTAGAATGTTTTACCCAACACAGGGTGGTATGGATATGCATGGTAATCCTATTACACCAACAAGTGATTTTTGGCAATGTTACTGTAACACTAATTTAGCATTTGATCCAACCAACATAAAATATTATATGGTTGAAAAAATGAATGACCAACACAACAATTGGCAAACTATACATAGAAACGGTAATATGGCTGAACGTATTGATGATGGTGAATATCAATACTGTACATTAGCACAAACATTTGGTTGGGAAGTTGGTACATCACCATCAGCAAAGGTAGATTGGAAGACTAATATTGTATTTCACACTGGTGTAGAGCCATGGTATCGTTATTATCTTGACATTAATACAGGTGAACACGAATGGAGCGGCAGACGTATAAGAATAATAGATAAGCAAACGGAATATCCAGGTTCAAATGATATATGGAGTTTATGGTGGAATATGTGGACCAATGAAATGATGTGTAAGCCCGTATTAGAATATAGAGGAAATGATGAAGTAGGTTTATCACCTGCATCATCAAGTGACGTCACTTATATATGTATAACAGGTGATTTACTTTACCAAAAAAGTGGTACATTAGGTAATGACACTGTCAATGTGTGGATAAAAGATACAAATTATAAAGTATATATTACAACAACATTTGATGATGCCGGATATAATGCCGCAAATAAAACTGAATCACTCATTTATACTAGAAACTATGGTGACGGTGAATATAATAATGGATGGCCATGTCTAAAATGTGTCCTTAACATTGGTGACAAATGGTGGGATGGAAGTACATGGCAAGCAGAATATCGTGAATTTTGGCTTTATTTCCACAAGGAGAATGTAGGAACAACAGGACAAGAAAAACTATTGATGTATGATTGGAATAAGATAGTTGTAAATCATGATTATACTAGTGGAATAAATGAAGACTGTTTTGCAATTCCTATATATAAAACAGATAATGTGTTCGGAAAATTAAACTTTAAAGTATTCAACCCATATGTGCCATTAACAGGTGTTACAGATACATGGGTATCAGATTACATGGATGCACAACTGATAAATGGAGAATATTATGTCAACATTAATATTCAAAGTTGTGTTCCAGCCGTATTTATGAAGGACTTTGGTATCAAGGTTGTATCAGTTAAGGACTATATAAATAGACCACAAACATGGATTAGTACAACAGAAAAGAAGAATGAAAACAAAGACATAACTTATTCTAGTAATATTTCAAACAATAATGTTGTAGAGTTTAGTGATTTAGACCTGATGATAAACACATATAACTATAAGAAGCCATTAGCAGAATCATATGTGTTCATATATTCAGGTAAAGGTTCTTATCCAAGAGAATTAGGTTATCAATATTTATCTGACACAGAATATTCATTTAAAGATAATGTGAATAACAGAACAAATATTGAAGAAAGATTATTAGTTGAACAATATAAGGACCATTATTCAACACCAAAACTAATATACAATTGTCAAGTTCACAACTATTATGCACCATGGCTTTGTGTCACTCCAACAGCTATTGGAAACAAACGCATGATAGTTGATGAACAAGACTATGATGTCAAGGCAGATATAAATACACTTAAACTTATTGAATTTTAAACAAAAACATTTGTCTAATTATTGTTATGAACATATATTTAGTTATTGTTTATTATTAACTATACCACCTGAATTATACACAATTATTGAATCGGGTTGTTATAATATGTTCAACAATTGTAAAAATATAAATTAATACTATGTCATCATTAAATACATTAGAGCAGAGAATACAAACTATTTCAGATACTTTAACTTTAGAACAAAATAAACTAAATATGCATGTAACTGATTGTGAAGATGATATAAATGAGATAAACATTAAAATCAATGCTTTACAAAGAGAAGACCAAGAATTACATGATGAAATACATGATGTTGCAGAAGATGTTGATAATAATACATCAAGAATATCTGCAATTGAAAATAAGAATTATCAAGGTCAAATAAATGAGATAAATGAAACATTGACCGAAGGTGATAATAGCATTCAAAATCAAATTAATGCAATGGATGCTGAACATCATGAAGAATTACATGATTTGGCTAATAGTATTGATGCTCACACAATTAGATTAAATAGAGTAGAATTAGCACAATCTGAGATACCTGAACATGTTATTTTGACTATGGATGAATATGAAGCATTAGGTACTCCAGATCCTACAAAAATATATTTCACTTATGAAACTTAATTATGATTTTTGTAAATAGAAATAAAGAAGTTGTATTAGTAACTGCAGAAGGAAAAGAAATAACATCTATTTTTCAGGGTGTCCAATTATTATGGGAAGCAGTTCGTTCATGTTTTGGTAGTGGAATATGGGTAGGTAAAAAACCATGGATAGGTAAAGAAGCATGGAGAGGTTCAAAAAGATATTAATTAAATAAAAATCGAATATAAAATTATGGCAAAAACAAATACAGGAGATATTCAGGATTTAAATGTTTCATGGGAAGGTTATGCAGGTACCTCAGTTGAGAAATTTATCAAAGACGAATTAAGAGGTGCTTGTGGATATATTTACAGAAGCAGACAAAAAGAAGGTGAATTTTACTATTTATATGGTTTTCACAATTATGAAGACTATGAAGCATGGAGCCAAGGAGATACATCTATTGTTCCACTTTTCAGAGTACAATTACCTAATATAGAAAATGATATATATGCTGCTAATTTATATACTAATTCTAATACAAACAAATTAGTTAATTTAGGACAAGGTATTAAAATAGGACTTAAATATACTTCAACTTCTACTAATCCTAATACACAAGTTGAAAGTGACACATATAATGAAGGTACACTTATAATTAGTAGAAGTGCAAATGGTAGTGCATTCTCAGAAGTTGGACGTATGACAATACAACCAATAGAGCATGATGTTGATGAATTTACAACAATAGACATTACACAATATTTAGCTGATGGTGATAATAAGATTAGACTTCGTGTAGAAGATAATGTCAATGGTGCTGTATCAAATAATATAATCTTTAATTCAATTGTAAATACTACATTAAAGGTTACAAATGCAACTGATACAACAAAACCAATGACAGCTGCTCAATTTATGTATTATATTGAAGGACAAGTATCAAAGACATTAAACCTTAGAATAAGACAAAATGGCAATACTGATAGTTATTCATTCACAATAGGTTCAAATACATATATTGAAGCTCCATATATTACACCAACAATAAGCAAATTATATGATACAGGAACAATTGAAGTTGAAGCATGGTTAAGTGTGGA
>Ga0326511_10003776_pt1 | contig 12165 bp, 12 predicted proteins | sample 0_2496_0518_D_FD_203701 | JGI IMG/M metagenome (GOLD analysis project Ga0326511, IMG submission 203701) | Bovine rumen microbial communities from UC Davis, California, United States - 0_2496_0518 | ecosystem: Host-associated > Mammals > Digestive system > Stomach > Rumen | place: USA...
TATCAATTATCATTGCTGCAGAAGCTACTCCACAACCACTTGAACCAATGGTTTGTGAACTATTCCCTGTTAATGTATAAGGATAATATCTCCATCTACTATCTATTTGAGAGATATATGTAAGCTGTGGGTTATCATCTGTATGTAAATTCCAATGTTTTGCATCTCCTTCATATGCTATATCTCCTTGAAGTTCAAAGCTTTCATCTTCTACTTCTTGAACTTCAAGTGTTTGTTCATCATTTTCTGTTAATTCTGGTATTTCTGTACTAGACATATTTATTACTTTTATTTCATCTGAAATTATTTGTACCGCTTCTTCTAGTTTGTTTGTATCTATTTGTCCTGTTTGTTTATAATTAAAATAAACACTTAAAAACAAAATAAATACTGTTAATAATACTAAAATATAACTAAATATTTTTTCTTTATCTTTCATAGTGCACCTCCTTAATCAATTATTTCAAAAGTTTGTACTCTTTTGTACAAATTTTCTATAAAAGAATTTCCTTTTAGTGCTTTGTATTGTTCATAACTATATTCGATACTTTCAAGTTGCCATTTTGTTATTTTCTTTTCTTCCTTACATCTATCATATATTTCTAAAATATCATTTCTTAAACTACATTTTGTTGCTTCTATCATTGCTTTTTCAAATTTATACATAGCACCTAAAAGAGTACAGACAAACATTATCTGTACCCAATAATTTTTTATAAAATTTATTACTGGCATTATTTTGCCTCGCTTTCTTTAGATTTTATATTTTTTACCTTTTTCTATTAAATTACCTCCATTTTTAGATAATTATTTTTAATTGGTTTACTCATAATATCTATCAGTTCCTATAAACTGAATATCTTTAAAATCACTAATATTATTTCTAATAATCCAATCTATATAAGTAATTACAACATTTGCTATTTCTTTATATCCTAAAGCATTTAGGTGACTACCTACTATATATTTATTAGCAAAATCATTTACCTCATTCATTGGAATATAATATTTTTCTAAATCAATAATATAACATTCAAATAATTCTGCAATTGCTCTAATTTTTTCATTAGCTTCTACTTTCAATGTATTATTTTTTCCAAACATATTAGGTATTGTTACACAAAATATTCTAGCTCTTGGTTGTATCTCTTTTATTTTTTGGATTATTGTTGCATATCCTCCTACAGAATTCATTGCATTGTTTGAAGGATTATTTACATCAATATCAGTGTTTACATTACCGATAAAGCCATTTTGTCTCCAAGTATCATTTACCCCTAAAGCAATAATATAGCATTGACCTTTATAATTATCTCCAAACCAACCTCTTGAAATTGCTTCATCATACCAAGACATACTTAAATCACTTCTACTTGCACAATAGCCACTTATTCCTAAATTAATAACTGTATTTCCAATTATTTTTTGCATTTGAGCAGGTGTACTTAAATTTGGTACATAGTCATTGCCACCAACATTTGACTCAAAACCTCCGAATGTTAAACTATCTCCAATACAGCTAATTTTATCAAAACAGCCTAAAAATCCTCCATCTTTTATAATAAATTCTAAAGGTGTTATTCCTTCATTATTTACTATTCTTGTAATAGATTTTCCATTTACTTCTGTATAAATATATACATCACTTAATCCAATTTGAACATTATAAGAAATAACAAAATATCTAATATTTTCACTTTCATTTTTATAATTATATTCTTTAGCACCATCTGTATCACCAGTATAAATAACATTTATAACTTCTGACATGTCTGAATTTGTTTCAGCTAAAACACTTGCTTGTGAATATATTGAATTTGTTTTAAATGTTAAAATTTCATTTGGATTTAAGCTAATAACATTAGTATGTGCAAAATCAATATCATTACCTATTTGTTTATTATTTCTTATATATGAACCATATGTGTTTGTAATAATTGGTCGTCTTGATGATATATCTAGTACATCTTTTAATTTATTAGATAATTGTGGAATAATAATTTCATTATCAGAAATTTCATATCTTTTGTTTTTGTATATTAATAAATCATTTAAGCCAATACTTTTATTATAACTAATTCTTATGAATTTTGTTCCATTAGTAACATTTTGATGATAATAAGTTTTTGCACCTTGATTATCTCCCTCAAATATCACATTTTTAGTTACTGTACCGTCTGGAGTTGTTTCTACTAATACTTTAACTTGTGAATATATTCCGTTTGTTTTAAATCTAATATAAGCACCTACTGGTAATTCAATTACTGAGGTCATAGCATAATTATTATCTGCGTAAGAATGGTCTGCACCCATATATTTTCCGTGGATAATTGATATTTCTGGGACTTCAATGGTCATATTCAAAAAATCTTTTATTTCACTATTCAATTCTTGTGTTCCCACACTACTTACGGCAATTTCAGTTGCTAAATATGGTCCCCCATCTTTCCATTCATTACCATCGTAATAATACCAATGTCCATCGCTGTTAACTACATATATTTTACTATGGTCCGGATCTGCTGTTGTCAAAGTTTCCACAGTTGCATAAGCTCCTGCAGGGCTTCCACTTGCTAGACTATTTATTTGATTCTGTAAATTATTATCTGCTGTAGCTACTTCTTGCTTACTTGCCTTTACTGTATCGCTGTTATTTAGTCTTTCTCTTAATGTGTTAAATCCCCCTCTTGCCTGTGCCACTTCCATGTTAGAGCTTCCCTTTTCAGTTGCGTCTTCATATGTTTGTTCTATTGCAGAAGCTATGCTTTCTCTTACATCTTTACCTAATCTTGCATTTCTTATATTTTTTATAAGTTCTATTATACTAGCCATTAATTATTCCCTCCTTCTAGGGCTTGTACCCTTTGTTCTAAAGCTTGAAATGTAGTTTTATCTATATAGTTATTTAAATCTATTAATTCTTCCCAAGCTGTTCCTGTATAAAAATATCTTGTATATTGGTTTGTAGTTGAATCAATTATTTTGTAAATATCTCCCTTTGCAGGATTTTGGACATTTGCTAAATCTGTTACATTTGATACAGTTCCCTTCTCTGTATGTACACCATCAAATTTTTGATTTACTTGTGTTTTATAATTATTAAATGTCGTTGTTTTTACATACTCCCCTGGAACATCTTGTATAACTTGTTTAACATCTTTCATATCATCGCTTAAAGTTTGCACATTTTGCTTTATTTCTGTAACATTGACTACATTGTTTTCTACAGTTTGATTTAATTTCTTTTCCGCTTCTATTTGTTTCTGTGTAAAAGACTTAAACACAGCACCCAAAGTCATTTTACATTCACTTGGTTTGTCTAGTGCTAAGCTTAATTTGCTTAATAAGAAGTATCTATCTAAGTTATGTGGCTTTGATAATACTCTTACATATTCTCCAATGTGAAAAGCCTCTATATTTACATCTAAATTGTGTAAATCTGCTGCACTTACATCAATTGATATAGTTTTATTTATTCTGTTTTGTAGTTCTTGATTTCCCTTTGCTAAAAGATTTTCTGGAAGTGTTACATCATCAAATACAACTGTATCTTCTTTCACTCCAAAAAGAGAAATAGCCGAATTATCTTGCACATAATCTAATCCATTATTTACACTTTTAATTGTTAAATATTCTCCAGTTTGTTCATCCTTTTTCCCTAAAGGTACAATTCTTGTTTTTACATCTTCAGAACTAATAAACTGAGATAAATCTAATTCATTTTTGCCAAATTCAATTATTTGAGATGAAATATTTTCGTATTCAGCTAAATAGTCAATCCAACGTGTGCCATCTTCATTAGCTCCAGTTTCAAAATGTCCACCTAAGATATCCAAAAGCTTTTCTTTCATTTCTGCTTTCGTACTTGGATAATTCATATTTGCTCTTGTTATATATCCGTTTGGATCTACCACAGTACATCTTCTAGATGTAAACTGTTTGTTTACATCTACTACAGAATTATGCTCATTTACATACTTTTGGAATAATGGTCCTACATCTCCCTCATATGAATAAGGCCTTATAATAGAATCATTAAAAAAAGAAAGCTCGCCTTCACATTCGACTTGCTTTCTATTCCAAAAATCAAATTTTTCAGAGTATGCTGTTCCTCTAAATAACTCTGTTTTTACATTTCTGTTTCTTATTTTATCAACTTGAAATACTTTTATAATTGATTTTTGCTGTTCAATTCTATCATATAAATCATTTTGAGGTGGAAGTGTAAGAGAAAGTGTTCCATTCTTACCTACCTCTAAATTTAACACAGGAGATAAAACTATTCTATTCTTTAGTCTTACATCGTATAGAATTTCATCATTACATGTTATTTGATACATTATAGACTACCTCCTCTATACTCAATTGTTACTGTTCCATTGCCAATAAACTTAAGTATGTTCTCTCCTTCACATATTTCGATATCAGGCGAATAACTTCCTCCAGCTGGCAAGTTATATGTTTGCTCATTAAAAATCAATTGTAGTGGATTCTCGCAAACAAATTTTGGAACAACCTTTTGTCTTCTACCTAAAATTGATATTTCTAGTTCTCCATCGACAACTAAATCTCTTGTTTCGTTTATTATTCCTGTTTCAAAATCAAATGGATCCCATAACCAATCTTCATCTGAAGATGTTAAGTCATATTTGTAAGGCTCAACATCACATTCGATATCTATTGTATGTAATAACGAATATTTATCATAATCTTTTACTTTGACTTTACCATAATAATAAAAATTAGAATCCTCACTTAGTATTATTTTCATAATTTTACTGTGTAAGTCATTTTGTATTCTACTATATTCTGCTAAGCAACTTTCATTTTTTCTTTTTGCTAAACTTATTGTAATTGTTCTTTTTTGATATTTTATATCTCCGGTTAAACTTTCTGAAAAATCCAGTTCTCCATCTGCTCCTGGTATATCAATCAACTCTTCTTTTGGATTTGGTGTAGAAATTAAGAGAGATTGGATTAATAGTTTATAATCTTTATATGTGTTTTTATCTCCAAATAAAATATATTCTTCTATCAAGTTCCTCTCTCCCTTCTGCTTTGTCTATTTCCCATTTCTTGGTCTATGGGGTCTATAATTTCTCCTACTAGTGTTCCTGAATCCATTACTATTTGTGGATTTTTAGCAAGTATCCTTGTTAATAGATCAATAATTTTTTTGTTTGTATCATATATAGCTTCTGTAAAATTATTTGATGAACCATAATTTGTACTAACATTAAATTGTTTATTTGCATCTAATTCATTATTAAATCTATTGTTTAATGATTCTGCAAAATCCCCAACTGTTTTTAAGGCTCCTTTTTGATTAGATGTTATACCTAATACGATACCTTCTATATAATATTCCATTGCTTCTTCTGCTTCTTTTGATGGTGAATGTATTCCTAAAACATCTTTAAATTTATTTAATATTCTAGATCCTAAAGAGCCTGAAGCACTAACTGCACCATCAACTTCTGATTTATTTGCTAATCCCGCTTTTACTCCAGAAACAAAGTTTTTTCCAGCACCTTCTCCATTAGTATTATTTTCAAATGTAGATTGTACATTTTGAGAAATTTTTTCTGCAGCCCCTACAAGTTGAGTATCTGAACTTATAACTTTTGTTGTGTCCTCTATTTTTTGCCTCATATCTGATGGTATGTTTTTTATCTTTTCATCATAAACGTTATATGCTTGCGTAGCAAGTTGTTCCCACGCCTTCTTTTCATCTTCTCCCATTTCTTCTACAGTAGATGTTCTTGCATATAATTCGTCTGCTAGTTTTTTCAGATTTTCTTCTGCCTGTTGTTGGTTTTTTAAAGCAATTTCATCTCCTGTTCTTGCATGTATTTCTTTATATGCATTTAGGTTGTTAGTTTGTTCTTCTATAGATTTTTTCAATGTCTCTGATGTAGTATCGGACCAATTTTGAGTGGTACTTTTTACAACATTTCCGATTTCCTGAAATTTGCCCTCAGTAAATAAAGCATAGTCTTGTTCATATTGTTTTTGATTTTCAAGGCTTGTTTTTATTTTTCCTTCTGCTTCTTCATATGCAGTTGTCCAGTTCTTCAAATTTTGAAAATCAGCATCTGTCATATTTATTTCATCTAATTTTTTTGCATCAAAATCTGTCCATGCATTTATGTATTCCTGCATTTTTTTCTTAGCATCACCATATGACATACCTAAGTTATCGTGTGCAAATTTTAATTCTTCAACTGCCTTTTGCTCTTCTTCAATAGCATTTTTATATTTTTCTTCTTCTGCATTTAACTTTATTTCTGCTTTCTTCTTTGATATTAAGTTGTCTATTTCATTTTGTATTTCTTGATAACTTTTAATTACATCTTCATTTCTCTCATATTCGGTACCTAATGCATCATTCAATTGCTTAAGTATAAAATCAACTCTTGATTCATAACCTTCTTTTACTTTTCCGTTTTCATCTACTAAGTTTTTAAGTTCATCTTTTAATTTTTTTACATTTTCTATATGAGCAATATTTGCTTGTGCTGCTTCATCTATAGCTTTGTTTCTTTCATCAAATGAGTCTTTTTCTTCTTTCATAGATTGAGCAAAATCTTTAGATACCTTTATTGCATCATAGTGTTTCTTTTCTAAATATACTGTTGCTCCCGCTAAAGCTGTTAATCCTACAACAGCTACTGCTGTCATTGGATTAATTAAACTAATTACTTTGGCTAGTCCATTTACAGCAGTTGATGTTGATGTTATTGTACCCTTTGCCACTCCTATAGCTTGAGTAAATGTACCTATAGTTTTTATTGCTGTTCCACCTGTTTTGGTTATTTTCCCTAAAATAGTTATTAATGGTCCTATTGCAATAACTGCTTTTCCAACATTTAAAATCCATTCTACTTGCTTATCATCTAACTTTTCTACCCATTTAGTAAATTTTTCTATTTGTTTTGTTACTTTAGGAATTACTGGTGTTAATTTGTTTCCAATCGTTATTGTTAAATCTTTTAATTTATTAATTGCAATTTGTATTTGACTTTTTAGAGTTCCGTATCTCTTATTTGCTTCATTTGTTAATGCATCATTATCTTCCCAAGCATTACTTCCAAGTCGAACTGCATCTGTCATAACTCCACTTGCATTTGCCAAAGATAATATTGTATTTGAAAGTCTTGTTTCTTTTAACCCCATATCTTCCAGAATTGTTATAGCTGATTTTCCATTTCTTTCTGTATCATTTAAACCTGAGATAAATGCAGTTAATGCACCTACTGCATCCTTTTCAAAAGCTTTTTTAAATTCTTTACTTGTCATTCCAGCAACTTTAGCATAATCTTTTAAATCTTCTGAACCTGTTTCTACTGCTACTTGAATCTTCTTTAATAATTTACTCATAGCAGAACCACCAGCTTCAGCCTCAATTCCTACACTTGACATAGCTGTTGCTAATGATAATATTTGACTTTGACTTAAGCCTGCTAATTCTCCTGTTGCTGCTAATCTTGTAGACATTGCAACAATATCTGCTTCTGTTGTAGCAAAATTATTTCCTAATGCTACTATTGTAGAGCCTAATTTATCGTAGTCTTTTGCACTCATATTTGTTATGTTTGCAAATTTAGCTAAAGAACTTGCTGCTTCTTCTGCACTTAAGTTAGTTGAATTTCCTAAATCTATCATTACTTTTGTAAATGATAAAACATCATCAGCACTAATACCTAATTGTCCTGCTGCTTCAGCTACTGCTGATATTTCTGTGGTTGTTGACGGAATTTCTTTTGCTAAGTCTCTTATGCCTTGTCGTAAATCTGCAAATGATGTATTGGCTGTTTCATCTACAGTCTTTTCCACTCCTGTAAATGCATCTTCAAAATCAATGGCACTTTTAGCACTAGCAACAAAAGCACTTGCCGTAGCGACAGAAAAAGCAGACAATTTCTTGCCTGCTCCTTCTATTCTATTTCCTGCTTTTTCGATTTTCTCTCCAGTCTCAATTGCCTTAGCACTAAAACTATTTAATTGATTCGTTACTATTTGCAATCTTGCATTGTAGCTATTTAATTCAGTTTCTGCTTTTATTAATTCCTGTCTTTTTCTGTATATTGCGTTTGTATTTTTATCTTCAACTGATTCTAATTCATCTAACTCTGATTTTAATAATGATATTTTTTCTTCCTGCAAAATATATGTTTGCGTAAGGTATTTTTCTTCATCTTTTAACTTTTGTGTTTTACTTGTCATTGCAGTATATTGTGATTGTGTTAGCTTAAATCTATTTTCATTTTCTTTTAGTTCATGGTTTAACCTTTTTATCTTATCCGCAGTTGTTTCAACACTATCTTCAACATTTCTTAGGTTAATTGTTGTTTTTTCAAGCTTATCACCATAACTCTTTAGTTTTAACTCTGCATTTACTAATTCATTTCGCTTTTTCTTTATTGATGAAATATTCTTATTTTCCGCATTCTCCAAGTCTGTTAATTGCATTCTTAATGTTTCAACTTTATCTCTTTGTAGTTCGTAAGCTTCTGTTAGATAATCCTGTTGTTCTTTTAGTTTTTGTGCTTTTGTAGTAGACTCATCCCACTGAGCTTGATTCAATTTAAACTGATTGTAGTTTTTATTTAATTCAAGGTTTACTTCCTGTAAACTTTTCTTAAAATCTACTGCTCCATCTTCTTTAAATACTAGTCCTACTCTTCTTAAATCATCTGCCATTTGTTTTCTCACCTCTTTTTTTGGCATAATAAAAGCACCAGAATTTAATCTGATGCTTTATGCTTCTTTTTCAATAGATGGTCTTATTCCATTTTTCTTTAACAATTCATATAAGAATAATCTGCCTTTTTGTGTCCATTTTGTATTCATTCTTACAAATCTACTTCCGTCTTTATGTGTTAAATCTATTGTTTCACTATGTGTATATCCATTATTATGATATTCTCTATATAATAACCATTGTCCACTTTGTTTATATTGCACTCCTAATTCATGTAACTTTTCATTCATTTTTTCGCCAGACATTCCATAGTCTTTTGCTATTGCTGTTATTGTTACTAATCCTTTATTTTGTAATATTCTATCAGTATAATCTGCTTTCGGCTTTAATTCTCCTATTAGTTGGAATTGTGCTGAATTTTCAGTTTCTAACTTTGCTGTTTTTTCCTCCAATGCCTTAACTTTTCTTGTCATTACTTCCATAGCTTTTAGCACAAGTTCTTCTTCACTCATATTCTCTTCACCAGCTATGTATCCTCCTGTTTTTCTAATTGATGGAATTACTTCGTGAGTTATCCATCTTTTAAATTCTTTTGCTTCTTTTTTTCTGCTAGCTAAAATTAAATTATACAATCCATACTCATTCACTAAATTTGTGTTTCCTTGACGACCTATGTTCAACATAGTGCGTTCATCTTCATCCAATCTACTTATTGCCTGTGTGGTATTTTTTATTTCTAATATTTCACATACATCTTTTGCAACAAAATAAGGTTCATTTTCAATTTTTATTGCTCTTATTTTACCAAATCTATCATTTTCAAATATTTGTAAATCGTTCATATTTTTTTACTCTCCTTTTTCTTAATTTCTTCCCTTCTTCAATTCCCTCAAAGTAACAGCAAATTGATAAAATCATCATCGGAACGCAAAACGCGAACCACAATCCCCATACATTAACCATTTGCAGTACCTCCTAAATTCTTCATTGCTTTCAATCCATCATCTAAGGTAAATCTACCATTGTTCACGCCTCTATAGATTGTTGCCATAATCTTAAACATTGTTTTTGTATAGTCACGTTTGCCATTTAAATAATTTTTTAATAATTCTACATATTTTTCCATTAGTTAGCACCTTCTTTCATTAATCCTGTTTCTTTTAAATCTTCTAGTAGCTCTTCCTTTGTTCTCGTTTCATTAGTACCAACATAAATGGTTATGCTATTATCTTTAAATTTTTTTCCAAAACTTGTATGCCTTGTTGTTTCACAATACACAAACCTTATTCCCATAACAAAAAGAACCTCCTCAAATTCAAAATTTTACTTTTTTGATACTTGAACAAGTTCTCTATCTGTGATATAATATTCATAGATAAGAACTTTGTTCTTTCGACTGAGATAATGTTGTAGTTTGGCGACCGCACATTATCTCTCTTCTTTTTTTATTAATAAATCTTCTACTTTTAAGTTAAAAACATTAGCTAGCTTTTCCAAAACTGAATATTTTACAGTTTTGTACTTTTCATTTTCAATACTACTTATTACAAATCTAGTTTCTCCAATTTTTTCTGCTAGTCCATTTTTGTCTAAATTCATTCTTGCTCTTTCCATTCGTATTTTGGTAGCATCTACTTTTATTGGTATTAGCACTTCCATTTTTCCACACCTCCTTTTTCGTTTAGTGAAATAATATCACAAACAGAAAAGCTTGTCAATAGTATTTTTAATTTTTTGTAAAAATATTTTACTTTTTGTGAAAAATATGCTATTATATACTAAAGAGGTGTTTTTTATGTCTATCTTATCGGAAAAAATAAAAATGTTGAGGGAAGAAGCTTCTTTAACTCAATCTCAACTAGCTGAAAAATTAGATATCGCTGTTTCGTCTATTTCACAATATGAAAGTGGAGATAGAGTTCCTAGTGATGATGTAAAAATAAAATTAGCATCTTTTTTTGATGTTTCTTTGGATTTCTTAATGGGACTATCTGATATAAGAAATCCTTATGTATTTTTTAGTTTATCTGAATATTTTAATAGCTTAACTGAAGATGAAATTAAAGAAGTCTTAAAATATATCATTTTTATTAAAAAATTTAGAGATTCTTAGATGAATCTCTATTATTTTTATAAAATTTTCATAAAGAAAAACACCTACATTTCTGTAAGTGTTTTATTTACCGTATACTATTAAATAAATCTGTATACCTATCAAACATATCTTGATATTCTTCAAAAAGAATATAGTTTGCTTTATCTTCTTCTATCCATTCAGGTATTTTATGTGTGGTTTTTAAAAATAGCGAATTTTTCTTGTTATTGCTTTCAAGATATGTTAAGGTAACAAACTTGCTATATTGTTGTAATTCATTATTTTGTGTCTTCCTTTTAACTATTTCTATAATTTGAGATAACTCTGATGAATATTCATCACTCCAATTATCTAATTCTAATACTAATGTATTTTTTCCTCCTGAGGCATAAACAGTAGCATCACTATAAACATCTTGTATCTCACTTGCCAATTCCCAAACTTCATCTTGTATTGAATTGAAAGCCATCCCCATTATAATTACAAATGCTATAACTACAACTATTAACAAAACAATTATCCAAAACCACCATTTTTTTATTAAATCTTTCATTATCATACCTCCTTGCTAACATTCTACATTATTTTGTAAAATATTACAAGGAAATAGACTAAATTCTATGATCAAAATTTTCTTGCTTTTGGTCTAATATTTCATTTGGAATATTATCTATTACAAATTTTGTTATTCTGTTTATATCTTCTAATTTTACAAGTCGCACCGCTTGCCTATATGTTAATGGTTTATCGTAATTAGATGCAACTACTGCATATAATAATTGATTTGTTGCATACATTGTTTTGGTGTATCCGTTTTGATCTTTTTCTCCCCTAGCATCTGCTCTTAATTTTTCTATTCCTCCTGGATAATCTTCAATATATTCTAGTGTAAGTGATGTCACTTCTAATTTTAGCTTTTCTCCATCTTTTAATAATATTTCCATGTTTTTTCTCCTATTAAACTATATGATTTTATTTTTAAAAAGGCTCTAAATTGATTTTAGAGCCTTGATTTTTTAGGCACCTGGTGTTTCTTCTGTGTTTATTAATGCCTCAATTTCATCATCAGATGTTAATGGCTTTGTGAAGAACATTTCTTCTGTTAAGCCTTTTGGGAAATTACTCATTTCACTATTTACTCTTACAGATTTATTTCCATCTTTATCAAATGCATATGCTCTTATTGTAAGTGTATCATTTTGTTCTGAGAATGTATCTTCTGATGTAGCAATATCGTCTGTATTTTCTATTAATTGACATTTTGGATACCATACATATTCAACAGCTCCACCTAGCATTTTCTTAACTTTTCCAAATGCAAAGAATGGTCTTTTTGAAGCAGATCCACTTTTTACTAGATATTTTC
>Ga0326511_10003777_pt1 | contig 12164 bp, 10 predicted proteins | sample 0_2496_0518_D_FD_203701 | JGI IMG/M metagenome (GOLD analysis project Ga0326511, IMG submission 203701) | Bovine rumen microbial communities from UC Davis, California, United States - 0_2496_0518 | ecosystem: Host-associated > Mammals > Digestive system > Stomach > Rumen | place: USA...
ACCACTACAACATCATCATCATCTACTGGTGGAACTTCATCATCTGATACATCATCCACATCAAATACTAATACAGTCGCATCCGGCTTAATGAGTGGTAAAAAAACATTCGCAGTCGGACAAGACAATGGAGTAGTACCACACTATCGTTTAACCTTAATTAATAAATTAAGAGCAGCAGGCCACACTGTAATAGATTTAGGTGTAGGTCCTAACAAAAATCAAAGTTTCGGTCAAACCTCAAGAGCAAAAGGAGTAATAGATATTTTCGTTTGCAATGGTATCTGCTGTGGAACTCATCATGATTATATGTTGGGTATGAAGTCAGGGAACTATAAGTATTCTCATGTTATTTTTACTTGGGTTCGTGGTGATATTGAGATGAGTCGTAAACAGGCTTATGCTTGGGATTGGTATTATGGTGATATTGGTTTAGATAAGTCTATTACCCGTCATGAGTTTTTTGTAAGATATAAGGATAAAATGTCTTATGTGAATTTGTGGCCTGATGGTAATGGTTCTTTTCCTTTGAGTCCTAGTGATTGGGAAAAGCAATGTGATGCTATTGTCGCAGGTAAGTTTAATAATAATAGTGGTGGTGTAGTGTCATCTTCATCATCATCAAGTAATACTAATTCTAATACGACTACTACTGTTGTGGATACTGTTGCGACTTATAATAAAGCATTAGAAGCAGTAAGTCAATCAGTAAGAGATTTATTAAGTTTCGAGATTGAATTACCTTTAAACAATCCGGTTTTTAAAAACTTACATACTAATCAGATGTTATGGACTGAATTACCAAAAGAGTTCAAGTTAAGGAATCTTAATGAAATTTTTAAGATAATGAAATCTTGGAAATCTGCTCGTGGAATACCTTATCAGGAGAACCGTTGGTATGTTGAGAAATTAGTTATTAAGCATGATGGTAAAGGACCTATTGCAAAGATTACTTTAAACCCATTCCCATCAAGTTATAGTGTTTATAGTAATGCAGTTAAATCTTATGCTGAAGCTTATGACCAAGCATTCAAACAAAACACTACTACTGAGAATACATCATCAACCACCACATCAACTACTGGAGGTGCAGGCACTCCAAAACTAGGAAATGACAGTACATCCACAAGTGCTATGGCTTGTATGACTGGTGGAGGATATGGCCACAGTGGACACGGTAGAAACTTCGATACCTGTTGTAAAAAAGGATATGCTCAACAAGGACGAAAATATTATGAATGGGCAAGACAATACAAATCCCCAACTGAACTAGCCAAAGCATTAAACAATATCTATCGAGAAGCTTCACCAGTTTATTATAATCATAGATTTGCAAATGCAGAATCTACCTTTAATAATGGGCATCCTGTTGGTAACTGTTGGGATGGTTGCCGTCTTGTCAAATGTTGTTTTGATGCTGCTGGTTTTGATTGTGTTGTAATAACTGGAACTATCTATGGTTGGGGTCATGGTTGGAATGCTATTAAATATAATGGTAAATGGTATACCTTTGATGTATTATTTGATAGTAGAGGAAGCAGTACAAATGGTACGAATAGTATAAGGGCTGTTTGGTGATATATTATGGTTAGTTATGAACATTTAGGAACAGATATAAGGTCTGATTGGAGTTTCACTGATGGAGATATTAATCTAATCAGTGAAAAGTCTAATCTTGGTCAAGCAATAGTTAATCGGTTAAAAGCCGATTTAACTACTTTTATTTTTTATAATCGTTATGGTGGAAACTTGTTTGAACATTTTGGAGATAAAAACAATCCAAATATTCATGAGTATATTAAGATTGAAGTTGAGGATATTTGCAGACAAGACCCAAGAATCAAACAAGTAGAAACAACAGTGAATAAAACAGATAGTGAAACAATAACATTAGATTTAAAATTATTAACTATTTCATCTGATGAAATCCTAAGATACAATCTCATTTTAACCAGTGATAATAGTATACTCATCAATGAAAATAGTAGTGAATTAAGCGAAAGGAGTTAAAAAGATATGCCATTAGGAGACGAAAGCTTTTATAGTGTATATGGTGAAGAAATCAACAGGTCAGTACTTGTACAACAAATGATTGATTTATACAATGCAAAATACCCTGATAGTCAAATAACAGACTTCAATGAAGGGTCAGAAATAAGAAACATACTTGAATCGTTTGCATGTGACATATTCCATTTAGAATTAGATAATCAAGACATACTTAGAGCATGTTTTTTATCAACTAGTTATGGTAGATGGTTGGACTTATTCGGGGAAGAACTAAACAGACCAAGAGATTATGGAAGTGTCAGCACAGGAAATGTAGTATTCACCATACCAGAACCGGCAACACAGGAAGTAACAATACCTGACGGAACAATACTATTAGATAGTGAAACAGGTATTGAATTTGCTACCAGTGGAGATGCTGTAATTAGCATTGGTGAAACAAGTGTAACATGTCTTGCAGTTAGTGTAATCATAGGATTAAACACTAACAGTAAAGCAGATAAGATAACAGTGTTCCGTGATAATCCTCCAGTTAGTTCATTAACGGTGACTAATCCCGAAGCAATGACTGGTGGAAGAAACAGTGAATTAGATGATGAATACCGTACCCGATTATTAGCAGTAAGAGCAGAAGATAACTTCGGAAGCATACAATACTACACTAATCTTGGTGAAAATGTTGATGGAGTACACGATGTAATACTCACAGACTCCACAAATTATACTGGAAAAATCATAGTGAATGGTGATACTAAACCTTTGCCTGCCGATGTATTAGCCAATGTAGCCAGTATCTATAATTCACAAGCAAATCTTGTATATAATCAAACATTTGAAGTCGAAGAAGTCGGATATACAACAATTGACTTAGAAATGACTGTTGGAGTAACAGAAGAAGTAGACACGGAAATATTTACTGATGTATTAACAGTATTATTCAATGGAGGATACTTTGAATCCGCATCAACCAGTCGTAATATTGAAATCAATTATCAAGGATTGAATATTAACGAAGAATTAACAAATTATCAAATATTAACCATAATCGAAGCTTTAAAATTCGTAGTACAAGTAACAAGTTTAACTAGTGATGGTGAATTGTTTAAACAATTAACACCTGATAATAACTCTGTCCTTAAATTAGGAACAGTAACAATTACTCAAGACGTGGTGGAATAATACAATGTACATTGAAAGTTTAACTGAAAGATTAAACAATCCAGAACTACTAAAAGAAGATAACCCCGGCCGTATGGTATTAGATGGAACAATCTGCGAATATCTTGAAAATTATGATAATCATATTTACGATTGTTTCATTACCCGTGCTACTGGTAAGTATCTTGATCTACATGCTAGTGAGTATGATATTTTCCGTCGTCCTGGTGAATCAGATATTAGTTTACGTAATCGTTTGTTGGTGGAGATTCGTATTATTCAGAATACTGATAATATATTGGATTTGTCTGAGAATTTGTGGGTGTATTTGGATGATGTTTTAACGGATAAGAGTGTTTTGACTAGTCGTAATCCTTATTTAAAAGAGTTACATGATGAGGGTTATGTGTTTATTGTGTCTAGTAGTAATAAGGATTATATTAAGTCTAAGTTTATTTTGAGGGATATTTTATGGGTATAGGTGTTTATTTCAGTGATGAAGAACTCATTGCTAATCTTAGGCAGGAGTTTGACCGTGATGAGCAGTACAGGATTAATTTCCAGCAATGGTTGAATACTGCTAAGTATACTAATCAAGGGATAATACTTACTGTTGAGTCAAGGAAATTTTTAATTCATGAGTATACGGGAACTGTAATTAAGGAGATTGTGCAATGAATAATAAAATGTTGACTGTTGAAGATGCTAATAGTGTATTGGAGCATTTTGGTAAAGCAGTATTAGATTATTATACATTAGATACACGATTATTGACTGATAGTGATTGGTTTGCTTATGATTTCATTACTGTCAGCAAAAGCAGTGGTAGTTTTAGTTTTAGTATTAATAATGGCCTATGGACTGGTGGTTATTACATTACTACAAACATTAATAATCCTACGGTTACTGGTGATGAAAACGGTTTAACTGTCACAGGTACTGGTTTAGAGTATGTATTGTTAGTATTGGAGTTATCATCTGATTTTAGTTTTAATGGTACTGTTTTCGAGTTACCTTACCGTCCAGTTCATTTCCCATTCGTGAAACCTTTTTATGAAGAAAAGGTTTTTACTGTCGGTTTATTGGATAAAAATAATAATCCAGTAGCAAATGAGCCGGTTGTTGATGTGATGACTGGTGAAACATTAACATCAGATAGTGATGGTTTAATTACTCTTACTGCACCAAAAGGAGTTAATGGTGAGTTTGATTATATTATCCGAACAAATGGGGGTATTGAATATCATTTGCCTTATGTGAATGTTAAAGCTGATTTGCCAGTAGTATTAGTTAATGAGAGTATTTTTCGTAATAAGAAACAATTAATTAGTTTCAAGTTTTTATTTGATGGTACTATTTCTGATGCTATGTTGTTTGATGATAATGATATTGTTTTATCTGTGAATGGGTCTGATTATTCGGTGAATAGTTATAGTGCTGGTGTTTTTGATTTCTTGGTTGATTTGGAGAATGTGGGTACTGATACTGTTAGTATGGTTTTGCATATTGGGGGTAATGAGTATTTGAATATGGGTAAATTTATTTTTGTTGAGTCTTTGTCTTATTTCACTACTGATAGTCAATCTGTTTTGGTGGCTGAGTTGTCTGATAGTGATGGTGCTGATGTTATCATTTATACTGGTACTGAATTATCTGGTATGGTGAATGTTGATCGTGAAGTTGAAATCCGATTCACTGATAATGTTAATGGTGGGGGTTTCAATATTAATAGTGATGTGGTGTTGGTTACTCCATCATTTGATAATACTGTGATTGTTGTTGGTGATGATGCGGATTTAACTGTTGATGGTGGTACATTCATTCATACATTAGACTGTGTAATTAAAAATAATGGTACTGGTACTATTACGGTTAAAGATTGTAGTTTTGTTGATAATTATACTTGCATATCTTCCAAGGGTAATGTATCTTTGTCTGATTGTGTTTTTGAGTTAGGGGATAGTGAGTATTTGGATACTCGTAGTGTTGCTTTTGTGGAGTGTCTTGGTGATTTGTCTGTGAATTATTGTAGTTTCAATATTGGTTTGAATGTTGAAAGTATTGGTTTTGGTTATTTATTCTTCCGTATTAGTCGTACGGGTAATGTTAATAGTGTTAGTGGTGCTAATTTATTGGTTAATGAGTCATTCCCAGTTTTGAAGAATGTGTCTGATGTTAATGTTGAAACGGAACGGTTTAATGTGACTGGTAAAACTAATAAATGTATCGTGTGGACAGTTGAGAACACAAACACTGTTTATAGCAATGAATTAAAGGTGGAATATAATGTATAACAGTTCTGATAAGATTATGGACTCTGATTTAACTAATTTGTCTTATAAGCAAGGTGTTAATCGTAGTTTTACTATGAGTGAAGTGTTGACGGGTGGTTTATGGCATGTGATTACTGGTAATGGTTTTTATAAGTGTATTCCATTGTTTAATTGTGACCTTATTAGTTCTTCTGATAGTAATGATAAAATACTTGATGATAATCAGTGTTTAATCACTATTGGTGATGAAGATACTGTTATCAAGTGTGTTTCTGATGATACTGGTGGAATACATTATCATAATATTATATTATATGCTTATACTCCTTACACGAAATTAGATTTAACTGATACGGTAAATGTTTACTGTATTGTTTATGATGAATACTTGAATACTTTGAATAATGTACTGGTTAATGTGGTAATTGATGGGTCTGTAACAAGTCAAATTCGTACAAGTAGTAATGGTATTGCAAGTTTCACTGTGAAAAATCATTGCACTATCAAGTTTGTTTATGATGAAACTGAAAGTAATATCTTAACTATAACGGAGGAATAAAAATATGGATTATTTGGATTTTGGAGATACTATTGATTATAATAAGTTTAATGCATTAGTATATCTTTTAAGAAAGTTTAAAAAACTAACAACAGATTTAGAGTTAGGTGCTTATGATATTAATACTGATTACGGGAGTTTCCATTTTACTGATGGTTTTGTACCTGTTGGTAATAATTGGATACTTGAAGATAATGTTACTGTAACTGGTAGTAATGTTTTGCTTAATTCTTTTTATACTTTTGTGTTTACGGTGGTTGATGTTAATACGAGTGGTGTGGTTAATAAGCGATTGATACGGGTTACATCAGAGTCTACTGGTGAAACTGGTAATTTATCGTTATCGATACCATCTGATTTAATCAATAATGATGAAGTAATACTACCTAATTTCACTTTGGAAGTAGTGTTTGATGAACACGAATATTATACTCCGTTACCAGATGTTCATTTGTCATTGTCTGTTGATAAACGGATTATTGATGTGGGTGAGGTTGCTACTGTTACTGGTTTATTAGTGGATGGTGCGGGTGAGCCTATGGAAAATATTTCCGTGCCTTTAAATGTTAATGGAAGTGTTGTTACTGTAATTACTGATAGTACTGGTGAGTTTAATTATGTTTATACGGGTACTGGGACACGGGGTAAGGTGTTGGTTTCTGCTTTGGGTGAATCTGTGGTTTTCTATGATGGTACCTCTGATTATGTTACAGCAGTTGTCACTGGAAATAGTATTACATTAGGAGATAAATCCGGTTATAATTGGTTAGTGTCATCAGGTAGTGTTGTAGTGGATTGGGGTGATGGTACATCTGATACAGTGAACAATCCACAATCTTCATTATCACATACATATAGTGATGGATTATCAAAACATTTGATAATATTTGATGGTACTGTAACCAGCCTTGGAGTCAGGTGTTTCTATGGTTGTTCTGGTTTGACTAGTGTTGTTATTCCTGATTCTGTAACCAGTCTTGGAACTCAATGTTTCTATAATTGTACTGGTTTGACTAGTATTACTATTCCCGATTCTGTAACCAGCCTTGGAGTCTCGTGTTTCAATGGGTGTTATGGTTTGACTAGTATTGTTATTCCTGATGGTGTGACTAGTCTTGGAGTCTCGTGTTTCTCTGGGTGTTATGGTTTGACTAGTATTGTTATTCCTGATGGTGTGACTAGTCTTGGAGACCGCTGTTTCAATGGGTGTTCTGGTTTGACTAGTATTGTTATTCCTGATGGTGTGACTAGTCTTGGAGACTTGTGTTTCTCTGGGTGTTATGGTTTGACTAGTGTTACTATTCCTGATTCTGTAACCAGCATTGGAGGCTTGTGTTTCTATGAGTGTTCTGGTTTGATTGATTATGAATTGTATTGGGAAACCCAACCAGTAACATATGCCTCCGGTAAAATGCCAGTAAACACTAATACTGTATTCAACATACCGTATGGTAAAACACAATTATATGTTGATGCCAATTATCCATCTGCAAGACTTGTTGAACGGGAACCACTTGAACCATTAGACACCGTAATATCAATTAGTAGTGATAAGCAGAGTATCTACACCAATGAAACCGTAAACATTACCGGTACATTATTAGATGAAGATAATAACCCAGTAAAACAAGCCAGTGTTAAATTATATGATGAGAATACTTTATTAGATACTTTAACTACTGATAATACGGGTAATTATACTAAAACAATCAGTAACTTATCAGTAGGTTCTCATTCATTACATACAAGTTTTGAAGGCACTTCAAATTTTAATGCTTCTACTTCAAGTAATATCATAATAACAGTATCGGAACCTACTTATAATCTTGTATTGTCATCTACTACTCCGATTATTCAGTCTGGTGATTCTGCTATTGTTAATGCTTTATTAACTCATAATGGTAGTGCTTATAGTAGTCAAAGTTTATCTTATACTGTTAAACATGGCTCAACCACAATAGACACTGGTACTGTTACTACTGGTAGTGATGGAACTGCATCAATCAGTTATACTGGTACGGGTGTTGGAGATGTTGAATTCATCGTTGAGTTTGGTAGGATTCTACAAAAAACATACGAAGTTGAAGATTGTGTATTCTACTCCGAAGATGGTACAGGATTAACAGGAACTTATACTACTGGCACAGATGGTACATACAGTTACATTACTAATATCCAGGATAATGTACAAGTACCGAATATCAGCATCTCAGGGGATTATGTTTTCAGTATGAAACATTATGCAGGAGGTACTGACAGTTGGGGTAACTCATTATGGTTAATCGGCAGTGATAGTAGTAATGGATTATTAATTGGTGCAGAGAGAACTAATACTCGTTTAAGGATTTATAATTGGAATAATGGTTCCGCATCTGCACAACAAACAAGGAATAGTAGTTACTCTGCTTCAACTTGGTATGATTTGGAGATTGAGTATAGTAATGGTGTATGGAGTGTTAAAGCGAATGGTTATACTATTAGTTATAGTAAAACATTCACTACTAACATTATCAAAGCATACAGTGAAGAGCGTTATGCAAGATTATGCGAAATCAAAGTAAAAAAACTATAATGCTTTGATTTTTAAATCCTTAAATGTGGTGCTTCTATCCTTATATGTTCTGAACTGTTGATAATGATTATCATCACTTATACTGCCAGCCCATTTCTGCACATCATCAAAGTAAACAGTAAATGTACTGCTTTGTTTCCGTATTTTTGTAGGAACATACGAAAAATAATTTTTACAACCTATAAGGAGAGTGAAAAAAATAAACAAAAAAATAACACAATGCAACGGTTGTTGTTACAGAAAAACATGCAAACACGAAACCGAAAAATGCTGTTTTTTCAACCATGAAAAACAATGCATCATCAAAACCAATAAAATAAAAGGAGAACACATATGAGTGAAAAAAGAACACTAAACGACGAAGTAACAATACTCGTCAAAGACGAAATTAGCCAAATAGCATTCCCAACAGAATGTGAAATAACACACATCTACACAGACGGAAAAGTCGACATCATCAGCACACTATACGGAGAAATAAACTACATAAAAACCCATGGAAAAACACCAGTAATAGGAGACAAAGGAATACTAATATTCCTCGAAAACAACTACGACAAAAGGAGAGTAATAATATGACTGAAGAATACATAACATTCAAAGAATACACATATTTAATGAACAGAATAGCTTACTGGATATTAACCAATAATGATTTAAGCAGAATAAAATTTAGAGACATATATGGTTATTTCGGACAAGCAGTAGACAAACAAACACTAATAGAATACATAAGAAACAAAGGCAACACCCTATACATGGAAGACCATCTCGTAGCAGAATTCGTAGAATGCCTAATCGTAGATAATAAAAAATTATCATTCCTACCAGCATATGTAACCGGAAGTGATGGAACTAAATATTACACTAACACCTTTGTATCATTCTCCAACCGCGTAAGTGCATATGAAGTACTGAAAGGAAAATCACCAGCAATAGTATACATAAAAGATGAAAATAAGACCAGTACATCTACACCAACATTAGATTATTTCGAATCCAAGTTTGGTAAATGCGAATACATAGATGATGCCATGGCAAAAATACAAGGAAGAGGCTATGCATACTACTATAATAGTGCCTACAATACAAATACAACAATCAATCGTATAGCGAACAGACAAGGAGTCAATTGTACAGATTCAGCACAATTATTCTATCGTTTAGCCTATGACATGAATAACAAATATGGTAGAAACTATGAAGTACAATTCGTTCATGTGTTCTGTCAAAGCGGTACAGGGCATATAAGGTTAAGGTTGAGAAATGGTTCTAATGGCAGTTGGTGGTATAGAGACCCATCAGCTTGTCTAGATGGAAATAGCATCACATACAACTGGTGTAGCAACGGAAGAGTCAATGCTTATAATCCCTCATGGATTTTCAGCGATTTATACCAATAAAAAAAACATTTTTTTTCCGATGATGCAATAATAAAATGATCTGTTTTAAAAAAAATATACTGTCTGTCATAAAGTAGCAGAAAATGTGAAACGATGAGACATTAAACTAAATTTTTTTAAATCTTTGAATATATTACCCACAATTTTGGTGGGCTTTTAGTTAAAAATAAGAAGAGTACAATCGACTAATTAATTATTAATCGCTTAATCATCATGTTACACCATTTATGATGATTATTCTACTAATCACTTTTAATATTTTATATTTTTTTTTTACCAGGACTTTTTTTTTTATTGTGGAGGAAAAAATTTTTGGATTTGTGGTAATTTTTATATACTTGATATGGGTATATTGTATATTATCACAGCAGTTGACCTGGTCATATTTTGACCGGGTCTTTTTTTTATGAGACATCATATAACAATGTTATAAAAGGTTCCTATAAAGTGAAAAAACATATCATAATCATAAAAAATATAAAAAAAGAAAAACTTACACAACAATATAGTGTAAGTATTCAAAATTCCATAAAACTATAATGAATAGTACTTTTAAATCTTGAATACTTATAAAATGCTCTACCACAAGAGCCAAAAAATATAAGATACAAGATGATTAACTATGAAAACAGATGACGAAATACTAAACGAAATCCACATAATCAAAAATCACAAAAACAACACAATAAAAAACTACAGAAAAGCAGTAAAACAATATTGTGGATTTCACCAAAAAACATTAAAAGAATTATTAAAAGAAGCAGAAAAAGAAGAAGACCAAAACATAAAATGGAAACACCGAAAATTAAAAAACAGACTAATACAATACAGACAATACCTAATAGAAAACTACAGTAAAAAAAGCATCAACACATACTTCAGCCCCATCATCATGATCTATAACTACTATGAAATAGAACTCCAACCATTACCAAAAATAGATACTCGCAGATTAAAACAATCACCACCAATCAGTTACAAAGACTTACCGGATAAAGATGTTATAAGAGCAGCATTAAATATCGCATCACCTGTGATGAAACCATTAATATTATTTATGGCCAGTAGTGGTTGTGCTAAAGCAGAAACATTAAACTTAACCATCCAAGACTATATCAATGCCACACGAGAATATCATAACACTAACAACATTTACCAAGTGATAGATACACTCAACCAAATAGAAGATGTTATCCCTACATGGGAAATACTGCGAGTCAAAACCAATAAATATTACACCACATACTCCAGTCCAGAATCAGTACATGCAATAAACAATTACCTGGTCAGCAGAAAAGACCCATTAACACCAGACAAAAAATTATTCAAAATAGGAAACACCACATTCACATTAAACTTTGAAGAAATAAACGATGAATTAGGCCTAGGATATATTGGAAAATATCGTAGGTTCAGAAGTCATATGATACGGAAATTCCATGCATCAGCATTGTATAATGATGGTATGGCTTTGGATAAGGTTAATGATTTGCAGGGGAAGACAAAGAATCGTACGGATAGTGTTTATTTTATGACTAATCCTGAAGATTTGAAATATGAGTATGTTGAGCATTTGCCTGTGTTAACTATGAGTAAAGATGTTGAGAAAGTAACTGTTAAATCTCCAGAGTTTCATCGTTTGGAGAATGAGTTGCGTGAAAAGACTGATGCGGTGGAGTCTATGTCTAATCGTATGGATAATATGGAGCGTATGTTGCAAGAGATTGCTAATCAGAATGTAACATGGGAAGATGTTAAAAAAGAGTATTAACATAAATTATAATTAAAAGGTTGTGATGATTTTGAAAGAGAATCCATTTAATATAAAAAAATATTAACTATTAAACCACATACTAATAACCATCAAAATATATGAGAGGTGAAAAGAGTAATGAATAAACTAACCATAATCGCAATAATAATCTTCATAATCGCAGCAGCACTACTACTCCTATTCGGATTAACTCCTGGAACCAAAGACACATTCAAAGAATCTGCGGGTTTCGAACAAACACCATTGATGAAAGAACACAAACTACCCAATCCAATGGTAGCACAATATAGTAGTTACGATGGTAAATATCACTTGGAAGTATTTAATTATACACAAGATTTTTATCAGGAATGTCTTAAAGATCCAGATAAAAGTGTTGATACTGATATTGTGAAAGTTGCTGATAAGAATGGTA
>Ga0326511_10003778_pt1 | contig 12164 bp, 18 predicted proteins | sample 0_2496_0518_D_FD_203701 | JGI IMG/M metagenome (GOLD analysis project Ga0326511, IMG submission 203701) | Bovine rumen microbial communities from UC Davis, California, United States - 0_2496_0518 | ecosystem: Host-associated > Mammals > Digestive system > Stomach > Rumen | place: USA...
CGACAGCAATTTTTGGTTATAAAATATTCCAAGGCGCAGGTTCGGTTCGATTCCGGCATGGTAGTGTAACGGTAGCACAGTGCCTCTTTTAATACCTTATGGAGTCTTGAAGTTTTGGCTTTAATGCATTTTGCGTTTAGCATATAGAATGATACGACATCGACAGCAATATTATTGACGAGTTAGATTAGCGTTTAGATCGTCTCCCTTTAAAGGAGAAAACGCAGGTTAAAATCCTGCACTTGTCCCGATAATTGTAGTGTCGTGATAAGACGCGCCAGTTAAATGTTACTGGTATACAGCAAAAATAACAAAATAATAAAATGATATTACATATTAGATTAGATCAAATATGGGAATGAGAATGTGATTCTTACGAGAGTTGCTATTCTTCTACTAAAGAAAAATAGATTGCCGAAAATGACAATCAAATATAGTTTTTATTTACTTTGAAAATTTGCTAAAATTTGAAGCGTCTTGAAAAAAACATAAGAAAAGGAGAAATAATTATGTCATTCTTAACCAATCTGAAAAAGAACATCGAGGAAATCAATTCCCTCAAAATGACCGAAAACGGCGCTATCGGATATAGCACCACCGGCAAGAAACTACTGGATATGAACTTTAATGTCGCCAGTTACCGTAAGTCGTCTGTTTATGAGATCGTAACAGATTTCGACCAGGCACGTGCCGAAAACGAACTTCTTGCTATTATGTGGCTGTTCTTCGTCCGTGATGTTCGCGGCGGTTTAGGTGAGCGCAGACTGTTCCGTGTTCTGTTCCGTCATCTTGTAACCGTAAATCCCGAACCTGCGAGAAAGCTACTTCCGTTGATCGCTACATATGGCAGATGGGACGACCTTATTGAAACCACTTATGAAACCTCGCTTTGGGGCGACGCTGTTGGTATTATCAAGAATCAGCTTGCCGCCGATGTAGAGGGTTGCAAGAATGGCGAACCTATTTCTCTCCTTGCGAAGTGGTTGCCGAGCGAAAGGACATCAAGCCAGAAAAGCAGAAGAAAGGCTCGTTCTCTCGCCGCTGATCTCGATATGGATATTAAGGAATACAACCGCACTCTTGTAATGCTGCGCAATCATTTGAAAATCGTTGAAACTAAAATGAGCGCAAAGCAGTGGAGTGAGATTGATTATTCCGCCGTTCCCTCAAAGGCGAATCTGCTTTATAACTCCGCTTTCCTGCGCAACGACGAGGAAAGACGTAGAGCATATCTCGCAGCTTTGTCTAAGGGTGAAACAAAGATTAATTCATCGGCTGCGTTCCCGCATGATATTGTGCATAAGTACGGTAGAAGTGGTTGGGGATATAGAGTTGCACAAGCGGTAGACGAAACATTGGAGGGTATGTGGAAAGCCCTGCCGAAGTCAAAAGGACTTGAAAATGTTATCGTTGTTTGTGATGGCTCAGGTTCCATGACGCAAACTGTCGATGTGCATAGTCGTTTAACTGCTCTTGAAGTATCTAACGCACTGGCAATTTATTGTTCTCAGTATTGTAAGGGCGAATATAAGGATAAGTTTATCACATTTTCTAACCGTCCCCAATTTGTTGATCTGTCGGGTTGTAAAACGTTGCGTGATAAGTTAGCTGTATCTTATGCACACGATGAAATGTCAGGAACCAACATTGAAAAAGTGTTTGACATTATCTTAAAATCAGCCATTCAGAGTGGTGCAGATCAAAATGATCTTCCTCAAAGTGTTTTGGTTATCTCCGATATGGAGTTTAATGCGCCTTATTGCACTACCGGCACCAAGCCCAGCAAGACACTGTTTGATACTATCAGTAGCAGATATGAGGATCATGGATATAAGATGCCGCATCTCGTTTTTTGGAACGTTAATTCTCGCACCAAGACTATCCCGATCACACAGAATGATATGGGTGTAACCTTGGTAAGCGGATTCTCAACGGGCATTATGCAGATGGTCACAAATGGTCAGACCGATCCTTATATGAATTTGGTTGAAACCATTACCGGCGAGCGCTATAAGCCCATTATGGAAATTCTTGAAAAATAATTAAAGAAAATACTCGAAAAGCCTTGACAATCGACTGAAAATCGGTTAAAATAAGATTGTAGGGTTAAGAGAGATAAAGAAAGTGATTCCAGTGTTGGTTATGATTTTCTCGGAATGACTAACCAACACGAAAATCACAAACAAACAGGAAATACCTCGAAATGATATATAAATTCATTTGTTCTAAGTGTGGCGAGAGGGCAGAAATAACAATGCCGATTTCCAAGTACACAGCAACAGGACATAAATGCGAAAAATGCGGATCAGAGCTTAAACGAGATGTTCAAGATTTTTGTACCGCAAGCCCGCGAAACGTAGACGGTTTTTGCGGAGTATTAAAGAAAAACTGATAATTACAAAACCTTGTTAATGAGATAATGGCTCCCCATTTTGTTGTTGTTTTCACCTCTGTGTTTGTTTATATCTCATTTAACTAAAATCCGATCCAAGTTGTTACGCAAGGGTCTTGGATAATAAATGCCGGTGTGGTGGAATGCAGACACCCATGATTTAGGATCATGTGCTGAAATATGCGTGCAGGTTCAAGTCCTGTCACCGGCACCAGGGCAAAAAGCTCAATTTTGCAATACTCAATATGCTTGGCAAAGCGGAAAGACGCTTGACAGCCGGACAGACGGCAAGCGAGCGCCGATAGTTCAACTGGAACAGAACATACGGCTACGAACCGTAATGTGTGGGTTCAAGTCCTGCTCGGCGTGCCAATACGCGGGCGTGATGGAATAGGCAGACATTCAAGACTTAAAATCTTGTGGGCTACGTCCCGTACCGGTTCGAGTCCGGTCGCCCGCACCAATTTATCTTGGAGTACCATTCAGACACAAACAGCAATCTTATCAGCATTTGACTTTTAATCAAACCGGCTTTATATGTGTCTGGTTTCTAAAAAATATTATAAGGCACAAACAGCAATCATTTGAAGAACAACGGACTGAAAATCTGTAAGAGTTTATCAAAGTGCCTTGGCTTCTCTGCAATTAAAAAGACACGCGCAGCAATTTTACGCAAATGGTTAAAAATTAAGTTTAGGAAATACTTTTTTGAGTGGGTTCAAACCCCACAAAATGCGTTAATAGCGCATCTCGCATCTCCGTGTCTTGTTTATATTTGGCGGTGTAGCTCAGTTGGTAGAGCAACGTAAAAGACAAAAAGGCGTCTTGTAAGATCGCTTGCAGCAATTTTAACGTTTAGCATGTTAAGCCGTAGGTTGTTGGTTCGAGTCCAGCCACCGCCACCGTGATAAACCTTTTGGTTTATCTATTTGCGGAAAACGCTAAATCCTATGAAAGTAGGTTGACAGCTCGGAATAGACGGCTCAACTCCTTGCTTCCTTAGTACAGTTTGGTTAGTACCCGCGACCGATAATCGCGTAACTCTGGTTCAAATCCAGAAGGAAGCACCACTTTAAAAAGACAGCCGGGAAAGACCGGATGGCAGCTCGGAATAGACGGCACACAATGGATTTAAAATAAAGGTTTTGATAAATAATATCAGGATATAGCAAAGATGTATGTATTATTTGTGGTAAGAAATTAGCAATACGCCATAAAACACCATATTGCCGACTACATTATGATGAATATAAACGAACAGAAAGAATAAGAAAATGGCTTGAAACAGGTGATATGGAATTGGGAGCAGATACTACCGTGAGAGGTGCTATCAGAGAATACATACTAAATGAACAAGAGTCAAAATGCGCAATTTGTGGTATATCAAATATTTGGAATGAAAAGCCATTGAAATTCATTCTGGATCATATTGATGGAAATGCTGCAAATTCAGCAAGAGAAAATGTGAGACTCATATGTCCCAATTGTGATAGTCAATTAGATACTTATAAATCCAAGAATAAGCATTCTGCACGTTCTGGACGAAAAGAGTATTTAAGAAATATTAGAAAAAATATGGCGGGTGAACCGGACAAGCGTGCCGGAACGCTCTTGAAAAGCGATTGACCTGAAAGGGTTGGGGTGCAAGTCCTCCGCCCGTCGCCATTAAAATTGAATGTTGTTCGCTGCGAAAATAGGCGGGGTAAGGTTGAAATTGACACAATGTTAGCCGACCATTTATTAGCACTAAATAGTTGGAAAGCAAAATCCTCGTTAGCTCATTCCGTGGACGCTGCACCTATGCTGATGGCGTCTGGCAACATCTGAAACATATGAGAAGAAGACACTCTCTGTTCAGGTTGAAATGATATATACCTGTTCGGTGCTGACACCTATCAGACATTTGTTTCGGCGTTATGGCTCTACCGATACGTTAAATCGGGGAATCGTAAGAAGTGAGAGATTAATTATCATAACAGAATTAGGACGTGCGAGTAATCGGACAAATTGATTACAGATCATTACGGGTCTGGTGTTGGTTATGGCTTAAAATCAAGGAATACGATTGCGGTGGTTAAGGCATTGATACCTTAGAGTCGGATAAAATTACTTCTTGGTAATTCCGAGGCGGGGATCGAGGAAAAATATTGTTTAGATGGCTACGCAAACCAACCAACGGTGTTTAGGCGTAGAGTAGGAATTACCCTTTGGTATCAATGCTAAAATCATTAAAATTTGCGCCGTTAGCTCATGTGGAGCAGAGCAACGGTTTTCTAAACCGTAGGTACAGGGTTCGAGTCCTTGACGGCGTACCATATAAATGCCGGTGTGGTGGAATGGCAGACACACAGCACTCAAAATGCTGCGGGCAACCGTAAGGGTTCAAGTCCCTTCACCGGCACCATAAGGAGATAAATATGAAATCTTGCCCGAATTGCGGAAGTGGCAATTATTCTTTAGAAGAATTATGGGGATTTAACTTTTATCCATATACAAACAGTTTCGGATATTGCTATAAATGTTATGATTGCAATTTCCGATCTGAGCCAAAAGGAACGAAAGTTGCTGCTAAAAACGCATGGGAAAAGGGCAAAGGTCATATTTGGAAATCTCAAAATTCGCCGCAAAGGACAAATATCTTTCGGTGGTTTAGAAATGTAATAAGGAGAAGCAAGCATGATAACGGAAACCACAAGACGAGAATCTAATGAGAGCGTTGATCGTGAAAAGCGATATGCCCAGATTTTGAGTATTCTCAAAGGCAGAGAAATGACAGCAAAACAGATCGCGGTTGAAATGAACAAATTGGGAATGACACCTACATCTGAACGTAATTTTGCCGCGCCAAGGCTGACAGAGTTGGTTAGCAAGGGCAAGGTCGAAGTGACCGGAAAGACAACTTGTGAATATACTTCAAAGACAGTGGCTATGTATAGGCTGAAAACAGCTTGACATATATGGATAAGAAATGGCGGAAGGTTCTTATCTGAATATTAATCTCCGACAAAGGGCAGGGAGCAGAGCCTATTGAGTGGTGATAACTCTATTCCGCTCGATCAATTAATATAGGAGTTGAACATGGACTATTTAAAGTGGGCGGAATCTTATCGAGAGCAAGCCACAGTAATAAGTAACAAAATCGAGGAATTTAGGGCAAAAAGAAAACAAGCAAAAACACCCGAACAAAAATATGAACTCGATAATTTAATACAAAAATACGAAGAAATACATTACGATTTAATTACAACATATCGTGACCTCAAAGAACGAGGCGAAAATATATTACATAAGGAGAATAAAAATGGCAACACCTACTAATTTTAAATTCGATTATCCTGTCAGTCACAACGATTCGGAACCCGTTATTACACTATCTAAAGCTAAAACAAGTATGTCGTCTTTTCTCTTGCCGAAAGAATCCAAGACAAAAATTGTAAAAGCCCTATGCAAATCCACTGACGGAAGTGATACGTGTAATATTCAAGCACTTTATCGTGATGGTTGTGGCGTTAAAATTTCCGATACCATTATCCCTACCATCGTAGATGTAGAGGTAATTAACGACAAGGTTGTTAAGGTATATTTCAGTGACGGAACCACTGAAAAGGCTGTTCTGAGTAAGAACGATGCGTATTCGTTTGAGTACGGTATTTCGATTTGCATTATCAAGCGTATTCTTTCCGAGAAAACCGACGGTAACGGAACGGCGATTTATAACAAGCTGATTGACTACGCAATCAAGGTTTATAACAGTAATCGTGCCGAGGAAAAGGCTGTGGCTGAGTATGAAAAGGCAACCAAGATTGCAGATCAAAAGAAAGCCGAGAAAGAAAAGGCGAGAAGAATCGAGATTGCCGAAAAGAGAAAAGAGAGAGAAATCGAAATTCAGACAGAAGCATATTTGCGAGCCATGAGAAAGTTCAGTGATGAACAGGTGGCGAAATTCGGGATGGATTTTGCCTGTGAAATTCAAAGCACGGACGATGTACCCGAATTAAACGGTGAACCAAAATCCGATAATTAAATAATAAGAAGTATGAGAGGTGGATAGGGAGCAGATGTTATGTTTGCTCCCTTTTCTACTATAAGGAGATAACATGATTTACATTACTGGCGATACTCATGCTGAATTTAATAGGTTTTCAACTAAAGCCTTCCCCGATCAAAAAGACATGACTAAAGACGATTGCGTGATTATCTGCGGCGATTTCGGCGGTATATGGACGCATAACGTATCAAGTTCGGAAGAAAAGTATTGGCTTGACTGGCTAAATGAAAAACCATTTACCATTCTATTTGTGGACGGAAATCACGAAAATTTTGATAGATTAAAGGAATATCCGAGGGTCAAATTTCATGGTGGAATTGCACACCAAATTCGACCGAGTATTTATCATTTAATGCGCGGTTATGTTTATGAATTAGAAGGAAAGAAATTCTTTACTTTCGGTGGAGCAAAAAGCCACGATATCCGTGATGGTATTCTTGATCTTAAAGATTATAATACTCTTTCCGATTTAGTTAAAGACTATAATCTCCGCACGAGATTCGGACAGCTATTGCGGATTAACCACTTTTCATGGTGGAAAGAGGAAATGCCGGATAAGCGAGAAATGGATAGGGGTATACGAAATCTCGAAAAGGTTGACTTCAAGGTTGATTATGTAATTAGTCACTGTTTGCCTCAGTCAATAATTAATTGTTTATATCCGGACGATAATGATAAATTAACCAGATATTTCGATAGCCTTATCTTGGATCATAAATTGCAATTTAAACACTGGCATTGCGGACATTACCACACGCAGCAAACACTTTATGGAAAATACACGATTCATTTTAAAAATATAGAAAGGCTGCTTTAGGTGAATAATAATGAAAATAACAGTTGCGGCTAATGTTTCAATTCAAAATGGCGTGTATATTGCCGTTAAGAACAATCAAGTTATTATTAACGGTATCACTTATCCTAAGCCTGGACGAGGTAACAATAGTACGATCATCAACAATAAAGTCTATGTCAATGGTTATGAGTTGGTTCGTGGAGAGTGGAAGAAAACGCTGAGAGCGGTTTTTCATAAATATTTTTGAGAGGTATTTTTCAATGGCGGGTAAAATGAAAATCGGCTATATTGCGAAGTATGATTTGGATTTAAACCCACACTTGACGGAAAGGTTTAAGTTCAGGGAAGCAACTTATACGCGAAAAATTAATTCTCGTGGTGATAAGATTTATTCAAAATTATTAGCTTATCCATTCGATTATGAAGAAGTAGCGGATAATGCCGATATAATGAAGAAAAACGACAGTATAATTCTTGTGCAAGAACCGTTCTTGCTCGATGATGAATTACGAGAAAAAGTTATCAAATGGGTTGAATGGGCAAATCAAGCAGACCCTAAAGAATATGATCCGTGGGCTAAATATAAAGAGGGAAAATAAATGTTACATACTTTAAACAAGGCATGGGCGAATATTTTAATCAAGCAATCAGAGGCAGACCCACAAAAGAAAATGGCATTTGCTTGCACTGATGAAGAATTTGATGAATGGCGTAATTTCCTTAAAAATTTCGGCACGAAAGCCAACATAAGAGTTTTACCGCTCTGGCGTTTAAAGATTAGATTGAAATACGAACAGGAAACAAAGAGTGGCAAGATATATCACAGGCTTTTGCTTGGAGATTTTGATGACATCCTAATTTCCCACGATATTCACGATATATTTATAAAAGATTTTCTTGCAAGGCATTGTAAGAGAAAGGGAGCATAATGAACACAGATAAAATGAAACGCAGATTTGTTAAAGTATTAAATAAAGATCAAAAAGTCCGTGGAGCGTTGATTTATGCGGCAATTCGTAAAGTCTGTAAGGAAACAAAGGAAAGCAAGATTTATGAACACTGATTTTAAATTAAAAGTAAAGCTCAACATAACACCAGATGAAGATAGTGCAGAAATCGCATTAAAACTTGTTGAAATGTATTGTAACGCCAACGGCAAAAGGATAGAAGACAACATTGTTTCTCACGAAAGTAACGAGATCAAGTTGAATTACAATGACAAAGATTTTGGTTGTGAGGATTGTGACCCACAAATTCCGAGAAATTATGTCTGCTATAACAGCTTCGGAAAAGAAAAAGTGATGAATTTCTGCCCTACGTGTGGAAGGAGAGTGAGATATTAATGAAAATCTTTTACCATTCAGATAACGACGGTCAATGTGCTGGATTTTGGGTTAAAGAAATCGCGCCGTCATTCGTGAAAGAACCGATGAAAATGTATAAGATGGATTACGGTATTCCATTTCCGTTTGAGAATATCGTGCCTAATGAGTATGTTTTCATCGTTGACTATTCTATCGAACCAGCCGAAATGGATAAGTTACTAAAAATCACTCAGAATGTTGTTTGGATAGATCACCATGTAACGGCAATCGAAAAGTATAAGGACTATCCGAATGAAATAAAAGGATTGCGAGTAGATGGTGTTGCCGGTTGTATGCTCACATATTGTTATCTTGCCTATATGGTTAATTGCGATACTGGTGAAGAACTTAAAAAATTTGATCTACTTATGACGAATGATGCGCCGAGATTCACCAAATTGATCGCAGATTATGATGTGTGGACGTTTATATATGGCGACGATACCAGAAATTTTCAAAAGGGATTTTCCTTATATCCGCATGAACCTGATGCGAAAATTTGGGAAGAACTCTATGATGAAGATATTTCCTCACAGCACCTCTCATTGGTTAATACCATGATAGATCAAGGCAAGACTATTACGGCGTACCGTTATAACTTGATGAAAGACTACTGTGAGAAAAAGGGATTTGAAACGAGCCTTGCCGGATATGATAACTGCTATGCCGTAAACATGGGAATGATCGGTTCGGACGATTTTATTGCGCCGAATGTCGAAAACTATGATGTTTTGATTGGTTTTTCGTTTGACGGGTCAAACTGGAATTACTCATTGAGATCGAGCAAGGTAGATGTTTCGGAAATCGCGAAAAAGTATGGCGGCGGCGGTCACAAGGCAGCCGCGGGATTTAGTTCGGAAACATTATTAATCAAAGGTAGATAGGGGGCAATGATATGATTGTTTTTGTAATTTTGTCTATTGTATTAGCAATCATAAATGTTGTGTTAATGATTGTAGAGCAAAAAGAGAAAGCAAAACTTGAAGTAAAACAGTACGAAATTGAAGAACTCCGCAAGGATATTGATGCTTGCAATGATGTGATTGAAACACTAACAGGTTTTGTAAAAGAAGCAATTAAGTACGGATATGACAACAAAGAAGCAAAGAAGCTGATAAATAGAAGTGAAAAGGACATAAACGAGTATGATGCACCGCAAGAAACATTTGAAACACAAGAAGATTGATCCAAGAAGATTAGCCGCAATTATCGCACTAATTCTCGTTTCAATTCTCTTTGTTGGTAGTTGTATTGCAATTTTGAGTTACAAGGGATATGTAGAACAAAAGCCCAACTCAACGCAACAGCCTATGACTATGGGAGTTGTGCTTCTTGATCGGAACACTTTAGAACCAGTAACCGAAAGCACCGTAGCACCTACGATCAAGCCTACTACTTCTAAGCCAACAAAAACGGTAGAAACATCAGCTCCGACACAGCTGCCGACAGAATCGCCTACTACCAGCAAAACATCAATTAATTTCGACGAAGATAGTACGGAATATTTGATTTACGATACTCCCGAAAATAATCCCGATGGTATTAATTTACGATTCACAGGGCATCATTTACTTGAAATTGATAATCCCGATCATTCATATGCCCCACAACCGATTCATCTTGATGATTATGAGCGTAAATTGGCGGCGGAGATCATCATGCGCGAATTTGGTGAGGGCGGTTACATAGCTTGTTGTTTACAGGCTCAGGCTTTAAGAGACGCCATGATTTTTAGTTATGCGTCTTTGGAGCAAGTATATCATTATTTTCAGTATGATAAATATTCTGATGAACAAATACCGAATAAAGATTGTTATGACGCCATTGATTACATATTTGATCTCGGCGGGTTAGCTGTTCCGCACAGAATCTTATATATGTATAATCCGTCTATCTCGAAAAGCGACTGGCATGAATCGCAAGAGTTTGTTGTTCAATATAATGGTGTTAAATATTTTGATTACAAGGAGTAAATATGGTTAGTGGATATTATATAGGTGAAGCAAAATCGGGAATGACTAATGAATGTCTTAATGTCGTTCTTGATTGTTTGGATTCCGATATTCCTGTTTTATACATAAGTACGGAAATGAACGCACAAACCACCGCATGGAAACTGGTCAAACTAATGACCGGCGTTGATATGAGTATACGTAAAGATACTAAGGATTTGTCAAAAGCCGATGAAAAAGCTGTTTTGGCGGCAATCCGAAAAATCAAGGTTTGTGCATTTTATTTCAGTGGAACAAATGGTACATTTGATATTTCCGAAATTGAGCGTACTTGTCAAAAAGCAATCGAGGAACACGGAGTTAAACATATTATTGTAGATCGTGTATCTGCGACCACTTTCTTTGTGGCTAAAAATCGGCTCGTAAAAAACATAATGAAAAAGTATAATGTTGGAATCACTCTCGCAAAGCAGGGAGTAAGAGGTTCTGGTTTAACGTTTAATGAATTTACATGAGGTGTAATATGAAAAGAATTATTGCTTTAATTTTAGCATTAATTATGTGTGCTGCGATTTTCGTGGGTTGTAGTCAAACAAAATATAAGGCAACCGCCAATGAAACAAAGAGATTCGTGGAAATCGAATCAGATATGGAAATGGATAGTTCCGGCACTACTGTTTATGGAAATACTATTTATGTTGATAGAGAAACTGGCGTTATGTATTTGGTATTTTATGGTGGATATCGTGCTGGTATTACTGTTCTCCTTGGTGCCGATGGTAAACCTCTAATTTATGATTTTGGAGATAACCATGAGTAATATTTATTATATTGCTGATTTGCATTTCGGGCATAAAAACATCTTGAAATTTGACAACCGACCATTTCCCAATACGCAAGAAATGGAACAAACTATTATCAAGAATTGGAATGAACGAGTAGCCAAGAATGATACGGTTTACATACTTGGTGATTTTTGCTGGGATTTAGAAGACGAATGGATCAGGATTCTCGATCAGCTTAAAGGCAAGAAAGTTTTGATTCGTGGCAATCACGATTTGAAAAATCCATCAGCGAATCTTAAAAAACGATTCCTCAAAATCTGCGATAGGGACGAGGTTAAAGATAACGGTAGACGAATTATTGTAGACCATTATCCCATTTTGTTTTATCGGGCAAGTTACGATGATAATGTTTGGCAATTCTGCGGACATACTCACAACAGAACAGATGAAGAATTGCATAGACAAGGATTTGTTTTGGATTTGGTTATAGATAGTCAACGCCCGGACAGTAAAAGCTACGCAAACAAAGGTCATATTATCAACGTTGGCTGCATGATGCCTTATGTATATTATGTGCCGAGAACTGCTGATGAATTGATTACATGGTGGCACGATTATTATGTTAATTGTACACCCACTTGTTTATTCCCTGAAATTTAAAAGGTGGACTATCAAAAATGTTTAATTTATTTGGCGAGCCATATGAAGATAAGCCAAAGAAGCCCGTAAATAAACAACGTAGAAATTGGCAAAATCGTTTTCAAAGATGGTCTAATAATATATCTCAGGACGGAACAACGAGTTTAGGGAAGCGTGGTTATGGATAT
>Ga0326511_10003779_pt1 | contig 12163 bp, 9 predicted proteins | sample 0_2496_0518_D_FD_203701 | JGI IMG/M metagenome (GOLD analysis project Ga0326511, IMG submission 203701) | Bovine rumen microbial communities from UC Davis, California, United States - 0_2496_0518 | ecosystem: Host-associated > Mammals > Digestive system > Stomach > Rumen | place: USA: California...
CTGTTTCTTCAACTTCTTTTCCTAAATCATCTTTATGAATAAAAGCTCTCATTTTAATTAAGTCAACTATACCTTTAAAGTTATCTTCTGCACCAATTGGTAATTGGATTGGAACTGCATTTGCTTTCAATCTATTTTTTAATTGATCAATACAAAGCATGAAGTTAGCTCCTGTAATATCCATTTTATTTACATATACCATTCTTGGTACACTATATTTATCAGCTTGTCTCCAAACTGTTTCTGTTTGTGGTTGAACTCCACCTTTTGCTGCTAAAACTGTTACAGCTCCATCAAGAACTTTTAAAGATCTTTGTACTTCTACTGTAAAATCAACGTGACCTGGAGTATCTATAATATTAATTCTATTATTATTCCAGAAACATGTTGTACATGCAGATGTAATTGTAATTCCTCTTTCTTGTTCTTGAGCCATCCAGTCCATTGTTGCAGCACCTTCGTGAACTTCTCCTATTTTATGTGTTTTTCCTGTATAAAATAATATTCTTTCTGTAGTTGTTGTTTTTCCGGCATCTATGTGTGCCATAATTCCTATATTTCTAGTTCTTTCTAGGGGATAAGCTCTTCCTGCCATATCCTTCTCCTTTCTCGCTATAACGATAATCATCATTTTTCAAATTTTTGTCAATCATAAATTATCCTCATGTACAGACGTACACTCCGGTAATTTACTCTTTCCAAAAATTCGTAAAATAATAATTCTCCTTCCAGCTCTTTTTTACTATTTTCATTTGATTTTAAATTTTTACACTTTCTATTTTTAACCAAATTTGGAATTTAGAATGATAAGATGCAGATTTTATGATATCTTGGCAAGCTGAAGTCGTACGTTGGTACGTCGAAGTTTGACAAGGTAGAATAAAATTTGCAGATTGTCGTTATAAATTTCAAATTTTACCATTTGTAATGTGCGAAAGCTTTATTAGCTTCTGCCATTCTATGTGTATCTTCTTTTTTCTTGAATGCTCCACCGTTTCCAGCTACTGCATCCATAATTTCACCAGCTAATTTTTCAGCCATTGTTTTTTCATGTCTGTTTCTAGCATATGTTACTAACCATCTTAATCCTAAAGTTTGTCTTCTTTCTGGTCTAATTTCTAATGGAACTTGGTATGTAGCTCCACCTACTCTTCTTGCTTTAACTTCAAGAACTGGCATAATATTTTCTAAAGCTGCCTCAAAAACTTCTAAAGGATTTTTTCCTTCCTTTTCTTTAATAATGTCAAATGCATCATATACTATTTTTTGAGCAACTGATTTTTTACCATCTAACATGATATTGTTTACTAATTTTGTAACAACTTTGCTATTGTAAATTGGATCTGGTAATACTTCTCTTTTTGCTATATATCCTTTTCTTGGCACTATTCTTCCCTCCTCTCGCTGCGTATATGCTTCGTTCTGCTTCGTTAATCTTCAGATAAAATCTCCTCGCCGTACATAAGTACTGTCTCGTCGATTTTACTTTGATTGCCTTGCATAACTCGCATCTACTGTGCGACATATTTTTTATTTTTAAATTAATATCTTAAATAAGATATTTCGGTACTCTGATAGGATTTCCTATCCGCATAGCGCTTATAATTTATTCTAAATTTAAGCACCTTAATTTTAGATAAAATAACAAGCACTAATTATATTGTTTTTTACTGCTAATCTTCCAAATTGTAAATATTTAGAACAAAGCAAAAATGGTATATTGCTAGGAAAGCTAGTAAAAATCTTTGAAATAATACGTTTGTATATTGAAAAGATTTTTACGACGCTTGACAACGCAAGATGCCGTTTTTCATTTGTTCGGATTATTTCTTTGGTTTTTTAGCACCATATTTAGAACGCGCTTGCATTCTATCTTTAACACCTGCTGTATCTAATGTTCCTCTTATGATATGGTATCTAACACCTGGAAGGTCTTTTACCCTACCACCTCTTATTAATACAACACTGTGTTCTTGTAAGTTATGTCCTATACCTGGGATATAAGATGTAACTTCATAACCATTAGAAAGTCTAACCCTAGCAACTTTTCTTAAAGCTGAGTTTGGCTTTTTAGGTGTAACTGTTTTTACAACTGTACATACTCCTCTTTTTTGTGGAGCTCTATTGTTTGTTAATTTTTTGTTTTTTGAGTTCCATCCATGTTGAAGAGCTGGTGCTGTAGATTTTGTTACTCCTGTTTTTCTTCCTTTTCTTACTAATTGATTAATTGTTGGCACTTAAATTTCACCTCCTATTTTTTTATTATGCTTTATAACAAAAATAAATCCCTATAAACCACTACGGATTTATATGTTACAAGCATTTTAATTTAACATTGCTTATTATATCATGGTTATTTATTAAAGTCAATAGAAAAAAGGCAAGTTTTCACTTGCCCCTAAAGATAATACAATATACTTTTCGAAACATCTTTAAGTATTATTTTTTCTGTACTGTCTAAATTATAAAATTTAACAGTAATAACACCAAAGCATTTTTGCAACATGCTCTGTTCATAAGCAACTATAGTATACTGCATTTTTTTACTATTTTTTATTATTATTTTATCATAACACTTAAGAAAATATTTATTAGATTTTTTCTTTATTACGACCAATATAATAATTAAGCTAAAAAGAACACAATATATCATTCTTGCCTTAAACAGAGAATTTTGCCAAACTAACAAATCAGTATATTTCCCAAACCACCCTGCAATTATGTAGTGCAGAATGAAGGATACTATAAAGAAAGTTAATAATTTAAAAATAGCTTTTCCTGGCCGACATTTCACATGAATTGTATCAAAATCTTTCACTATTATTCCTCCCTAAATTCTAAAGATCTGTTACTCTTTTTTATTATAAATAAAGAGTTTATGTACCAGTGTTTAAATTTATTTTAACAAATTTTCGTGTCAAAGTCAAATAAAGACCCGATTTTATCGGATCTTTATAACATCTATCTACCTTCGCTATCCTTTCCGCCAAACCTATCAATATAAGCTGTACTACTTTCTTGTTGTTTTCTTTTTTCTTGTAATTGTTCTGGTGTTAACTTGTCATCAGGATCATCAATTTTCATTGCTGGAATATCTTTAAGTGTTTTTAAAAATTCACTATCTTCTCTTCTTTTTTTCTGTTCGTCTATGTTTTGTTTTGATTTTGGTTGTCCTAGTTGTTTTGGTAACTTCTTCTGTTTTCTTATTATTCTCGCCATCCCAGACATCTCATCATTATAAGACCAATCCTCAATCGTTTCAATTTCTTTTTTATTTAATGCTTTGTTAAAAATAGGTAGTGATTTTATCCTATCTAAAATGCTTCTTTTTTTGTATTGATTCTCATCATATACTACATCTGATTCAAATATAGTTGAATCATGTTGTATTATAGAATTTAAGTAATTTTCTGTATAAGCTTGATAATCTCCACCAATTTGTTGATCTATTTGTCTAAGAACTTCAAAAATAATAGGATTTACATTTTTTGCTAAATTATTTATTGTTTTGTTATCTCTTTTTCTGTTTACTTTATCATTTAACATTCTAGCTATATTCATTGTAGCATTTTCATCTAGATTTTTCTTTAAGCTATTTAAATCAAGTTTTCCTTCTATAATTTTCCCTTCTTTTTTAAATGAATATGTAACTTCTTTTCCTATCTTAATTTTTATATCTTTTTCTTGTTGCCCACTTGGTTGTTGTCCACTTGGTTGTTGTCCACTTGGTTGTTGTCCGCTTGATTGTTGTCCACTTGGTTGTTGTCCGCTTGGTTGTTGTCCGCTTGGTTGTTGTCCTCCTGGTTGTGCTCCGCCTGGTTGTGCTCCGCCTGGTTGTGCTCCGCCTGGTTGTGCTCCGCCCGGTTGTGCTCCGCCCGGTTGTGCTCCGCCCGGTTGTGCTCCGCCCGGTTGTGCTCCGCCTGGTTGTGCTCCGGCTTCTGTTCCTTCTTGTTGTGGTCCGGCTTCTGTTCCTTCTTGTTGTGGTCCGGCTTCTGTTCCTTCCTGTTGTGGTCCTGCTCCTGTTGGCACTGGACCTGTTGTCATTTCATTCATTTTTCTGAAGTCCTCAACAGAAAATTTTCTTAATATTTCATTTAGTTTTTCTTTGAATTTAGCATATTCAGATAATCTATCTTTAAGTTCTTTTATGTCTTTATCAAACCTTTTAAGAGTTAATTCTTTTTCCTGCCTTTTTTCTAATGCTCCGTCAAAGTCTTTTTTAGCTATTAATTCATTCCATTGTAAATCTAATTTTGCTATTTCTATATTTTTTTCATTTTCTGCCTCTTGAATTGCTTCTTCCATTTCTTTCATTTCCATAGTAATGGTTTTAAAATTATTATCATTACAGAAAAATTTATGTGTCTCTTCTACTTTTTCTAGATCACTTTCTATTTTTTGAATTTTGTCTTCATATTCTTTTTCTAAATCACGTGGATCTATATGATACTCATCTACATCTTGTTGTAATTTTTCTTCAAATTCTTCATATCCTTTATATTCTTCTTTTTTGATTCCTTTAGTATAAGTTTGTTTAATTATATTTTTTTCTGTTGATAACTTTTCTTGTTCTTTTTTGTAATTTGTTATCTTATCTTCTAATTTGTCGTATTCTTTCATTAAATTTTGAGTTTTTTTAAATTCCTCTACTTTTCTCATTTTTATCCTCCTAAAAAAACAAAACTTATTATTATTATAACATTTTTTATCCTTAAAATCAATTGTTTGGTTTTATATTACTAAAATTTCATAAAAATGTAATATTTTAGTAATATTTCAGTAATATTTTCGTTTTATTCTATTTCTATATTACTAATCAAATTTAAAAATCTTTTAAACTTCTTTCTGCCATTTTTTGATATCTTTCTTTTTTATCTCTAATTCTATTTCCTTCTAATTCTGGTAGTATTCCAAAATTCGCATTCATAGGTTGAAATTTTTCATTTGAAGTTGAAATATATTTTGATAATGCCCCTATTACTGTATTTTCTGAATATGTTATTGGGTTTAAAATATTACCATTAAAATTATTAATTGCATTTAATGCAGCTACCATTCCCGAACTTATTGATTCAATATACCCCTCTACCCCTGTTATCTGACCTGCAAAGTATATATTAGAATTTGATTTTAAATTATATGTTTCATCTAAAAGCTTACTTGAATTAATGTATGTATTTCTATGCATTACTCCATATTTTACAAATTCTGCATTTTTAAGTCCTGGAATCATACTGAATACTCTTTTTTGTTCTCCAAATTTTAAATTAGTTTGAAATCCTACTAAATTATAAATACTTGCTCTACTATCATCTTGTCTTAATTGAACAAGTGCATATGGCCTACGACCAGTTCTTGGGTCATCAAATCCTACTGGTTTTAATGGTCCAAATCTTAAAGTATCTATTCCTCTTTTAGCCATTATCTCAATCGGCATACAACCTTCAAATATTTCCTTTTTTTCAAAATTATGTAATGTTACTACTTCAGCTTCTATAAGTTCTTTCCAAAAATTTTCATACTCTTCTTTATTCATTGGAAGATTTATATAACTTTGTTCTTTTTCTTCCTGTTTTTGCAACCTTTTATGCCACTCTTCTGTACTTTCTTCTTTTTTCTTTTCTTGACTATATCTATCTCCATAAAAAGCTATATTGAAATCTATACTTTCTTTACTAACAATTGGAGCTGCAGCATCATAAAAGTATAACTTATCTTCGCCAGTAATTTTTGATATCTGATCTGCCAATCCTTCAGAAGTTAGTGGTCCTGTTGCTATTATTATAATTCCGTCTTTTGCAATTTTTTCAACATCTGTTACTTCTTTATGTATTATTTCTATTAAATCATTATTTTCTAATTCTTCTGTTACTCTTTTAGAAAACTTTTCTCTATCAACTGCCAATGCTTGTCCTGCAGGTACACTTGTTTCATCTGCAATTTTTATTAGTAATGAATTTAATCTTCTTAATTCTTCTTTTAATAACCCACATGCATTTGTTAATAAATTAGATTTAAAAGAATTACTACAAACTATTTCTGCCAAATTTTCATTACTATGCGCTTCTGAAAATTTAACAGGTTTCATTTCATATAATTTTACCTTTATTCCTCTTTTTGCAATTTGGTAAGCAGCTTCGCTTCCTGCTAGACCTCCACCTATAACTGTTATATAATCTTTCATCTTTCTTTTTCTTCTACTCCCTTTAATTTATCTTTTGATACCCATCCTAATTGGTTTCCATCTATATCATCAAGAGATACCATCTCTTGAATACTTCTATTATTATCAATATATGCTTTAAATTCTTTATAATCAAGTCCTTGTTCTTTTGCAAAATCTTCCCATGTTTGACCAGCCTTTGTTACATTTAATATACATCTATTTCCTTGCTCATCTGTTTTTACTAATGCACGATTGTATATATTTACTTTTGTATCCTTTAAAACATATCCGGATGCTCCTTCACCCAAAGAATTTTCTGTATATTTTGTATTCGCTTTTAAAACATATACATTGTCTGCTGTCTCTTTATTTTTTGTAATCGAATCATTTTTTTGATTTTGTGTTTTATTTTGTTTTTCTATGCTTTGATTTTTATTAATTTTATTTTCTTTTTTTAACTCTGTTGGCTTTGTAGTAGTTTGTGCAAAAGTTGCTTGTGTACTCCAAGTTTCTTCGGGCCTATTTGTTATTATTGTTGTTTCTTGTACCGTACTTGAAATTGTAGTTTCTTCTTCTAAAGCTTGAACAGATAATGATTTTTTAAAATCATTATCTCCTTTATTTATATCAACATACGACTTATCATTATTAGACCCTTTAATTGTATTTGTATTAGATTCACCTGCAGTTGTGCTTCCAAATAAGGCTAAGGCACCTGCCATAAGTAAAGCAGATATTTTGCCTACTTTTTTATCTTTTATATTTTTTTCTTTTTTATTTTTTCTTGTATAAGAAAATCTACTTGCTATTTTCTCTATTTTTCTTTTAAAAGGTCCTTTCTTCATTTCCGCACAATACTGTTCGTATTCACTTAAGCCTACATCATTTTTATTTTGACTTGTTTTTGCTTTTTTTCTATGTTTTAATCTATATTTAAAATCATAATATTTATCAATAATTGATTCTTTAATGTTAAATATTTTCCTTCTATGGTGTCCATTTCTTCTGCTTAGAAATCCTTTTCTTTTTTTTATGTAATAAAGACCTTTTTCATTGCCTGGTATATCAGTTACTAATTCGATATTATTATATCCTTCACTTTGTTTATTATTTCTTTTTGGTAGCTGTATTTTAGCTGACTTATATAAATTTTGGATTTTTTCATTTATTTGACTCATATTCATTTCTGTTTTTTGTGATAGTTCGTGTTCAAATTTATTAAATTCTAGCTCATCTTCTACTCTATTTAAAAAATTATAATCGTTTGAATTTTGATTAATTAACTCTTTCTTTATCTCTAACAAGCTTTGGTATTTTGAATTTAGTCTTTCAATACTCCTTCTAATATCTCCTTGCTTTCTTTTTCCTGAATTAATCCATTTTTCGATATCATTTGCATGTTTTACAGTATCTAAATATAGCTTTTTAAATTGTTCTTTTAACTTTTTTACTTTTTCTTCTTTCATATCCATTTCCTTCCTTAATTAACACCATTTATATGTTAACATAATTTCACATTTTTTTCAAGTTTTTTTACACAAAAAAAACATTCTAAACATATTTTTATATGTTTAGAACATCTTTTTATCTATTCAAATAGTTTTAATATATCTTCTTTAGTTAATTTATTAACAAAAACAGTGTTTGTTTCTAGCATATTATCAGCTAATTTTGATTTTTTTTCTTGTAATTCATAAATTTTTTCTTCAATAGAATTCTTGGTAATCAACTTATATACTTGAACATTATTTTTTTGTCCAATTCTATAGGCTCTATCTGTTGCCTGGTTTTCAGTAGATAAATTCCACCATGGATCATAGTGTATTACCATATCTGCACCTGTTAAATTGAGTCCCGTTCCGCCGGCCTTTAGAGATATTAGAAAAACTTGAATTTCTGAGTTTTGATTAAATTCGTCTACCATTTTTATTCTTTCATCTACTTTAGTACTTCCTGTTAGTTTTAAATATTGTATTTGTTCTTTATTTAACTCTTTTTCTATTATTTCAAACATTGATGTGTATCCTGAAAATAATAGTATTTTATGTCCACTTTTGACTGCTTCTTTTATTATTTCCATACATTGTTCTAATTTACTACTACCTTCATTATAATCATTTATAAATAATCCTGGATGACAACATATTTGTCTCAATCTTGTTAATGCGGCGAGAATCTGCATTTTACTTTTTTCATATCCATTTAATTTTACTTTTTCTGCTACTTCTTGTTTTGCCCTAGCTAAATAATTTATATATAAGTTTCTTTGTTCTTCACACATTTCATTATTTAATACAGTAACTGTTTTATCTGGTAATTCCTTTAGAACTTCTTTTTTTGTCCTTCTTAAAACAAATGGTTCAATTAACATCTTTAATTTTTGCATTGTATTCTCATCTTCACCTTTTATTATAGGCATCTCATATGTGTTTTTGAATTCTCTATATGAAAACAAGTACCCTGGCATAATAAAATCAAATATTGACCACAATTCCGCTAAAGAATTTTCTATTGGAGTTCCTGTTAATGCATATCTAGTTTCTGCTTTTATTTTCTTAATTGATTTAGCATTTTGAGTATTACTATTTTTTAAATATTGCGCCTCATCTGCAATTATAAATCTGAAATTATAATCTTCTTTTTCATATAAATCAATATCTCTTTTAAGCAAGTCATAAGATGTTATTACTAAATCATATTTATCTATTTCTTTTATTTGTCTTTTTCTATCAGATAAACTACCTTTTATAACCACGGTTTTTAATTTATTTGCAAATTTATTTGCCTCATTTTGCCAATTTAGTGATAATGAACTTGGACAAACTACCAAGCTTGCTTTAGTTGTCTCTGAATTTTGAACATAATCTACTATAATAGACAAAATTTGTATTGTTTTTCCGAAGTCCCATGTCATCTGCTAATATTCCACCAAATTTATAATTATCTAGTGTTTTTAACCATTTAAATCCTGTTTTTTGGTAATATCTTAAAACATATCTTAAATTTTCTGGGACATCTATATCTTCTTCTAATTTGTCTTTATCTAAATTGTTAACTACTTTTCTATATTCATCATTTTTTGATACCTGTGTTCCTTTAATTTCTTTTAATAATTGGTTTAAGTACAAAGTTCTATATATAGGAAGTCTTACTTCTCCATTTTCTAATTCTTTATAACTTATATCCATTCCAGTAACTAATTTGTCTAAAAATTTTATTTCTTTATTATTATTTAAATCAATAAAACTTCCATCTTTTAATCTGTAATATTTTTTCTTTAATGAATATTTTTCTAAAACATCTTCTAGTTCTTTTACATCAATTTCTAGATTTTCTAAATCTATTGATAATAAATTATTTTCTACCCTTACTCCAATGTTACCTATTTTAGGTTCTCTTATTTGTTTTTTCTTAAAGTTATCTGTGACCATAACTTCGAAATGTTGCATATAATAATTTATATCATTTGTTAAAAAGTCATATATTTTATCATTATCTGGTAAAATAAATCTTAAATTCTTTGTATCTAACATAAAACCAGATTTTCTAAATATATTCATCGCTTTTGTTTCTTCAATTATATTTCTTGGAAATGTTAGCTTTATTTTTTCATCCAAAGGATTAAATTCATTATTCTCATAAATAAATTTTATATCACCTATTAAATAATCATTTTGATCAAAATCTAAAAACAACTTAACTATTAGTTTTTTAGGTTTATATTTTTTTATTTCATTTTCTGGTATATCTTCTATTTCAATTGCATCTTTAACTTTTGGTACAACTATGGAAAATAATTGTGTTAAATCTTCTTTTCCAAGTTTAAGTTCAGTTATATAGTTTTTTCTAAAAATATCTAATAGTTTTAATGTAGATTGTTCAAACTCTTTTGTACATCTATATATCCTATCTTCATTTAAAATATACTTATATTTTTTTCCTGAAATAATATTTACTTTATATATCTCTATATTTGGTATTATTGCATAATTATCTTCATCTATTTTACTTAGTTTAAATTTTATGTCTGGCGTTTCTTCTGTAAATTGAATTTCACTTGTATTATAATCTCTTTGGAATTCTACTTTTTTTCCTTTTAGTACTTCAAACAAGTCATCCATAGCACTATTTCCAACTATTATACTAGTTTCACTAAGTGCTTTTCCATAATATTTAAAATTACTATTTGAGTTTGAATTTGCATACTTAATAATTTCTGAATATTTCATAATAAATTCTAATATTTTTTTACTATCTTCTTCAAAAGCATTTTCTGTATGAATAAATTTAAGTTTTTCTCCATAACGATAAAACTCTTTATTCATCATTAATGTATAAAACTGAGCTAAATTTTTTATTTTATACATTTTCTTGTCACCTATTTTAAATTCAACCCTCATATCACTAGAGAATTTATCATAAAAAACTTTAGGTTCAATTTTTATTGTACCAGAATGTTTTATTTCTTCAGGTGAATCACTAATACCTTCAAGTTCTTCATTATAGAATATATTTACTATATTTTTAAAATTTTTATATTCAGAATTATTTTGCATCTTCATACCTCACTTGGCTAAATATTATATAATAAACTTACTGCAAAATCAAGCAATCTAATGAATAAAATTGCATTAACAACAATACTACAAAAAGACCGGAATAATTTTCCGATCTTTTGTATAAATATATTTTTGATTAACATTTTTTAATCTTTATTTTTTATGCATGAATCATCATCAGTTTTTTTTTACTATCTTTTAATTCCTTATAATACTTTGCAATTAGCTCGTCTAATTCTATACTTAATTGATAAGTAATACTATAATCATCACCTTGTTCAATACTCTTATTTAATTTATCTCTTAATTTACAAATTTCATCATTTAACATTTTAATCTCTCCTTTTTTCTTAGTTATCTTTCGTATATTTTAAAATTATCACATTATCTCACTCAAGTCAAGTATTTTCAATGGTTTTTGTCAACTTTCGTATGACACTTTTTACTATAATTCGACAATTTTGGTCAGTAAAAAACGGTATTATTTCATTTGTTCGAAAAATACCGCTTTTATTTCATTTTATTTAACTTCTAACAACTGACAAAATCATCTTTTCTTCTTTAAAAATATCTGTCAATATTTGACTTAAATATTTGATATTTATACCTTCAATTTCTTCTAAGTAATCAAATGAATTAATACCTTTAAAGTAGTCTGCCAAAAACATTCTTGAAATATCTTGTATATCATTATATTCTTTTACATATCCACCATATATCAATTTTTTTATTCTTTCAAAATTTTGTTCATTTACGCCTTGTTCTTTTAATTGTTTTACTTTTATCTTGAATTCATTATAAACTTTTTCTGGATCAGTAGATTGCCCTGTAATTAAAACATGTGCATATGTTTGACCAAATTCATAATCTAAACTTGGTTGGCCTGATAATATTCCCTCATTATAAAGCTTTCTATATAAATCTGAACTTCTTCCTAATATAAGATTCATTAGAATTTCAATTGCAATATGTTTTTTTACTATTTCTTCTTGTTTATTTGGATTATCTTTTATTCCTATTGTAAATAAAGGTCTACTTACTTCAAAATTTTTCTCAATTTTTTCTTGTACTATTGATTCATCTTCCTCTGTATAAATTCTTTTAATTTCACCTTGATTTTCATTTTCTACAAGCCTGTTTTTTATCTCTTGTAAAATTTCTTCCGGTTTAAAGTCACCTGCAACAACTAATGCCATATTAGATGGGTTATAAAATGTTTTATAACATTTATATAAAATATCTTTATCTATATGACTAATTGTTTCTATTGTTCCTGTAATATCTATTTTTATAGGGTTTTCATGGTACATAGCCTTCATGGCATTTAAATACACTTGCCAATCTGGATAATCATCATACATCATTATTTCTTGTCCAATAATTCCTTTTTCTTTTTCTACATTCTCATCTGTAAAATATGGATGTTGAACATAATCCA
>Ga0326511_10003780_pt1 | contig 12162 bp, 23 predicted proteins | sample 0_2496_0518_D_FD_203701 | JGI IMG/M metagenome (GOLD analysis project Ga0326511, IMG submission 203701) | Bovine rumen microbial communities from UC Davis, California, United States - 0_2496_0518 | ecosystem: Host-associated > Mammals > Digestive system > Stomach > Rumen | place: USA...
CGTAGAGCCTCGATGAGATCTCTGAATAGGCCACGTCATCCGACCGCTTCAGAAGGCCGTTCTGCCTCATCTCCTTGACCGTGTCCTTGACCACCTCAGTGATCTCGATCTCTTCCTGCTCCTCGATGTTCTCCTCGATGTCCAGGAGCGAAAAGTGCACTTCATGCTCCGCCCAGCCCGCTGCCTCGTAAAGGCTCGCCAGATCGTCCAGGAGGACGTCTGCATCGATCAATCGTTTCTCGCGTCTCACTCTTTCCGCCTCCCTCTGCTGCAAAAGTCATCCGGCCCCGGCTTGATCATCCCATCGATCTCGCCGCAGTATGTCCCAGCCGCTCCGGCCTCCGCCTTCTCACGGATCCAGAACTTACAATCCTTGCACCTGACCAGGATCACGGCCCCGCAGATCTCCGCCATCTTCTCGTCTGTGATCTGGCTCCCGTCGATCTCCATCGTCAGCTCTGCATCTCGGAAGAATCGTTCCTTGCCGGTTCTGTCCACTGCCCAGTCGTCTCTCTTCATCTCCTCGCCTCCTTTGCTCCAAGGCCTGCGAACCAGTCGTCTATTGTCATCTGGCCCGCGACCTGTTCCTCTTCCTCCATCCGCTTCGCCTTGTATGCGTTGTACTTCTGCCGGTACTCGTAGGACTTCCCGAAGATGTTCCACGCAGCCTTCACAACGTTCGGCTCGTATTTTCCGATCAGCTCCAGATCGTCGACCGCCCTGTATGAAATCGGGCATCCGCAGCACCCCGTCCGCTTCAGGCCGTAGACCTCATAAGCGTCGGAGAACTTGACCTCGAAGGTCTTCTTGTACCACTCTTTGTCCTTGTCGCTGACGTAGTAGAGCGGCCTGAACCGATATTTCCCGTCAGCCTGTTCCGTGAAGCACAGCGCCGTGTTGTCCGTTCTCGGGACGGATCTCATCCCGCCTTCGTCTCGTCTCTCTCCGGTGATGATCATCTCATAGTCCTTTTGTGTACGGTGCGCGACCTGCTTCTTACAGTAGTCGCAGCACTTCGCGCTGATCTGGAAGTCCGGCGGGTATTCTCCGATGAAGTCCCTCATGTACTTTGAAGAATTGATCACGAGCTGGATGTTCGGCCTCGGATCCCCTTCCGAGTTGCAACAGCAAAGGAAATTGATCACGCTCTCACACTTCGGGTATCTCTCCCTGAGCTCCTGTCGCTTCGCCGGCTTGTCCTCCGCCTGCTCGTATTCGTCCGCGATCGTCAGCGGGACTCTTTTCTTCTGCCATTCCTCAAGCCCTCCGCTCATGATCTTCGAGATGAACGGGACGCCATACTTCCTCGTAGCGTTGACGATGTTCACCTTCGGCCTGACTTCCTCGATCTCGACCCCGTATTTCTCCGCCGTCTCCTTGACGTGGTTCTTCGTGGCCTTCATCTCGAGGCCGGTGTTAAAGAAGACGTATTTCACCGGCGGGAGTGTGATGATCTTTCTCGTCCGCTCAATCAGGTCGATCAGGATGTCCGAGTCCGCTCCGCCCGAATATGAACAGATCGCCTTCGGGTGCTGCTTCAGCCGTGTCATGATGATCCCCTGAAGTGCCTGGAACTTCTCCGGTGCGTCGTAGTCCGCATAAGCCGGACGGTCAGTGTAAACCCTGCTTCTGTATTCCCCTTTGGGGTCTTTCATCTCCTCGCCTCCTTAATTCTCTTCATGTCGTTCTTCTCTTTCAGCCCGAGCCACTCGTCGATGGTCATCTGATGCCCGTCCGTCTTCGTCTCCTGGATCCACGGCTCCCTCGTCGGCTGCTTCGGGTACTGGCTCGGCGCCAGGAAGACCAGCCCGCCGGAGATCTGGTTCTCCGTCATGTAGGCCCAGCGCTCATCGTTCGGGAGAGCCAGGATCTTCTCCCGGATCTCCCAGACTGTCATCCCGAGCCGCCGTTCCAGCTCGATCTGTCCCTTGATCATTTCACCCTCCGCAGCCATGCGCTCCAGGTCTCCAGGTATCTCAGATTCTCCTCCGGCAGGTCGGTAAACTCGCCCTCGTCATCGTAGCCCACGAAAACCATCGGGCCCACGAAGCGGCGCCCGCAAAAATCCCGGTTCACCGGCAGGCCCATGAGTCGCCCGTCCTCGTTGATGACCAGGACCACGTCAGTCGAGAAGGTGAACGTCTCGATGTAGCCGCCCACGATCTCCTGGAACGCCTCCAGGGTGTTCTCGATCTCCCGGATCTCTCCAGGGTCGTCCTTGTCCATCAGCACGAAGGCCTTGACCGTCTCGCTCATCTCTCTCCCTCCGCCTTGAAATAAACGTCAATGTTGTCGATCGGCTGATCCGTCCTGATCGTGATCACCGTCACGCCTTCCTCAGGCTTCATGGTTTCCACGTGCGGGAGAAGGACCGGCTGCGTCTCGTCCACCCGCTGCAGCTCCTGCAGGCGCTCCATCATCTTCCGGTTCTCCTCCTTCATGTCCACGATGTCATCCTGTTTCATTTCCAGCGCCTCCGTCAGCTTCGCGATCTTGACCCGGTAGTCCTGGATCTCCTTCGCCAGGGTTGCCACCGCCTTGCCGAATCCTTCGCCCTGGCCTCGTCTGCCCAGGCGCTTCATGGTCTCCTCGTAGAGGGCCGCCTCCTCTGGTGTCAGTCCCTCCGCCGTCTTGCCGTTGTCGTAGATTTTCATTTTCTCGTCCTCCTTGTCTTTTTTTATACTCAGGCCGTCAGCCCGTAGGCCAGCCAGCCGAACGTGATCCCGATTATGACGAAGACCGCCCCGCCCATGATGGCGTTCGTCCGGTCTCCGATCTCTCCCCGCAGGGCTTCCAGGATGAGATCCGCCCCGCTCCAGATCCCGACCGCTGCCAGGATCCAGCAGAAGACCGCAAACGCGATCCGGTAGAACTCAGCCATTGACCTCGTCCTCCTTCTGCATCCATACGTGGAAGCCGTTCCGGCCCACCTTGCAGAACTTTGCCGCCGGGCAGACCTTGCAGGCGAAGGGAACTAAGGAAGAGCCGCCGCTCTCCTGCTCAGCGGTCCACATCGTCTCTTGCACCAGGTCGCAAAGGATCGCTGCAGCCATCTCCGGGTCTTTCAATGCTTGCTCTCTGGTCATCTCTCCACCTCCTCCGTCAGACTCTCGATATAGGCCGCGAGGCTCGTGTCCTCGTTCAGCCTTGCCCAGCAGTTGCGCGGGTCTTCGGTTCGGTTCTCTCTCCAGTAGGATTTCCGCTCCTGGAGCCATGCCATCAGCTTCTTCTCGTCAATCATCTCTTCCTTCCTTTCCGCAGGAGCTTCTTCTCGAGCTCCGCATCTTCTTCCTCGGTGTAGGTTCTCTGCTGGAAAGCGAAGAAGGTCCCCGTCTGAGTCTGGGCCTTCTCTTCCTTCAACTCGAAGAGCCCCTTCCAACTGTTCATGGTGCTCTGGTTCAGGATCGCCACCTGCTTCGCCGGATCGCTCGCGAGCTTCTTCAGTTTATCGATCGCCAGGGCCTTCGCCTTGTCGGTCATCGCGGCCTTGATCTTCACCCGCATCTGTTCGTAGTCCCGGAACGCCTCCCGGACAGCCGGATCGAGCGCGGCAGCGGGATCCTCACGAGGCGCCTGCGCCTTTTTTTCTTTCTCTATCTCTGGTTTTATATCTATCTCTATCTCTGGTGCTTTTTTCTCGGAGATTTCTCCGAGATTTCTCCGAGATTTCTTCTCTGCTGCGATCTGCCGCTCATATTCTCGCTTCCGGTCTGCCTCGTTGGAGGCCTGCCCGATGAAGTTCTGGATGTTGAGCATATAGATCGCCCCGTTGTCCAGCACCTCGATCAGCCCCAGCTCCTGGAAGACCTTCAGGGCCTTCTCGACCGTGCCCACCTGGTGCCCCGTCACGCTCGCGATCATCTGCGGGCTATAGGGGATCACGTTGTTGAGCATCAGCCGTCCCTCCGTCTTCAGGCTCGCCAGATACATCTTCAGGAGGATGTTCGAGTAGAGATAGCCGTCCGGCAGCCCCTCCATGATCTTCATGGCCTCATCGTCGAAGAAGTTCTCCTTCAGTCGCATATAATAATATTTGTGCGATTCTGCCATCTCTTACACCTCCTCGATGATGATTCCATGGACGAAAAGCATCAGCTTCTTTTTGATCCTGTAGGCCTCCGTCCTGACTCCCTTCGTGTCCTCCACGTGCACCTTGCCCTCCTGGTCGAGAAAGACATGGTCTGCGATGTATGAGCACTCCTTCTCCAGCAGTTTCCCGGGCTTTCTCCCTCCCTTCGGCCCGATCTCCTCCGGGCCTCTCTGGGTAGGGATCAAAACGAACTTCACCTGTCGCCTGAGATTCGTGATCTTCCCGGCCTTCTCCAGGATCTTCAGCTCCTGCCAGCGTCTCGCCTCCTTCTTGCTGTCGAAGGTCACGCCGTCCACGGTCACCTTGCTGGCGCCGTATTTGTTCCCCCGGCGAGAGGATCCTCCCGCCGGGTAGTAGTTCCATCTTGTCAACCGTCAGCGCCTCCCATCATACGAAGGGAAGGTCTTCGTCCAGGCCGTCCGGGATCCTCATGAAGGCGTCCTCAGGGGTCTCTGCCGCCGGTTTCTTTGTTGCCGTCTCCGTCCGGGCCGGAGCGGGTGCGCTCCCCTGGGCGTTCGCGTTCTTGCTCTCGCAGAAGTCGAAGTCGTTCACGATGATCTGCGTCGTTTCCCTTTTGTTTCCGTTCTTGTCGGTCCAGCTCTGATTCTGCAGCTCGCCCTGGATCAGCAGCTTCGTCCCCTTGCCGATGCTCAACTTGCTCATTCTCTCGCCGGTCTTCCCGAAGGCCGCGCAGCGGAAGAAGTCCGCCTCCGGTCCGCCGGATCTGATAAAGCGCCGGTTGACTGCAAAATTGAAGTTGTAGACCGTCTCCCCGGCCTGCGTGTATCTCGTTTCAGGCTCCTGACTGAGCCGTCCCATCAATGTGACTGTGTTCATGCTCTTGTCTCCTCTCTCCATTTCTCCATGGCCGCCACGATCTCCTCGCCCTTCCAGCGCTTCAGTGCCTCCAGGACGGCCTCCTCGATGATCTGCTTCAGGTCCGCCTCCGGGACCTCCGTCTTCTCCTCTGCCTGCTCTGGTTCCGTCGCCTGGGTGATCATGTAGTCCTCCGGCAGGATCTTATAGAACCGCTCGAGGCTCTTCACCGCGTTCGCCGAGATCCGGCCCCCACGGATGCAGTCCCGGAAGTAGTCGCCCGCGTAGCCCATCGCGTGGGATGCTTCCCTCGGTGTCACTCCTGCCACCTCCAGGAGTCGCTGCAGCTTCTCGCCGTCGATCTGTGTCATCTTCGTTCTGCTCATCGCTTCCACCTCCTCAACCGAAGAGCGCGGCCTCAGGATCCACCGCTTCCTCTTTCTTCGCCGGTTCCGGCTTCTTCTCTTCCGTGATCACCTTCTCCTCCGGCTCCGTCTCGACCACCGGCGTCTCGTCCAGGACGATCTCCTGGGCCTGCGGGACTTCCTCCTGGGCGTAGAGGCCTGCCGAGTCCTCCGGGAAGGCTTCACGCAGGGCCTGCGTCAATGCGACCTTGCGGATCATAGTCGCGGGCTTGCTTGCCCACTGGCCATTGACTTCACCGTTGCCCTTCCGCCCGATGTATTCGTTCAGAGGGACGGAAGCATAGAAGGGCACCTTGTAGCCCTTGAGCCAGACTTTTGCCCATCCTCCCACGAGCTTCTCATCCTCCGGCAAGTAAAACGTTCCTTCTCTCTCCTCCAGGCCTCCGTTGTCATTATCCTGGACAATGATCCCCGCCTGCAGGCCGTCAAACTCCGGGCGTCTCTTCGCTCTCTTGAGAAAGACATCCTTGCCGACCACCATGGTCGCCGGGGCCCGGTCGCCGTATTTGATCAGGTAGGCCTCCCGAAGGAAGGGGTTCAGGTGCTGGTAGCGGCAGAGGCTCAGGAACATTCCCACTTCCTCATTCGTCACTGCTCCGCCTCCGCTCACCAGGTAGCGCCGGATCGCGTCAGCGCTGAGCTTCACCTGCTCACCGTTTGCCATGTAGGTCACTTCTGCCTTTTTCTGCTCCGCCTTCGGAGCGATGCTGTTCTTCACTGCCATTTTTCTATCTCCTTTTCTGTTTATTTTCAGATCCGCTCGAATCGGATCTCGTGCTCATCAAAAAACTGCCGGAGGGCTCTCGCCTGCTCCATGTTGACGCAGACCCGGAAGCTGATCCAGGTCCCGCTCGGGGCCTCGGGCTTCTTCTCGGGCTCCGGTGCTGCCACCGGCTCCGTCTCCACGTTCGGGAGGCCGTTCTGCTCCGCTGCCTTCGCTCTCTGCTCTTCATGCCATCTGGCGATCTTCTCCGCCGTCTCCTTCACTCTCTGCTGCTCTGCCAGCGCGTCCCGGAGGTCGAGGCTCTTGGTGTAGGCGTTGATCGCCTCGTCTCTGTACTCCGTCAGCCCCTCGAGGGTCTTCAGGTCATCCTCGATCTTTCGGACCTTCTCATCGATCTCTTTCTTGATCGAGGCCATGCTGACCGAAGCGTTCAGCCATTTCTCCGAAAAGAGCCGGTTTGCGTCGATCTCATAAGGCAGATGGAAGAGCGCCAGGATCCCACGGATCTCTTCTTCCTTCTCGCGCTTCTTCTCTTCCTCCGCCCTCTTTATCTGGGCGTCGATGATCGCCACCGGCTTGTCGATGATCCCGATCACTTCATTGACCTGGCTCTTGAACTCCGTGAACGGCTTCATGTATTCCTTCTCCAGCCGGATCCTCTCATCGTTCAGAGCCTTCGCCAGCTTCCGAAGATTCGCCCGGTCTGCCTTGGCCTCCTTGATCGTCTCGTCGGTGTAGACGATGGTCTCGTAGGTCTGCACCCGCTCCGCGATCTCCGCCTTCAGTTCGTCATAGTTCCACTCGATCCGCTCCGGGATCTTCACTCTCTCCACGTTGAACTCCATTTTTCTCTCCTTCTCAGTTCAGTCTCTTCCCGACCTTCCACCTCTTCTGAAAGGCCTCATCATTGTCGACCAGGAACTCGACAGCGAACGCTTCCGCCGTCGATCCTTCGCATCTCGGACAGGCGTATCGGATGAGGATCTCGTCCCCTCTGCCCTTCTTTCGTGTTGAGACCTCCATCTCCGCCCCGCAGGTCGGGCAGGGTCTCATGATCAGCTTTCCCATGTCTCTCCTTTCTCAGATCTCCGGGAGGATCAGCGCAGGCTCTTCGTCGCCCTGGAGGCTCTCCCAGAACTCCCGCTCCGCTTCCATCAGTGCCTGGATGTCGTCCTCGACCTCGCTCCGGTCGATCCTGTACTCTTTCATCACATGGAAGACGTCATCCTCTCCGTAGCCGTACCGCTGCAGCGCCTTCAGGATCGCGAAGTCCGCCTCGGTCACTGCCATGTAATGCAAGACCTGCACAAAATAGTTTTGCGGGATCATCCCGTCCCATTTCTTCTTGGCACTCGCCGGGGTGACGTTGGTCGTCTTGATCTCCAGGACTCCCTTGCCCTCTGGGCCGTCCATCCATCCGTCCAGGCTCGCATGGGCCCATGGGATCGCGTCATTCGTCCAGATGTTCTCCGGTTCGTAGTGAACCACCAGGCTCGGATGATCCAGCGCGAAGATCGCCCGGATGTGCTCCTCTGCCTGCTTGCCATACTCGACAGCCGCCAGGTCTCCGATCTCCTTCCGGGTCGTGAGTCCCTTCTTGATCCGCCAGAGGTCGACGTTCGTCATCCACGGGTTCATCCCCAGGATTGCAGCGGCCTCGCTGCCGCCGATTCTCGTCCGATGTTCAAGCCAGTCTTCTCTGGTCTTGAATGTCGCCATGTGCACCGCCATCGCCTTCCCTCCTCTCTGCCATCTCGCGGATCAGCTCGAAGATCTCTGGGTGGTCCTCTGCCGTGATCGTCACGCGCCGGAGGTCGCCCTCTCTTCCGTCCGCCAGAATGTTCGTGATATTCATCCCTCCGCCTCGTCTCGCTCGAAAAGGAAATCCAGGGTCAGATCCTCCGCTCCGAGGGCCTTTCTGATCGCGATCATCTCGCCCAGTTTGAAATCTCTCTTTTCGTTCAGCTTCTCGCTTAGCGTGGCCTGGCCCATCCCCGCAGCCTTCGCGAGGTCTGTCGCCTTCCATCCGTTCCGGGCGATTTCAGCCCTTAAATTGTGATACATTCGTCTTTCTGCTCCTTTCTGTTCGGTGCTTTTGGATTGTTTCACGTGAAACACAAAATTTTGTATCTCACGTCCTACCTTTTATTATACGCTAAATATTTGTATTTTCAACTGTTTTATATCAATATTTTGTATTATTTGGAATTATTCATTTTCTTCTTCCCAAAACGCGAAAACTCGTGTTATTATGAAGATACTCACCAGGCCGATGACGATCTTCGAATTTACTGGAAACTCAAATAAAAAAGAGCACCCTTCTCGGTGCTCTTTCTTTGTTTCGTGATTAGGTCCCCTCTTTAAAGATTGTGTCCTAAATCACGAAACCGGTCAAAGTTTGCCGCGATGAACGCCAGCATCCACGCCCCTCCGCCGATCATCATCTTGACGCCACGCTCCAGATCCGCCGCCAGCGGTGACTCCGTGAGGCAGGCCCCTGCAAAGATGCAGATGGCCGCGATGATCGTCAGCATGACGAGAATGAAGTCTTTCCCGGTTCTGATCATGTCTCTGTCCCCCTTCTTTTATCGTTCTTCGAGGAGGTCTTCCATCCTCACGCCCAGCGCGTCGGCCAGAGCCTTCACGGTCTCCGCTGCCGCCTTGTTTATGTCTTTGAATCCCTGCTCATAGTGCTGCAGTACTCTCACATTCACGCCCGAGGCCTCCGCGAGCTGTCTCTGGGAGAGCCCGCTGGCCTTTCTGATCTCCTGGATCTTCATCTCGCTCCACCTCCTCAGTTGACCTTGAAGGTCTCGCCGAACTTGTCCTGGTGTCTTCTGATGTACTCCGCCAGGAACTCCTCGTCCGTGCAAGGTGCGAGGTCTGCGTGGATCTCTTCCCGGATCTCGTCGTCCATCAGCTCCACCGCTGCGTCGAAGAGGCCCTCGCCGACCATCTCGGCTGCCTGATCGTCTGCCCAGTCAGGCTCCTCCCAGGTGATCCGATGATTCTGTCCGTCCATCGTCTTCATCGCCTGCTCGAGTTCGTCCTTGGTCTTCCAGGCCTCGCGCTCGTTCTCGATCTCGCCGTTCTCGTCATACTCGCGCTCGATCACTGCGAAAAGCCCGCCCGCGTTCCTGTAGGTGACCTCGATGGTCCCGGTCTCCGTGTTGATGATGCTGCCCTTCTTGATGATGTCCTTCTTCATTTTTCGTTCCTCCTTGGTTTGTTCTCTGGCCTGTTGCCCTTTCCTTATCTTCACCTTTATTATATACCCTCAGGTGTATCTTGTCAACAAGAAATTGCAAAAAAGTCGAACTTTTTCACGCAAAAAGAGCCCCTCCGAAGAGGAGCCCTTTCGCTCTGATCACAGGACGGATCCGACCTTGACCGCCCTCATCTTGCTGTTTCCCGAGATCGTCTTGCTCGCCCCGCTGGCCTGGTAGGCTTCCAGGGTGACCTCCGTCGAGCTGCTGGCCTCGATGATCTGGGAGGAGTTGAAGCCTCCGCCACCGATGCCCGTCCCTCTGGCCGCAGCATAGGAGACCGCCGAGCTGTTGGAGTTGAATCTCATGGCCGCCATCTGTGTGAAGGCTTCTGTATACTCCAGATGGCCGGTCAGGATCCAGACGCCCTTCGGCAGCGTGATCGTTCGGATGACCGTCCAGGTCCCGGTCTGGACCGTAGAGGTTCGGCTGGAGTCATCGACGATCGTGCCGTTCGTCTCCACCACGCCGATCCGGCTGTCCTGGCTTGAGATGGCTGCCGAGTTCGTGTCGGCCTTGCTGTCCGCGTCCATGGCCTTCGCGCCGATCGCAGAGATGGCCGCCTCCGTCGGGACGATCTCCGCCTCGAAGAGGTCCTCCTCTCCCTCTGGGATCTCCGGCGCCTCCCAGGTCAGGGAGTACGTGAAGCGGGGCTCGATGGTGTAGCCCTTCTCGTCGTTGCACTCCAGGACCTCCACCAGCATCGCGTCCGCCAGGATGTCGAAGCGGCTCCGCATCTGCACCACGTCGCCCAGCTCGTAGTCCTCCCGGTAGGTGTAGACCGTGTCCGGGACGGCTGTCCCCGTGAAGACGAGCCGCTCGCCCTTCTTCGTCAGCTCCTCCGCTCCCTTGCTGGCCATCCAGGAGGAGTAGATCAGGTCGGACCATTCGCAGTCAGTATCATCGTTCGGAGATCCGCTGCTCATGATGGTGCAGACCTCCCCGTAAACGCTGCAGTATTCTTTTTGGTCGGTGCCGATGAAGTAGTTCGCACTCGGGTAGTGCGCCGAGATCCATGCCTTCTGATTGCCATCAAACACCTGGATGGTCTGCCTCGTCCAGGCGACCGCCTTCCAGGGCGTCGTCAGTTCGCGCCGGATGTCCGTGATCATCGGGTAGGCCGTGCGCACGTCCTCCCATTTGCAGGCCTTCGTCAGGCCGGAAGCGTTCACGAAGATCTCGCTCCGCTCGAAGCCGGCAGCGTATCCAGTGACGGATCTCGCCCTGGCAGCTCCTTCTCCGGCTCCTCCGACCAGGGCCACGTTCGCCCGCCCGCTCTGGTCCCTGGTGTAGTTCGTTTCCGCCAGAGTTTTGAACTTCTCCGAGAAGATGATGCTGCCGCTCTTGTCGTGCGTCCGAAGCAGCTGAAAGCTCAGGCCCGTGTCCGTCCTGGTCATCGAGTAGCCGAAGCCATAATTCAGCGCGAACGTGCGGATCGTCTCGCCGAGGTTTTTGTAGCTGATCTGCTGGTCGATGGTGTTCGTGATCCCGGAGGTCGCTCCGAGGGTGAGCCCCGGGACTTCTCTGGCTGGCCGGAGGCCCGTGTTGATCAGGTTGTCCGTGACCAGTTTTCGGATCTGCGTCTCGAGGTTGCCCTTCAGGATCTCACGCTCCCAGATGATTCTCTGGTCGAGGACCTTCGCCGCATCGGACCCGGAGACGATGAGGACGTCACCCTTCTCCCGGTCCGTCTGAAGCTCCACTTTGTCGATCCTGCAGATCATTGAGTCATTCGTCCGCGCCAGGAAGCGCCCTGTCGTGAACAGCTCCACCGCATCCTTCGAGGCCGGAAGGCAGAGTTCGCAGGAGCCCGCCTGCTGGAAGTACCTATCCCAGATCAGGGAGGTGTAGTCCTGGACGAGGCCGATCCGTTCAAATGCTCCGGTGTTCGTCTGCTCCATGAGCCAGAGGTTGCCCATTTTGTTCGCCATGGCTTACACCCCCGCCCTGTAGAGCTGCAGGCTCATCCGAGGGTTCTGACTCGTCCCCGTGAAGCCGAGAACCTGGAAGCTGTACGTTTCGCCAGGCTCCAGCTCCGGCCAGGTGAAGTTCCACGGAAGAGACCCCAGGGTGCTCACGCCGTCGACTGTCACATTGTCCTCGCTGGTGAAGTTGTGCCGCACATTGAGCCACTGCCCGGCCTGCAGCGATGCGCTGACCACGATGTCCCTGTAGATCGCCCCTTTGTGCATGAACCTGAAGGTCACGCTGTCCGTGTCTTCCGTCGCCTCAAAATGCAGCTCATAGCCAGCCGGGACGCTCTCCGTGTTGGTGAACTCCACCCCGGCCTGGATCCGCTGCGTCGACTTCGCAAAGAAGAACGGCCTCGGGCAGATGATGGAGACCTGGACGGTCTGCCCCTGGTCAAAGGGAGAATTTTCCACGGTGTCTACGTATCCCCGGATGGTCAACTCCTGGCCGCCTTCGTTCGGGATGACCTTCACCCAGATATAGTTGCCGCTGGTGAAATAAAAATACAGTTTCTGTCTGGTCGCCTCCGCGTCCGTGCCGGTCAGGCTGATCGTGAGGACGATGTTCCTCGTGTTGGTCGTCCCGGACTGGAAGCGGCTGCCGTCGTGTCCCGTGATCCGCTGCCAGTTCAGCCGGGCCGGAGGAGGGTTGAGTCCCTCCACCCGGATCAGCTGAAACTTCGAGGGGTCACTGTCGAGCCATAATCCGGCTTCTGCCCAGGTTCCCGTCTGATACTTCAGAACTGCGACTCTAATCATTTTTCTCAGCTCCTTCCTTCCGTCAGCGCCAGGAGGTTCTTCGTCTGTCTGTAGATCTCCAGACGACTCGGCGCCTCCGGTGCGTTGATGATCTGCGTATAAGATACATTCT
>Ga0326511_10003781_pt1 | contig 12160 bp, 12 predicted proteins | sample 0_2496_0518_D_FD_203701 | JGI IMG/M metagenome (GOLD analysis project Ga0326511, IMG submission 203701) | Bovine rumen microbial communities from UC Davis, California, United States - 0_2496_0518 | ecosystem: Host-associated > Mammals > Digestive system > Stomach > Rumen | place: USA...
GTTGCGGACGCACTGACGGAAGGAAACTTGATAGTCTGGAGATAATCCCAAGTCTTTTGCAACAGTGCTTCAGGGTCGGTTTCGTCTTCGAAGATCGCAACGCCGTATCTGTGTTCTCCGTGCCTCCCAAATGGTATTTTAGCGGCCTCATCGCCAACCCATTCCTGTCCGAGCGGCTTGTTGCACGGGTCCCCATTCGCAACGCTCCAAACCACATCCTTAAACGTCAGCCGTGGCCCGTAAGTTGTATCTCCTGATTCTGTTGTCCCAGACTCAACACCTTTTCCACGTCCATACAAAGCCGTTTTGGGATTGCCGAAAATTGTCACAACAACACCGGAAGCTTCATCCTCGCTTTCAAAAAGCCGTCCACGATATACGGGTTCCGTGGACAGAATATCTATTTTTCTGTTGGTGATTGCTCCCTGATCGTTGATCAGGAAATACGGGGCCATCCTGCACCCGTATGAATCCATCAAACTGACAACGGCTTCCCACAGAGATTTATAGTAATGTCGTGTGGTTTTTGCGTCTGTGGTGATCACATCGCCGACTGTCCAGCCGCTCCCGGAAGCTTCAAGCAGATGCTCCAGCGCCGCAGAAACGGTCATGGAATTGCATCGGATGTCTGTTACAACGATATCTGTTAGTTCCCGTACCGCAAGATCAGTGCCGGAAATATACACGTCTCCCGGTTCATCCCTGAAATCAATCTCATCAATTTCAAAAAGCCTGAACCGATCATCAATGCATTTAAAGCCGATACAATACCCTGAATTAACCATTACATCCCATTTAACTTCGCACTTGACCTGATAAGAGGCTTCCGAGTGAACGAGGGATGTTGGCTCATAAGCGCCGAGGCACATTAATTGAGGCGTAAACAGATAAATTACAGCCATCTATCAACCACCTCACAGCTTACGACAGCATTATTTACTGTAATAGTGTTGTTTTCCTGAAAAGCTGGATGCCAGTTCGTATTTGTAAAATTGATCTTTGTCAGCGCAAATCCGCCATTAAGCATCAGCGTTTTTGCATCGAAATCAGCCACACAAATAACACCAACGCCAACCTCACCAACAACGCCGAGAATCGTATTCCCATTCAGCTTGATTTGCGGATAATTCAGCGTCTCAGAGGCCGTGAACGTCACTTTGATTAATGGGTCCATTGTGCCGTTTGTGCGCCAAGAAACCGAGGATTCTGCGCCGCCAAAGGTCCGAGGCTCAACAGCCAGCATAAATGGATCAGGGATGTAAAAAACAACATCCACGGTACAGGCTCCCCACTTGAATTCTGGGTCGGAAATACTTTGACAAATGGCTCTGTATTTTCTGCTTGGGTCATGTGTTGGAATCAAGTCCGCAAGCGCTTCGGTGTATGCCCATTCAGCAACCTTCAATTTCAATTCCCACGCTTCATGCATCGATCTTCCGTGGAGATTAATTCTTGCTGTATACGTTTTCGGCTCTCTGGTTACGTTGCCGATAATGTGGCCTCCAGCGCCTCCAATGCTTGTGATGCTCCTTCCTACAGAGAAAGGCGGGATCTCCTTGTTAATGGAAATCCCGCCTCCACAGTAGGCGATCAGGTCTTTGCCGTTAAAGATCATGCTGTCACCCCTAAAGCAATCTGTCTTGACCAGTTCTTTCCCTGCTGGGTATCAATGTACGGTGTAGCGATCCGCGCAAAGGTCTTGCCGTCAATCTGCAAATAGATTGGCTGTTGAATTGTGCTTTCGTTTCTTCCGTTAATCCCGGTCACACCGTTCACGCTCTGGAAAGCGCTCGCAACGGATGGATTGATATACGCCAGATCTGTGACGTTTCCAAATGTTCTTTCAGCGGCTTTATCAATCAATCCCGCGTTTTGTCTCATGCCGTTGGCGAAACCTTTTACCACATTACCGCCAATTTCAGCCATGACTTTTGACGGGGAACCGATTTTGAAAATACCTTCTACTCCTTTGATCAACCCATCAAACAACCCTCCAAACCAATTTTTAAACCCGTTCCAAGCGTTGCTGATGCCTTTTTTAATGCCCTCTATAATGTTCTTGCCGATATCGGAAAACGCGTTGAAAGCACCGGAAAAGACGTTGCAAATACCCTCCCAAATGCCTTTAAAGAATGATGTTGCATTATCCCATACACCTTTTACAGCGTTATACGCCCCCTCAAAATCACCTTTAAAGACCGATTCGACAGCGGAGAAAATCTGCTTGACGTTTTCCCAAACATCTTTAAAGAAGTCAACGAAATGGCTAAAGGACTCTTTTACCTCTGTCCACGCATCGCCAAAGGTTTTACCCATCCATTCATCAGCATCACCCAAAGCGTTCTGGACATCCTTCCAACGATCCCCAAACCAACTGCCGATCTTTTCAAAACAAGATTTGATTTTGTCTCTCGCACCGGAAAAAGTTGTTCCGAACCAATCTCCGATCCCATCAAAAGCTTTTTTGATATCAGAAACGACTGTACCGAAAAATGTTCCAACAGAATCAAATACTTTGGTTACGCCCGTCCAGATATGATCGCCGATTTCTTTGAAATCAACACCTGTAAAAGCTTTTATGATTGAATCAATGATTTGCGGAATTGCCTCAATAAGTTTCGGCAAGCTTGTTATGATTGCTTCGGCAAGTGAAAGGACGATCTGTAACCCGGCTTCCAATAGTTTCGGCAGATTGTCTGCGATTGCCTGAACAATACTTTCAATGATTGCAGGGAGGCGCTCAACCATTTCCGGCAACGCTTCAACAATGCCGTCTGCAATCGCTGTAACGATTTCAATACCAGCATCCAAGAGCGTTCCGAGGTTGTCCGCAATGCCCGTAACAATTGCTTCGATCAATTCAGGGAGCATCCCGATCAGGTCCGGCAGGGCCTCTGACAAGCCATCAGCAATGGCTTTGATCAGTTCCGCACCAAGCTTCAGGATTTCAGGTAATCCATCCGTGAATGCTTGAATCAGTTCCGTCAACAGTTCCTTTGCCGCTTCAATCAAAGCAGGAATTGAATCAGTTATACCTTTAACGAGTGCTTCAAGGACTTCGCCGCCAAGTTTTACAATATCAGGAATGATGTATTTAATGGTTTCAAGTATGTCCGGCAAAATCTTCTTAATCATCTCAACAATTTGTGGTAACGCTTCGCCGACTGCATTTACAATGATCATTACTGATTCTATGATTGGATTCTCAAGCTCTTCAATGTATCGTGGGATTTCCTCCAAAAGCTTTGGCAATCCAGTTGCAACGAACTCCGTCACTGCATCAGCAATCCCTCTAATGATTTCTGATATACGCGGTATAATGTTATCCCCTGCCGTTATTATAGAATCAACAAAGTTCCCGACAAGCTGTTCCATGTTGGAATTTTTATCAGCAATGCCTGTAACCAAATTATCCCATGCAGATTGCATTGCTTTTGTTGATCCTTCAATAGTTTTGCTTGCCTCTTCCGCCGTTGTCCCGGCAATACCCATATTTTCCTGTACAATGTGGATTGCCGTTACAATATCATCATATCCATATTTAAGGTTTCCTGCGGCATCTTTTTGCAGATTGAAGGATTCTGATAATTTGTCCGCATCTGTCAAAAGGCGCTCCATTTCAGCCTTTGTTCCGCCGTAGCCTAGTTTTAAGTTATCAAGCATGGTATAGTTCTGCTTTGCAAACCCTTGATATGCCGAAACAATGGATTCAATATTTGTACCCATCTTATTAGCATTGTCGGACATATCTTTAACAGCCGTGTTCGCCAACTCTGCCGCTTTTTTCGTATCTTTGTCAACACTTTGCAAAAGGGACGCTGAAAATCCCGTGACGGTTTCCAAATACTGGTTAGCGCTCATTCCGGCGGTTTTATAAGCCTCGTTTGCGTAATTCTTTACAATATCCGCAGACTTTCCAAAAAGCGTTTCAACGCCACCAACAAGCTGTTCGTTTTGGGTATAGCTTTCGAGTGCCGCCTTTCCCACATCGAGAAAAGCGCTCCCCAACTCTTTCAAAGCATCAATTGCCGCGCTAGCCGCTTGTTTTGCCATTCCTCCAAGCGCTTCTCCGGCTTTCTTCAACGCATCCGCAAAACCGGATTGTTTATCTTTTACGTCATCGGTTGCTTTTCCGAGTTTTGTTTCGCTTTCTGAAGCTTCATCCGTTTTTGTCCCCATGTTTTCAAGCTGGGACGTTGTATCATTAATAGCTGTGCGGCATTGGCTCATTTGTGTTTCCAACTTTGAAACCTCTGTCGCTTGCCGTGTATATGCGTCAGATACTTTTGCAATTCGTTCCGGGTCCCCGGCTTCATTCGCTCTATCAAGCTCATTCGCAAGCGTTGCAAGTTTTTCTTTCGCTTGTTCATGAGCCTTGTTCAGGACTTCCAACTTCTGATTCTGAGCATCAAGCATCCTTGTATAGGCTTCCTGCTTGGTGCTTAAATCGCTAACACCGGAGACGGCTTCCTTGCATTCCTGCGCCATCTGTTTAATTAGCTGATTCGCATTCGACATTGCTGTTTTGAAAGATGCGTCTTCAGCTACCAACCGGATACCAACATCATTGTCAGCCAAATTCACCACCTCCGGTCACTTTAAATTCAAGATGATTTCAAGTTCCTTATCGTTTTGCTTTTGTGTTTTCTTGGCCTTAAAACCATCGTTTTTGATTTGATCCACCGCTATCAAATCAAATAAAAGGGTTAATGGGATTGTCAAAGTTTCATCCAATGACAATCCCATTTTTAACCCATACCAGATAAACCACTCTGTTGATATGCTCTCCGTCTGCGCGGCACTCAGGACGGAGCGTTTCCGTTTTTTGGGGCCTCCGCTTCAACGTTTCTTTCGCCGTTGGCAACTTCTGCAAGGAGTTTCGGAATCTGCTGGATATCTTCCAAATCCATCCCATCAAGGAGCGTGTCGAAAGGCACGGTTCCGGGGTTCTCAATCCCGTTCAGTTTAGCGTATCTGTCTCCAGCATCAATCATGTAGGCCAACAGCTTTACAACAGTCGTTACAGGCGTATTGGATTTTTCAAGTTCCTCTAGCCTGATCCCTTCAGCTTCCAGCGCGGCATTTACTCGCGCTGAAAACGTCAACAGATATTCCTTCCCATAAAAACGGAATTTGCCCGTCCGCATATAATCCTCCTATTATTCGGAAAGCGTCTTGGTGATGAAAGAAACCGCGTCAGCTTCGGTTGCAAACATGCCCTGAGTGCACCAATTAGAATCAACGGTGTCATCTCTCAAAATCGTTGCAGTAAGCTCCGGGGTCTGGAATTCAACGGTTTCGCCCTGCGTAACAGCTTCAAGCCCGGGGGTCTGGAACTGGATTTTGTGGAGTACAACCGCAAGCCATTTCGGAACGTTGTTGACCTGTTTCTTTACGACAACACCAAATCCGAGATATGGAGCGGCACTGATCCCGCCAAACGTCAGCGTAGTTCCTGCGGGGGTGGTGCTGGTCCCGGTTTCAAGGCCGAGGATCGCGGCGGCAGATTCAAGGCTCAGTTCGTCAATTGTCAGCGTCAACGTGCCGCCGGAAAAACCGTTGGCAATTTCGGCGGGGCCATTATCCGCGTACAAAATCACGCTTTCGGCCTCGTCCAGTTCAATGGACACTTCGCAAGCTTTCGCAAGTACAGCGGGAGTACCATAAGATACCGTACCGCTGTTATTGGTATAGGTGGCATAATAAGGTTTAGAAAGTCCGATAACAGCCATTTTTTAGCCTCCTGTTTTTTTGAGTTCATCAGTAATTACCTGTTGCATTGCTTGGGTTGCTTCGCTCTTATATTGTGCAATCGTTGATCTGATAAAAGGGTGCTTGGTCCTGATGGATGAGCCGGAATTGATAGATCTAGCGATCAAGACAACTGGTCTGCCGTTCGGGTATTTTTTCGTTGGCAGACTGCCATATCCATCAAAACTGATCCGCGTGTAAACACTCCCGGTCTTTGTCTGAAACCGCGAAATGCCCATGTGATTGATCATATCTTCTTTATCGTTATGCCCAACCACATTTCTTGGAGAAGCGCCTTTATCGAAGTGCCTGAAGCCGTGATCTTCTGGGAGGGAACGGATAGCGTTTTTCAACCCGTCTGCCATCACTTTTGCCCCGGCATAAAGCGCCTTTGATAACAGTTCGTCCGTCTTCGCGCCCATGTCTTCCAGCTTTTTCATGGTTTCATCAAGCCCTACAATTTCACAGCTAACCGCTTTTCCCACTCAGATCAACCCCTCGACATAAAAAGCCCATTCCCAATGATTCAGCCTCGTATCATCTTCCCATTGAACACTTTGTAGTTCCCAATGGATACCGCACGAATTCAAGACGTGTTGCACACGGAACGCTGTTTCTTCTCCTTCGTTTCGGTAAGTAAACAAGTCAAGAGTACAATACAAATCCTGTTCAGCCATCGCGTTATCAGCCCACAAAGAACGTTCCTGACCCACAATCCGTGTAACCATGTAGTCAGATTTTTCAGGGGCTGAATCCCAAGCAACTTTCGTAATCGGTATTTTTAGTTCAGCAAGCGAATTATAAACTTGTTGATAAGTCAACGCTGATTCCCCCTTTCAACCGTGATCGAAAGGGTTTCGCCATTCATATATGTTCGGATGATACGGTATAGATCATTGTTCCACATCAGGTATTTCTCATCCCGGTATTCTTCGGGCGCTGAAAGATCAAACACTCGTTCGGGCGCAATCCCGTGGCCCATCGCCTCATAAGTTTCGCGCATCCCAACGGAGCGCATTACGGCAAACACCTTACGTCCGTATTCCTGACGATCATCAAAAACTCCGTGCGCTTCTGGGTGATCCTTTATGAGATGGACAACCGTATATCTTTTCATTCCGCATTGTCACCCCAATCGGTATACCCCGATGCCATCTGAAGCTGTGCTTTCTGTTCATCATAAGCGGCTTTCAGCTTGTCGTAATCGTCAGGGCTTCCGAAGTTACACCGTACATAAGTTAGGATTGCTCTTTTAATCAATGGGTCAAGGTCATCGCCGAAAAGAACCCCGGCAATGCCGAGGTCCAGCTTTGCGGCATCGATCAGGCTTTGGATCTCCGAATTATAATCATTTACAGTGATCCTCAACGCCGTTTTTGCTTCTTCAAGCATTGTCGGGGCCTCCTTTTAATTAGGCAGAAGCTTTGGTATAACGGACAAGGCCAACTCCGGTCGGCTTGCCGTCACCAAGCGCCATGCCGCGATACACGATGGAACCGGAGCGGAAGCCAACGCTTTCGTCACGGTCAACGGTTACATCCTTACCGAAGTTAAACACATAACCCTCTTTAAGATCACCGAAAATAACGTCAGTCCCAACGCCATCTTCAATGATAACCGGGAAGCCAAGAATGTTATACTTTGCGGGAGCCTGACGATCAGCGACAACAACGGGATAACCGTCAGTGGTCTTCAGGCCAATAACGCCCTCAAAGAAAGTGGCACGGCTCATAACGAAAGAAGCACTGTTCAGATACTCAGAGGGCAGGGAGCCAATGATTTTTGCAAGGTCCTCATAAGTAATCCCATCTTTGTTATAGGTGTTCCCTGTTGCTGTGATGGAAGTAAGTCCGGTGGGCTGATTGCTTCCGGTTCCGGCGGCAACCAACGCCGCAACCTTACGGAAAATTTTGTTGCCAAGACGATCAACCACCCAAGCTTCAAACGCGGGAACAGCCATGTTTTCAACATCGGCGGTAATTTCAAGGGTTTTAATGATCTTGTAAGCCGTCAAAGAGACACGCGCAAGAGCATCGGCACTATCCGTGGAAGCGGTCCCCATCGCAACCACATTGGCATCATTAACGGTTCCTTCCACGGGTACGGTAACATATCCGGGAAAGTGCATAACCTCGACAGCGTTCAGAAGAGGATACAATTCCATTTTGCCATAGATCTTATTCAGGGTTTCCGTAGGAATGGCGTAATCACCATGAGCAAGAGCGTCCCGTTCTTCTTCGTTCATGGGTTTGTGCTGGAGGTTCTTCAGCCAAGCGGCACGATATTCAGCAGAATCAACAGTATAGGGCATTTCTTTTTCCTCACTTTCAAAGTTTCTTTTTGTGGTTCCGGCTCCATTGGCAACGGATTTTGCAATCTTGGAACGCTCTTCCTCTGCGGTTTTGAGTTCTTTCATGCGTTCGGAAATTGCATTGATTTCAGCTTTGATGGTGTTCAGCGTTTCCGCATCAGCGGAGGCGGTAGCTTCCCGCAACTCTTTCAGGCGGAGTTCACACACTTCATGGTCTGCGCTTCTAATTTCTTCCGTGGTCATTTTCTTTTCTCCATTTCTTCAATCATTTGGAGGATAGCGTTCCGCTCCTCTTCAAGCTTGTCCGTCTTCGCATTCTCCAATGCGGCTTTTGCGCTCTCCAGCGCTTCAGCGTCACGGGCTTGAAGGGTCGTGGAATCATAAGCCGGGAAGGTAACCGCAGAAATTTCAAATACCTTCCCAATCTTTTCTATATGGCGAGTCGGGTAATCTGTATCCAGATCTTCCCAACGTTCACCCTCAACAGTGAAGGCAAAAGACATACCAGTAAGATCCCCGCGCATGGTCGCGGAATAAAGGCTTTTCGCGTCTTGATTCCGCTCTGTATCTAGATCTGCGCGGATCATCACCAGCCCCGCGTCATCGACAGCTAACTGCATGGTAGAATTTGCGTTGTTGTTTCTGGATCGCGCAAGCGGAATCATGCTTGTGTTGTGATTGATCAACAGACGCACGTCTTTCAGGTCCGTTTCATCAAGCGCCCCACGGTCAATGATCTCCCGGAAGTATCCTCCAATATCAGTCGGGGAATCATATACGATCGCGCGGCCTGTTAAAAAATTTCCGTGTTCTTCATTGTTTTCTGCTCTGATCTCAAACTCAAAATTTCTTGTAATCTTATCATTCGGTTTCGTTCTCATCTGTATCTGCCCCCTTATCCCCTCCGAAATAGTATTCTCCTCGGATGGGTGCGCGGTTACCTTGCCCATCCGGGAGCGGAGGATAGTTGAAAAGCGCTCTTGCCTCGTCAATTGTGATCATGCCTCTATCGCCGAGTTGCTGGGCCATGCTGATTTTTGCGGACGTTTTCATATACTGGAGCCTGTTTGCAGAGACAATGACCTTATTCCCGGTTCCACGCTCTACGGATGTGTAAATCATTCGGGATAGCACGTCCGAAAGCTGGATGGAAAAGGGTTCGATAGCGCCATCAAAAAAAGCGTCCAGTTCATCACCGTCCGCTTTGTTTTGCAGAATTTCCTCACTTACTCCGAAGTAATCATATACGTTGTTTTTGATGAGTTGAAGCTGTGCCGTGTCAACCACATAAGGATTTGACGTGATCTGTTTCACGTCAAGATATGTGTTTGGAAAAAGCAGAACACCACCGCCGGAGCCTTGCATATTCTCACGGTTAAAGCGTTCCCGCTCTTTACTAAGGTCGGAAGGTTTCACAAAATTTGTAGTGCGAGCCATAAACCGGAAAGTATTTGAATTTTTTACCGCTTCGCTGATTCCTTGGCTCTGCATATCGATCAGGCGCATAGTGTCAGCGAGGGCGTGGTTTGTCTCGCCAAAGAAATCATCTTTGTATTGATGTTTCACCATCACACCACAGTCGGACATCTCAATAGATGCTTTTTGACCGTTAGAAAACGTGTATCTAAGCCACGGTTCGCCCTCGTATTGCACAACCTCACACTTGGACGGCAAGACCGGGAAAAGCCCTGTAACATCCCCATATTGCCCGAATACGGGCACAATAAAGGCAGTGTTTTGCATATCCAATATTGTTGAAAGCCTGTAAAGAAACTGGCTCCACGTTTGCCACTCGTTCGGTCCTTGCCGGAACCGCGTATGGAGTTTCGGCTTTGCCGGACCAATCAAATCAACTTCCAACTTGGAGATGTGTCTTGCTCTCGCGTCAATTGCGCTCCTGACAAGCTCCGACTCGTAGATTTCCCCGTTCCAAGTCGTAAAAACCGGGGAGTATGCCGTTAAAGTCTCGAACCGCCCAGCGTGATCAGCGCCTCCGCCGGATGGCTTTTTGAAAATTTTAGAAAAAAGCCCCACACCATCACCCCACATTTTTCAACTGTTCCCCGATCTCCTCAAAATGAACCTGTCTCATACAAACGGCATCCAGCAACGCCGCCATCCCGTCAACGTGTGCATTCGTGTTCATTTTGATCAGCTTTTTTCGGCCCGTTTCCGCATTGCACTTCAGCGCCGAATCAAGAAAATGAATTGCAAGCAAATCATTATCACCAATCATAAAAACGCCATCTTTAAACATCCCTTCGGCAGTGTTAATGATCCCGGTCAAATTCTCGCCCTGTATCACTGAATCACAATGGAACCCGTCTGCGCTCAACTGCTGAATCAATGGTTGAGCGCAATATTTATCATACCCAATCCACAACGGATAAATCTGATAGTCTTGGATCAGGCTAACACACCAGTTATAGCAATCCTGATAATTAATGTAATTCTCGCCGGACTCTGCCAATAGTCCGCGTGAAATATATTGTCTGTAAGGAAGATTGTCCCTTGCTGACGCTTCTTCGATCTTTGCCGCAGGAAGCCAGAATTTTGAAATCACATAGATTTTAGATTCTTTCTCAATCAGACAAACCGCGCTTGTAAGGTCCGTGGACATCGACAAGTCAATTCCAACAACAGCATAGCAATTTCTGAAATCTTCCAAATCAAAGTGATCTCCACGGCATTTCTGAACAGTGGATGTGCTCAGCCATGCCTGAGAGGAATTTTGTTTCAGGTTGCAATACTTCGTTAAAAACTCTGATTTCTTTGATAAACTTCCTTCGGCTATTCTAATTTCTTCAAGCAGATAATCAACAGAAACAGAAACACCAAGATTAGGATTGGATTTCCTGAGTTCGTTTATATCATTCCATTTCTCTGCATCGTCAATGATATACAAAACAGGCAATAGCCTTGTCTCTTTGGAATCACCCAGCAAAAAGCGCGTTGACCTTTTGATCAACTCATCATAGATACCCTCATTGATAAATCCCGCAGTGCTTATAGATAGCAAAAGCCACTGATCGCGGGAACCGAAAGCGGACCTCAAAACCTCATACTGCTTCAGGCCTCGATCACCGGGCCAAGAAGCGATTTCATCACAGGTAACACAGGATGGGTTAAATCCATCAGACGTTTTTGCCGCAAAAGCCAAAGGCATTGCGGATGAGTTGGAACTTGGAATATAAATGTCATCTCTGCGCTTCTGTGTGATCTCTTTCATTTCCGGTTCAGTTTGAATCATCTGAACAAGAGCGTTATAGCACAGTTTTGCTTGTGCAAGTTTCGGAGCGCACATATAAAGCCTAGCACCGTACTCACCGTCCAGAAAAAGCATGTACGCATTGATTGCCGCCGCCAAAAGTGTTTTTCCGTTCTTCCGGGCCATAACAACGACAACCTCGCGGAATTGACGAAAGCCGTCCTTCCCGATAATTCCGAAGATCAGCGCGACAAGCGCCTTTTCCCAGAGTTCAAGCTTAATCCGTCCGGGTGCAAGCCGTCCTTCATGATGGCGGCAAAACGTTTCAATGAAATCAATGGCTTTCCGGGCTTTCTTCTGATCGTAAGTCCAATTTCCATCCTCAATGCCATGCACTACCAACTCATAGATACGTCTGACCCACTTCCCGACAAGGATCGTTCCGTCTTTGATTTGCTGGTAGTATGCGAGGATTGGGTTTTCTTTTTCATTAGCCATATTTCTTCATCATCTGAACCATTGCACTTTGTTTTTGCTCTTTCGGGAGTCTTTCGATCAGTTTTGCCATTACAAGATTATAATTACGAACCGTTGTATTGTAGGCTTGTAATTCGGCGCTCATTTTCTTACCGCCTTGATTTTTTCCGTTCGTGTATTCTTCAACGTATCCACAATACCCAATTTGGTTTTGCATCTCCTCCAGCGCAACACGCATAAAGGCGGCATTCTGCATCAGCGGCTCCATGAACTTGAGTTCATTTTCGGATAAACCGGAAAACATCCGTTTCATTCGGGCCAACTCTTTTTTAATCAGCTTGTTTTGATCCAATTCCTGTTCATTCGGCACAAATAACACCCCCTTTACGCCTTTTTGTGCAGGAAAGGCGAGG
>Ga0326511_10003782_pt1 | contig 12158 bp, 11 predicted proteins | sample 0_2496_0518_D_FD_203701 | JGI IMG/M metagenome (GOLD analysis project Ga0326511, IMG submission 203701) | Bovine rumen microbial communities from UC Davis, California, United States - 0_2496_0518 | ecosystem: Host-associated > Mammals > Digestive system > Stomach > Rumen | place: USA...
TGCTCGTCGTCCATCAGCCCGTCGTCCTTTTCCGTCTCTGCCTCCTTGTCAGTATCCTTCACGGTTAAATCTTCGTCGAAAGTCACTCCCTCGTTCAGCACAACCGTCTCGAAGCCCGAGAATGGCTTGTTCACCAATTCCTTCATAGCACTGTCGGGAGTGAAACTTATTTTAGCATGACTGTCGATGAGCACCCGTTCACCGGTGTTCACGTTCACGCTTTCCCGGGCTTCCACACCAATCAACTTGAAAGTGCCCAGCCCTTTGATTTTCACCAGTTTATCTTTGTCTACGCCTTGGTGTATAATCTCGAAGATTTGGTTCACGAACCGCAAAGCCTCCTTGCTGTTCAAGTCGGTCTTCTTCGAGAGAATGGCAGCCAGATCCTGCACCGTCAGTTTATCCATCACTCACTTCCTCCATTTTTTATTTTATCTTTCCATGCAGGACATGGTTTGAAGCCGAGCACCAGTTTAGGCGGCACCAGCAGGCGCTGTCCGTTGGGGTTCACCATGACACGTTCCAGTTTTTTCTTCACTTCGAAAGTGCCAAAGTTGTTCACCTGCACCGCATTGCCTTCCTGGAATCCATCGCCCATGGCATTGAGCACGCAAAGCAGATACTTCTGCGTCTTGCTATTGCCGTAGCCTGTGCGCTGAGCCAGCTCTGATACAAATTCTTTGTTATTCATATAAACAAACTACTTCTCCATAGAGGTCGAACTCCTCCGAATCGGTTATTCTCACTTGATAAAACTTGCCTATTGTCAGTTCCCTGTCGGCAGCTATCAGCACCTCAGGGTCTACTTCGGGCGAACAATACTCGCTGCGGCCTATGTAATAGTTGCCCTCCAGGCGGTCTACCACCACCTTGAGCACTTGGCCCACCTTGGCGGCTTCTATCTCGGCACTGATGTTTTGCTGCACGCGCATGAGTCTGTCGAGCCGTCTCTGCTTCACCTCCTCTGGCACGTCGTCGGCATAGTGGTCGGCCGAATAGGTGCCGTCTTCCTCGGAATAGGCAAAAGCGCCCATGCGCTCGAAGCGCGCCCATTTGGTGAAGTCGATAAGCTCCTGAAAGTCCTCTTCCGTCTCGCCGGGAAAGCCCACCATCAGCGTGGTGCGAATATGCAGTCCCGGCACTTCGCGGCGCATCAGCTGCAACAGGTCGATGGTCTGCTGCTTGGTGACATGGCGATTCATGCGCGACAAGACATGATCTGAGATGTGCTGCAGGGCAATGTCAAGATACTTGCACACGTTGCTCTTCTCCCGCATCACCCGTAGCAAATCCGTTGGGAAATGGGCGGGATAGGCATAGTGCAGCCGTATCCACTCCACCCCTTCTATCTCGGCCATACGCTCCACCAGCTCGGCAATGCGCTGCTCGCCATAGAGGTCTACGCCATAGTAGGTCAGCTCCTGCGCTATGACCTGCAGTTCCTTCACGCCCTGGCTCACTAACCAGCGCACCTCGTCGAGTATGTCCTCGATAGGGCGGCTCTGGTGCTTGCCTGTGATAAGCGGGATGGCGCAATAGGCACAGTGGCGGTCGCAGCCCTCGCTTATCTTCAGGTAGGCATAGTGGCGGGGAGTGGTGAGATGGCGGTATGCGTTGAGGGTTGAGCGTTGAGCGTTAAGCGATGAAACAGCCAAGTCGTTCACCAGTTCCTTAAAGTTGAATTTGCCATACCAGCCATCCACCTCAGGAATCTCTGCTTCAAGGTCGGCCAGATAGCGTTCTGACAGACAACCCATTACGTACAGTCTTCTCACCTTTCCTTCAGCCTTTGCCTGCACAAACTCCAAGATGGTGTTGATGCTTTCTTCCTTGGCATCGGCAATGAAGCCACAGGTGTTCACCACCACAATTTCGCCTTGAGGGTCTTCACTGTCGTGGGTACAGCGATAGCCAGCCCTCTCGAAAAGAGCCATCAGGCGCTCCGAGTCGACAAGGTTTTTCGAACACCCCATGGTGATGATGTCTACCGTAGGCTTCTTCATTTGTTATTAAACAACGAGTCAACAAACTGGCGCTTGCGGAAGAGCTGCAGGTCTTCCATGCCTTCGCCAAGTCCTATATACTTCACGGGCACCTTCAGCTGGTCGCTGATGCCAATGACGACGCCGCCCTTGGCCGTTCCGTCGAGCTTTGTGATGGCCAGCGACGTGATCTGCGTGACGGCGGCAAACTGCTTGGCCTGTTCGAAGGCGTTCTGGCCAGTAGACCCGTCGAGCACGAGCAGCACCTCGTCGGGTGCCCCGGGCAGCACTTTCTTCATCACGTCTTTTATCTTCTTCAGCTCGTTCATCAGGCCCACCTTGTTGTGCAGGCGGCCTGCCGTGTCGATGATTACCACGTCGGCCCCATTGGCCTTGGCGCTCTGCAGCGTGTCGAAGGCCACCGACGCGGGGTCGCTGCCCATCTGCTGCTTCACCACCGGCACGCCCACACGCTCTCCCCAGATGCAAATCTGCTCCACGGCGGCAGCGCGGAAGGTGTCGGCAGCTCCCAGATACACCTTCTTGCCAGCCTGCTTGAACTGCCAGGCCAGCTTGCCGATGGTGGTGGTCTTGCCAACGCCGTTGACGCCCACCACCAGTATCACGTAGGGCTTGTGGTCGCCGGGCAGGTCCCAATTGTCGTTGTCGGCAGTGTTGTTCTCGGCCAACAAGGCGGCAATCTCGTCGCGAAGAATGCCGTTGAGCTCGCTTGTGGATACATACTTGTCGCGAGCCACACGCTCTTCTATGCGCTTGATGATCTTCAGCGTAGTATCTACGCCTACGTCGCTGGTGATGAGCACCTCTTCCAGATTGTCGAGCACATCGTCGTCAACCTTCGACTTGCCTGCCACGGCACGGGCCAGCTTGTCGAACACCGACGTCTTGGTCTTTTCAAGGCCCTTGTCGAGCGTCTCTTTGTTTTTCTTACCAAAAAATCCAAATAATCCCATATAGCTATATATCTTTCCGGATTGCAAAAAAATCTTTGCAAAGATAATGCAAAAAGGGCAAAAAACAAAAGTTTTGCCCAAAATATTAACATTCTTCAATTTCTTCCACAGAATTTTGCAATTAAGGTGGGGCCTATCAATTCGCTTTGGAAGATTTCCGAGCTATTTGGGCTTTTTCCTACCGCCCTGTCCCAAGAAAAAAAAATGCATCCTTGCACGCATATTATGCCTGCAAGGATGCATTCGTTATGTATAGAAAAGATTGTTATGTTGCAAATATTAGTTCTTGAAGAAGTCTTTTACGGCTTCGTTGGGAACCATCTGCTCATCAAAGATGAAAGCACCCGTCTTGGGGCTCTTCACCATGCGAATCACTTTCGAATAAGCGCGACCATCCTTCGAACCTTCGTGGAGGGTAGCAACGGTTTTCTTTGCCATATTCTATAATTACGTGTTATATCCCTTAGCGAGAGTCCCCACTTACTTAATCTCCTTGTGGAGGGTCATCTTCTTCAGGATGGGGTTATACTTCATCAGCTCCATGCGCTCAGGCGTGTTCTTACGGTTTTTGGTCGTAATGTAACGGCTGGTGCCAGGAAGTCCGCTGTTTTTCATCTCGGTGCACTCCAGAATCACCTGGACGCGGTTACCCTTTGCTTTCTTGCTTGCCATGGTCTTAGTCTCCTATTACTTTTATGTCCTTCCAGTCGACGAAGCCTTTGGCTACAGCCTGCTTCAGTGCGGCATCCAGACCTACTTTGTTAATCATGCGAAGACCAGCGGCGCTAATCTTCAACTGAATCCAGCAGTCTTCCTCTACATAGTAGAACTTCTTGCTGAACAGGTTGACATCGAAGCTTCTCTTCGTGCGGTGCTTCGAGTGCGACACATTGTTACCAATCTGTGCCTTCTTTCCTGTGATTTGACAAACTTTAGACATTGCTATCTACTTCTTTTTAAGTCTTTAAAATACTTACTTACTCCAAACAGGGTGCAAAGGTACAATATTTTATTGAAAAACAGCCTGTTTGGCATTGGGTTTTCTTTTTATCTTAATTTTTTTTAACCTTCACACGCCAAAATATGGCGTTCACATTGCCGTAATTCTGGCTATCCCTTTGCATAGTATCGGCGTGATGCCTCTTCCTGCCTGGCCTGCGAGAAGTTCGACACGCGCTTCAGGTAGCCTATGATACGGGTCATGTAGTCCACATTTTTCGAATGGCAGTGGGGACATTCCTTCAGATAGCGCTTGTCTATGTGTCCGCAGTCGTTGCACACGGTATTGGGAATGTTAAAGGTGAAATAGTTGCACCCTTCCTTTGCCGCCACGCGCAAAAGTTGCAGATACTGCTCTTTCGAGAGGTGCTCTTCCAGGTTCATGTGCAGGGCCGAGCCACCCGTGAGGTGCTCTATATAGGGCGCTCCGTGCAGCTTAAACTTGTCGATGATGGAGAGCGACTCGTCTTCTACTACATAGAAGTAGCTGTTGTAGCAGTCGCGGGGCACGAAATAGCCGTCTTCACGGTCCCATTTGGCATGCTTCACGCCTACATTTTCGGCTGGAATCATCTCACAGTTGAACATCACCTCTTTCGTCCTGTACTGCTTGTTGTATTTTTCGACCAACCCCAGTATGCCTTGCACGAAATGCTTGTAGTCATCGTTTGGCGTGATCTTCAGCCCCATGAACTCGGCAGCCTCTACCAGGCCATTGATGCCGATGGTGAGGTATTGCCTGGCAATGTTGATATATCCGGCATCAAACAGTGGCAGCATGCCATGAGCCTGCAGTTCCTTCAGGTTTTCGTTGTAGGCTATCTGCACCTTGTGACACAAGTCGATGATGCCGCCCAGGTACTCCAGATAGTCTAATTTGTGGTTCACGGCATACTGAATGCAGCGGTTCAGGTTGATGGTGAGCACCGATTTCGAACCGGTGCTTACGCCTCCGGCCCCCAGCGTGTAGCTGAAGCCGTTGTCGGTAATCTCGTTGCGCAGGCGGCAGCAAGAGCTCAGCGAGTCGGCATTGTCGCTCATATAGGTGAAGAAAGAGTGGCCCTCGCTGTACATCTCTGCGGTAAATTCACCCCACTCCTTATCCTTGCATTCACCATTCTCGTCGACGAGCAAGGCCATCGTCTCTACGGGGAAGGTGAGCAGTGTCTTCGTGCGTTCTTTGTTGAACCATTTCATGAAACGCTTCTGCAGCCACGACAGTCCGTCCCAGTCGGGCTTGGAGCCGTCGGGGAAATAGAACTCGCCGAAGATGCTTTCAAAGTAGTAGCGATCGTAGTAGGCCACGTTCCAGAACACGGCTTGGTAGTTGCGTGCGCCAGTGGGCTGGTTCAGCGTGTACACAATCTGCTCGAAGCAGTCGGTTATCACCTTGTCGAGCGTCCGGTGCTTCAACGAGAGGTCGACCACCTCGTCGGCCCGTTTCCAATAGTCCAAGCCGTATTCCTTGCCGATGAAATAGTTCATGTACATCAGGAACTCGGGCGTGGCACAGGCACCGCTGAGCATCGAGCTTACCATGAACACCATGTTGACGAAGCCCCCGCAATAGCTTTTCAGGTTGGTGGGTGCGGTGCTGTTGCCGCCAATCGAGAGGGTGCCGCCAATGAGCCAGGGATACATGGTGATCGAGGCGCAATAGTTGGCCAGCGACGTCTCGTCGTTCTTATAAATAAAATGGTGGGTCAGCTTGTCGATGTACTCATCGGCCAGCTGCTTGCCATACAGCTTCTTGATGCGCTCGGTGAGCAGCCGGCGGTTCAGCCGTATGAAGTTGCTCTTTGGCAGCTCGCCGATAAGCGTGGCAATGTTCTTGTGCTCCACGTTGGCATTGGCATCGTATTTCGACCCCGTGGCGGCATTCACGCTCTCCATGTATTCCGAAAGGAAATTCATCTTCTCCAGCGTCTCGCGGTCTTCGGTGTGTTGCTGGCGGTAAAGGATGAACGACTTGGCCACACTGAAGAAGCCTTCGCGCATCAGGGCTTCCTCCACCTGGTTCTGTATATCTTCCACCTTGATGTCGTCTCTTATGTCGAGATGACTGATAATCTTCGAGATGGTGCCCAGGTCTGCCGGTTCATCCACGCTTTCGAACGCTTTGATAATGGCGTTCATGATCTTGTCGAGCGAGAAACGGTCTTTAGAACCGTCGCGTTTGGTGATTGTAAAGTTCTTGATTTCCATTTTATTGTCGGTCGTTTACTGTTAGCATCTTTTCCGTTTTGGACAACTTTTCTTTTTCTGACTTCGAAAAAGTTGTCTGATTCGTAAAGTTATTTTTCATGCGCAAAGTTACGGAATTATTCTATTAAGACCAACTGATGGCATAGAAAATTAAGTTTTTTTTATGTATTTCCAACCTTGGCAGGAAACCTAAAATTTATATTTATGCACCGCCGCGCTGCATAAATATCCGGCGAAAAACGCTGAGATTTAAAAATTCTGAAGCAAGCAGTTCCCTGTCCGAAATTTCAAAATCTCAGCATCTTTCGCAAACACCTGACAGTCAACGGATTGTAAAATAGCGAAAAGATCATGTTGCAATTCAGGCCAGATTGGGTGGCAATTCAGGTTGTTTTGTACTCCTATTCAGCCTGTTTTGGAATACAATCTACACTATATTGTATCCCAAAACAGGCCGAACAAGCGAACCGTCCTGCATGAGTGGCAGCAACAGGAGCCACTACGATGGCGCAACGGAGGCTAAACAGCGTCGGCAGCGACCATTGAAGGCATTGCCGGAAAGACCGTAGTTGCCTGACGCCAGTCTAAAACACAAATTTCTTTTGTCTTGAAAATCGAAAAACGGAATGCATATTCATACAACTCGACGAAAGCAACGAACGAATTCTTTGCTTGGCAAAGCGGCATATTTGTTTCGTTCCTTTACTTCAGATTTTCAGTAAAAAAGTCTGCGAGTTTGTCCCAGGGAATAAGATGCTTCGACTCACCCTTACCTACTGCTTCGGTATATCCACCATCATAGAGGTCACAATGCGATGCATCAGGGATGATGAGCAACTCCTTGTTCTCCGGATTTGGATTAGGCTTTCCCACGACATTATACCCCTCGGCCTTTCCGTCTACCATATAGTGATAGGCAGCCTCGCCGAAGTAGCGAGAATGGGCTTTCTCTCCATGCATCACGAGTACCGCCGAGCGAATCTCGTTAATGTAGTAGAGGAAGCGGGCATTGGAGTACGCCTGTGTGCCTATTGCACGCCAACCGTCGTTCGAGTTTCCGCTACGCTTGTGGTAACCACGTGGGGTGATGTAGTAGTCGTAGTAGTCCTTCACAAACTGCGGAGCATCGTCGGGCAATGGATTCACTACGCCGCCAGCCATCTCCATGGGGTTGGCAAGCCGCTGTCTTGCCATGGTCTCACGGGCTGCATGGCGCGACTCCTCCTTGTCTTCACTGTCGAAGTAGCCGTTGCCACTGACGCGGGTCATGTCGTACATGGTGCTTGCGACGGTAGCCTTGATTCGTGTGTCGGCAGCGGCAGCATTAAGGGCAATGCCGCCCCATCCGCAGATGCCGATGATGCCGATCTTCGCCGGATCCACATTCTCGCATTTTGAAAGGAAGTCGACAGCGGCCATGAAATCCTCCGTGTTGATGTCGGGCGAGGCTGTACGACGGGGGGTGCCACTACTTTCACCAGTGTAAGAGGGGTCGAAGGCCATTGCCACGAACCCCCTCTCGGCCATGCGCATCGCGTAGAGTCCGCTCGACTGCTCCTTACAGGCTCCAAAGGGGCCGCTTACTGCGATGGCGGCCAGTTTGCCCTTAGCATCCTTTGGCTCATAGAGGTCGGCTGCGAGGGTCAGTCCGTACTGTGTTTCAAATGTCACCTTTCGATGGTTCACCTTGTTGCTCAGAGGGAACACTTTATCCCACTCCTGCGTCAATTCTAAGTTCTGCATATTCTCTTCTGTTTTAGTTTGATTGTCTTTCTGACTGCATGCTGCCAGTGCAGCGGCCGCAAGTATTGCAGCAAACAAAACCTTCTTCATCGTCCTCTCTTATTTGTTGTTTACTTGATACCTTATCCATACGATACCATCCTGTTCTTCCACGCTCTTGAAAGTGAGGCGTACAGGCTTACGAGTCATCGGTCTTCCATCGAAAGCCGCAGCCATGCCGCCTCGCCCGTCGATGCCATAGCCGTACATCATGCTCACCTCGTCTATCAGACCGAGGTCGAGCATGGAACCATTGATATTGCCGCCACCTACCACAGCCAGACGCTCTACGCCAAAGACCGTTCGCAAAGTCTCCATTGCCGACGGGAGGTCTATGCCATTGCTTCCTGTGGTAATATAAGAGATGTGCTTGCTTTTAAGATAGTCAAGATATTCCTGACTGGCCTGCTCAGAAAGAATCATCAGCAGAGGGCGGCCAAAGAGTTCTGTGGTGTTGTCGTCCCACAGCAGTGTGCCGTGCGTGTCCACGCCGATAGCATAGCTCGGCGCAATCCCCGTCGTACCGTCGTCTGCCCGTGGTCTCTCCACGGCCTTGTAGAGCTGCTGCCCGGCATCTTCATGCGGTCTCTGCTGTTGGAACACGCCGTCCTGGGCATAGTGCATGGCCAGCGTCGTCTTCCCCTCAAGCGTGGATGGACAGCCGAGCTGGGCTAATGCGTCATAATAATGATTGGTGTCATCTATCTGCTCGGTCATCGCGCAGTCTATCCTGCCGTCGAGCGAAGCCATCATGTGGCAAATAATGTAGGGTCTCATGATTGTTTTGTTTTAAATTCCGTTGCAAAGATACGACAGAAAATCGTAATTCCTTATAGATAAATTACGGACAAAACTACCCAAAACAATGTTCTTATGATTATTTTTTACGTTGACAGTCGAAGAATTGGCGTGGGGTCTGCCCGGTAGCATTCTTGAACATCCGTGTGAAGTGCTGAGGATATTCAAAGCCCAGCCCTGCGGCCACCTGATCAATGGTCTTGCCACTGAGAATGAGGTTTTTGGCACGCATTACGACATAATTGCGTATATAGTCTTTCGGGCTCTCGCCAAGGGCACTTCTGATGACGTCGCCAAAATATCCGGGTGAGAGACACAGTTCGCTGGCACAATACTTTACGCTTGGCAAGCCATTGCCCTTTTGCATGCCACGCGCATAATAATCGGTCAGCACCTGCTGGAAACGGCTGAGAATGTCGCTGCCTGCCGCTGTCATCTCCTGAAACTGGCGGAGATAGAAGCGGTTGCAGTAGTCGAGAACCGGAGAATGTAATCCCTGACGATGTCATTATGCCCTAATGCCGAGGATTGCGTTTTCAACTCCCGGCGCAGGTTTTCCAGCAGCTGGGCGAGAATGTCCTTTTCCCCGGGAGTCAAGATGAGGGCTTCGTTTGAATAGTAGGAGAAAAACTGATAGCCGTCGAGTTTCTGCTCGATGGCCGAACCTTGTATGAACTCGTTGTCGAACAGTAGCACCCAGCCATGGTACTGCCGTCGCGTGCCGTCATCGGGCTTGCCGCACAGCTGTCCGGGCGAATAAGCCATCAGCGATCCGTCGCCTTCATAATAAGTCCCGATGCCATAAGTAAGACCTTCGGGGAACTCATCTTGCATAAAAACACCGTAGCAACTGATTCTGTTCAACGTGTGGCGTATCTCGCCCACCTCATCGTAGTGTATCACCGAGACGTGGGGATGATAGACTGGCGCACCGATATCCCGGGCGTAGTCATTTGCTTCGTTGATATACAAGTCTATCGTCATATCCGCTGCAAAGGTACGACTTTTCTTCGACCGGGAAAAAAATGTGGTGTTAAACAGTCTTTACATGATTTCGAATGGCTCTATTTCAAAAAAAGCGATGGAAGTAGCCCGCTGACGGGAAATTAGTTGGGGTTGACTGTTTCTTGCCATGAACACATAAAAAAAACATGCTCCGCAAAAAAAACAAGGAAAAATTCAGTAGTCCGGCAGAAAATGAGTACCTTTGCAGGGTTTTACAGCGCATTTCAAGATGATATTCAAAAGAGACACATATTATATATATAGCTGCGACCACCGTGCTGGCCATTGCACCCGCTTCAAACAACACCTCGGGCTATTGTCCACCGACTACCGCAACGCAAAGCGTGAACAAGTGAAAGAATCTTGCAATCGAAGACTTGACAACCACACCACATGTAACCCTATGAAAATAAAAAGACAGACAATGAAACAAAGAATACTATGGTTGCCAGCAACCATCATCATCATCTGCTGCACATGTGCCTTAACCTGCTGTAGCGGCGGGAAGGACAACCCCGTGGATGCAGAAAGACAGACATTCGTCCCCAAGTCGCCCAACTATGACGACCCGACGATGTGGGTGACAGCCGACGGCGACACCGACGGGATGGGAGCCGATATATTCTATGTAGTATCGACATGGGAAGACGACTGGACAACAACAGACGGCAAGATTTGTCACTACGCCGATGTATGGAACCCGGAGCACCGGGCCCACATGGCCGACCTGGAACTCAACAAGATAGCTGCCTATATGTCGCGCGGCAACCGGTTCTTCGCTCCTTACTACCGCCACACCACCATTCAGGCATTCATGTCCAACAGCGAGGACACCGTCTATCAGCGCACTCGACTGTCGGTAGAGGATGTCATTGAGGCTTTCGACCACTTTCAGGCCCAGCGCGACACATCGCGCCCGCTCATCCTCGCCGGCTTCAGTCAGGGTGGTCTGGCGGTGGTGGAACTGCTGAAGCACATCAGCGACGATACCTATGCGCAACTGGCTGCTGCCTACGTCATGGGCTACAAGGTGACCAAAGCCGATATGGCAAAGTGCCGGCATATACGCCCCGCAGAGGGCGAGGCCGACACGGGAGTCACCATCTGTTACAACACGGTGAAAGACGTGAAGTACGTGTTGCCTCTTATTGCCGGCTCCGCCATCTGCATCAACCCCGTGAACTGGCACACCGATGCCACGCCTGCCATACTTCACGATACCATCACCATCACTGTCTCGCCAGAGCATCACGTCCTTGTGGCCACAGGCTACAGTGCCTCTGAATATCCCCCCTTCAGAGGCTTCTTGAACGTGGGCGACATTCACAGTTGTGAGCCATGGCTCTACAGTGAGTGTCTGGAAAAGAACATCAGCGTAAGGGCCAAGGCGTGGAGGGAGAAGAATGGCCAACTACGTTAGAACCGTCAATCTTGTTCATGGAGCTTGGGATGTACCGCTTCGCGGGCTTACTCAAACAGGCTGAATTGATGGGCAATCCTGCCAGAACAAACACTTGACCATGCATAAGTCCGGCAAAGCCAAAGTACAAAAAAAATCATGGCAAAAGTTGCATGATTCAATAATTGTTTTTAACTTTGCGGCTAAAATCAAATAAAACAGCATGGAATATATTGTATCGGCACGAAAATACCGCCCGATGTCGTTCGACACGGTGGTAGGCCAGGAGTCGCTGACGACCACACTGAAAAACGCAGTGAAGAGTGGCAAGCTGGCTCACGCCTACCTGTTCTGCGGGCCTCGTGGCGTGGGCAAGACCACCTGCGCCCGCATCTTTGCCAAGGCCATCAACTGCCAGAACCCCACGAGCGAAGGCGAGGCCTGCAACGAGTGTGAAAGCTGCCAGAGCTTCAACGAGCAACGCTCGCTGAACATCTTCGAGCTCGACGCGGCATCGAACAACTCGGTAGAGCACATCAAGACGCTCATGGAGCAGACACGCATACCGCCACAGGTGGGAAAATACAAGGTGTTCATCATCGACGAGGTGCACATGCTCTCTACTGCCGCCTTCAACGCTTTCCTGAAAACCCTCGAGGAGCCGCCGGCACACGTCATCTTCATTCTGGCCACGACAGAAAAGCACAAGATTCTGCCCACCATCCTGAGCCGATGCCAGATATACGACTTTGAGCGAATGACGGTGCAGAACACCATCGACCACCTGAAGCATGTGGCAGAGAAAGAGGGCATCACCTACGAAGAGCAGGCTCTGGCCGTGATTGCCGAGAAGGCCGACGGCGGCATGCGCGACGCCCTGTCCATCTTCGACCAGGTAGCCTCTTTCTGTCAAGGCAACATCACCTACGCAAAGGTGATAGACGACCTGAACGTGCTCGACTCGGAATACTACTTCCGCATGGTAGACCTGGCCATCGACAACAAGGCAAGCGA
>Ga0326511_10003783_pt1 | contig 12157 bp, 14 predicted proteins | sample 0_2496_0518_D_FD_203701 | JGI IMG/M metagenome (GOLD analysis project Ga0326511, IMG submission 203701) | Bovine rumen microbial communities from UC Davis, California, United States - 0_2496_0518 | ecosystem: Host-associated > Mammals > Digestive system > Stomach > Rumen | place: USA...
GAGATGGTAGGACGTATTGGTTCACGAACCGCAGTAGCGAACAATGACCAAATCGCTTCTGCCATTGCCAAGGCACTGACACCGCTCTTAGGAACTGGCGGTGGCACATCCACTACAACTGTCAATGTAAAACTTGACTCTGCGACTATCGCAAGAGCGAACTTGAAGGGTCAGAGAGCGATGAACAAGCAGTACAACATCGTTGCACAAGCATGATGCAAGCTGTTTTTCATATACACCTCCTACCTTGATTGTGGGTGATGGGAAACCGTCACCCACAAAAAGGAGATACACATGATTAAATTTACAAATGCAAACGGTACATCCCTGACGGTTACTCCGAGTCAGATGAAATGGAGTCTGCAAGACGTTTCCGCAGCTGACTCCGGGCGAGATTACACAGGACGGATGTACAAGAACAGGGTAGCACAGAAGCGGAAACTGGAGTTTGAGTTTAACGGATGGGACTGGACAAAAGTATCGCAGATTCTGCAAGTAGTGAATTCCGAGTACATAACCGTGAGATACCCTGACATGATGACTGGAGCCTTTCAGACTAGAACCTTTTATGTAGGTGACAGAGAAACTTCTGTATACGTATGGTGGGAAGACAGTAAGATTCTGAGTACCTTAACATTTAATGTGATTGAGAGATAGATATGGCATATATAGATGATTCCATAGTATTTGAGCCTGTAGTATCACTCTTTGATACAATTGATGCAGATGGTTTATATGACGAGGCACATCTGTGCGACCCTACATTGGAAGATCCTGATGATCCCATATGGATTGAATCTATTTCGGAATCCTTTGGTGGGATCGACATCGTAGAGGGTTCTTTCAGATATTATTCTGCTATCTGCTCACCGGATACATTTAATATTGGTGCGGTTATTTCTTCGAGTTTTGAGTGCGAAGTAATCGCAAGCAGTTTCCACCATGAGATAAGTCCGTCACTCATTAACTATGCCCATGCAAGAGTCTATGTCACTCACACAGATGGATCTGAAATCATTAATGGAAATGTCGGTGGGCGGTTCATTCTTCAGCCAATCAGAAGTGCCGGGAATACTATTGTATTAAGAGGATATGATCTGCTGTCTTCCTCCTTTTACAACAAACGAATAAATGTTGTTCCGCTGATCAGTGGGAAGACCTTGGCTAGTGCCTTATGGTCTTTAGACTTCTACGTGGGCAACAATTTTCCTAATAGTGATTATGTACTCCCTACGTTTTTGGATACACTGATTATGACAAGGCGAGAAGCATTATCTTACATTGCTTCGATTGCTGGGTGCTATGTCCGAATGATGGGATATGAAGTATATTTATATGCTTTCCCAACACCACAAGCAAACACATTAGAGGGCGGTACATTTCCGAAAATGGGTACAGCGGAGGATGATGCAGACATTGCGGATGGCGGTGCATACAATCCTTGGGATACCGGCTATGTCATAGATGGCGGTTCCTTTAGTGGGAATACAAGAATCACGAAAATCACATCTGCACCCTACGTGGAATATTACCCCACCACTATTACTGGTGTACTTGTGAAGATGTCAGACGGAACACTTATCACTGCTGGTACTGACGGATACTATCTCACAATTACTGAAAACCCATTCATTACCTCTGTAACACAGGCTCAGACCATCGCAAATACTATTTTCAATATGTACGGTGGATTGTCCTTTTATGCATTTCAAGCTGACTGCATGGCAAATCCAATGCACTACGTGGGTCAGTATGTAGAGATTGAGGACAGAGGAAACATGAGAGGTTCCATCATTACATCCTTGGACTTCACTCTGAATGGTGGTCTTACATTGTCCAACACAGTAGACGGTGAAATGGGAAGTACCCCCTCTGTAATTGCAGATACACCATTTACATTATCTGACATTTCCAAGGCACTAAATAACATCTACACCGATGGAAGACTGACTCTTCATGATGCAATTTACTACAGTGATGATTTCACCTTTGATGTAATACGATTCTATGAGAACCCACATAAATACGGTAACGCAGTTAGTGTAGGTGGACGAGGGTTCCTTATGCTTGGTTCAGGTGAATCACCGATAGACCTTGAAAAGACCCTGAGCATTAACAGCGAGAATACCTATATATGCAGTGACCGAGGCATTTATATCGAGGGCGGTGGGAATACAGGATATGCCGACCGAAAGGGAATCTTTATAAATGATAGTGGTCACTTGATGCCAGTTGAAGCCGGTGCTTATTCCGATAATACAAGGGACATAGGTTCTTCTAGCTATAAATTCCGTAACACATATGTGCATCAGTATAAAGGCGATGGGGTTGATGTTACAGGTAACGGATGGTTTGGCAATTCATCACAAGAGGATACCTTGTACTGTGGGGCAACCAATAAATCCAACAACGTGGCATTGGCTGTTAATTACGGAAGTAACGGACAAGCTGGTTTGTTTCACAGAAACGTGTCAGGCTATAACACTAACTGTTGGATTACATACATCAGCACATCAGGAGCAATCTCAAGGAATACTACATCCGACCGGAGAGTAAAAGATGAGATTGGTGATTTAACAGAACGAGAAGCATCTGCAATCTTGGGCGGTGTCAGACCCATCAACTTCACCTATAAGGAAGATGATAAGCGGAACATACAGAGCGGTATCTATGCACAGGACTTACGTGACACGCTAAGAGAAAACGGTATCGGATACCGTGGTTATTTGCTCATCATGGACAATTCTGAGGAAGGTGGAAACTACTATGATTTAGACCATGACGAGGATTATGTAACCTACGGAATCGACTATAGCAAGTTGGTTTCTGTCCTCATAAAAGGATGGCAGATGCACGAAAAAAAGATTGCATCATTGGAAGAACGAATAAGCAAGTTGGAACAGTTGTTAGAAAAGGAGTAAAGCATGAAATACGTGGTAATCGAGTTGCAGACATTTGATACAGGGGCGATGTCTTCCCCGGCATACGCTTTTGATGAGCGTGACAGTGCAGAAGTCAAATTTTATGATTTGGTTTCAAAAGCCGTCAAGTCGAAAGTCCCTGTCCATGCAATTATTCTGACAACCAATGAGGGGCAGTTAATCGACAAAAAATGCTATGTGCATGACGAGGAAACGGCAACCGAAGCAACAGAAGCGTGATGAGTGGATGAAAGGTGGCATGACTATGATTAATTGGAAAGTAAGAATTAAAAATAAGATGTTTTGGATGGCAATAATCCCGGCAGTTCTGCTTTTGGCTCAGACTGTGTTGGAACTGTTTGGAGTACACTTTGACTTCACCGATATTCAGCAGAAACTTCTGAACATCGTTGAAGCAGTATTCGTAGTCTTAACAATCTTAGGCATTGTTACTGACATGACTACAAACGGAGTCGGAGATTCTGAGCGAGCATTAACCTACACAAAGCCGTACAAAGACAAGGAGTGAGTTAGATGGTGAGTATTGTCTACACGATTGTTTCACTGATCCTCGCCTTAGTCAGTTTGGTGGGCTTGATTCTCGGATATGTGCATAACCTCTCCAAGCTGAAAGAGGGCATGAGGGCATTGCTAAGAAGTCAGATTGAGCAATGCTACTACGATCATGTTTCAGAAAAAACTCTGATGGAGTACGAAAGAAAAAACCTAGATAGCCTGTATGGGGCATATCACGATGGACTTAAAGGAAACTCATTTGCACAGGATCTGTATGACGAAATGCGAGAGTGGCATATAGTCAGATATTAAAAAGGAAGAAAGCCATGAGAGGAATTGATATTAGCCGATGGAATGCCGGGTTAAACTTTAAAGCTGTGAAATCCAAAGGGTATGAATTTATTATCCCAAGGGATGGTTGGGGTACGGACATCGACCCTCAACTGGATACCTTTGTCAAACAGGCGAAAGCCAATGAGATTGAGATACCTGGGGTATATCATTTTATCTATGCAGTCAGCACAGAGGAAGTGATCCGCAATGCTCAGACAGCAATTGAAAACGTGGAAAAGGTGGGATTGCCAAAATCCACGATTATTTGGTGCGATTTAGAGTATGATACTGTGGACAAGGCAAAAGCCAAGGGTGTGATCCTGACAGAAAAAATGCAGAAGGAATTTGTCGAAACCTTCTGTAACTATATCCTAACACAAGGTTATCCCACTGGTGTATACGTGAATCAGGACTATATGCTGAGAGTATTCGGTAAGGATTTTGGCAAGGATTATGACCTGTGGTTGTCCGATTTGGAAGGAGAACCAGCCTATCAGTGTGTGTACCGGCAGACAGGATACGGCAACGTGGACGGAATAGCAGTGGATGAAAATGTTTACTATGGACAGTACACTGCCGGGACTGCAAAACCAAAAACTGTAATAACAGAGAAGGAGGACACAATGGCAAAACCGAAAGCAAGTGAATTTGCACAGGAACTGATTGATATACCAAAGCGAAGCACAAAGTACAAGAACAAGTTTCCGTGGAACATAGGTCTGTACGATGGAACCTATCTTTGGAACGATTGCTGGAACCTGATTAAAGCAATTGTTTGGGGACTGTACCTCAAAGCCAAGCTGAGTAAATTCTACACCAAGGGTGATGCAGCTGCCATTGACAGATATACAAGAGGCATTAAAGCATCAGGGTTAGGTGACGTAGTCGGTGATGTAATCATTGATAAATATTCCACACAGACAACATTCCGCAAATTGGTATCATCCAATAAGCCGGGTGTGCTGTTAATCAATGGTCAGCACATGGGTGGTTATATCGGTAAAGAAATTACCGTCAATGGAAAGATATATAATGCTACTGAGTCCACTAATAACGCATACCTTGGTGGTGGCACCTGTCATTCGTATGTAGATGAATACGGACAGCGGAAAACACATAAAAACGGTTCAGTCATTGGTGCATGGAATAGATGTGGGTATTTAACATCCGTGTTGGATTACAGTGAGTACGATAAAGACACCCCCACCCCGGCACCTACCCCCACCCCATCTACTATTTCTGATACTGATCTTGCCATCGAGATCCTCAGAGGCAAATGGGGAGTAAATCCGACAAGAAAGGCGGACATCACCAATAAATACGGTGCAAAGAAATATACTTCTGCTCAGAAGAAGGTTGATTCCATCATTTCTGCATTGAACTGGTACCGAATCGAAGTCCAGTTAGCTGACGAAATTCTTAATAAGAAATGGGGAAACAATCCGAGCAGACAGGCGAACATTACCGCAAAGTATGGAGCAAATGCTTACCGAATTGCTCAGATGTTCGTAAATGATATAGACGGTTCCCACAAGTACACCATTGATGATCTGAAGACCGCTTATGCAGTAGCAAGTGACATGATTTACGGTGTATATGGAGATGGTGCTGAAAGACGGAAAAAAGTTGTCGAAAAGTACGGAGAGGCAATTCGCTCCATGGCACAGGGCATTGTAGATGATATTCTCAAATAAGGAGATAAAAGTATGGCTATTCAGTTAAGACGAGGACAAGAAGCGGACTTCGATGAGAGCAAACTCGCACAGGGCGAAGTTGCAATTACCGTTGATACCGATGAGATGTTTTATAAGGGTGCCAATGTAAAAAAAGTGCAAGAAGCCTTGGAGTTTGACAGCACCCCAACCGCCAATAGTACGAACCCTGTGACATCAGGAGGAATTAAAACAGCGATTGATTCTGTTTCAGGCGAAGCATCTGATGTTTCTTCTAAGGTTGGGGATTTAGCCAATCTTCAGACAACGGCAAAAACAAATGTTGTCGCAGCTATCAATGAAATAGATGGTGATGTAGATACCGTAAATCAAGAAGTCGAATCCCTTGGTGATGAGATTGATGGCAAGGTTGGAACTTCAGTACCGAGAGATGCAGGTAAAGTATCTATCATTTATCCAAGTAGTGATGATGATCCTTTATATGTGTACAGAGGAAACGGTGGTGGATGGTCACGAATAACAGCATATACAGAATTTGGAGCATCACCAACTATTGCTAGAGGATATGACAGCACCAAAACATATAACACAGGGGATTATGTCAGAAAAAGCCGACAGATTTTAAGATGCTTAGAAGACAATGTCACAGGAGAATGGGATTCAACCAAGTGGACGGTTGTTGTACTCGCAGATGAGTTGTCTTCTGAAATCTCTGACTTAAAGGATAAAATAAGTAATAAAGCTGACGTTATTGTTTCTTCTGCAAGCGGTGTAATTGCCTCTTTTACAGATGGTGCGGACGGTCTGCCTTTAAAGAAAGCAACGTATTATATCGAGCCAAAACAGTCAGGAACTGGCGATCCGTCACCGGACAACATAAGACCGATCAGCGGATGGACTGGTATGACTGTTCAGCGAACAGGGAAGAACAGATGTACTCCGGGTGAATTGGGAACCGTTTCAGAATCATCACCAGCAGGGCGACCTTATAAAAGCGTTCAAATTGGAAGCACTACAAGAATGCGGAGTAAAAATTTAATTCCGGTAGTTGTCGGTCAGAGTTTCACTGTCAGCTTTAATAGTGCAGATTATCACGTAGCTTTTATGGGTTTTGACAGCAATGGTTTGTATTTGGGCTATGGATCTTCTTGGCGGGTATTCCAGACTGCTAGTCCTACGTCTGCATCTTGGGCAAATGCTGCATACATTGCCATTGTTTTAAGAAAAGCCGATAACTCTACAATGACGCTTGCAGATTGGGACAATGCACAAATTCAAGTAGATATTGGGAACACTGCTACAGATTTTGAACCGTATACAGGGCAGACAATCCCAATTACATTTCCAACTTCTGCCGGAACTGTTTATGGTGGCGATGTAACGCTAAACGAAGATGGCAGTGGTGTTCTGACAGTTGATAAAGGAATGTTCCTTTTAGATGGAACTGAAACATCCGGGTTTGCACTTATATCAGCGACAGGAAATTTTGGGAGATTCCAAAAAGTCATAAATGGTGCATCAGTACTGACTTATAAGGATCAAATTATAACTAATTTGCTTCCATCGTATGATTATACTAACAATGCTCAAAAATGGAGTTCGCCCAATGAAAGCTGTACAGTTGTCGGTGTATCAGGTGCTGAAGGAAGACTGTTTCTCGTGATTGATGGTGTAACAACGGTGGAACAAGCCATGACGTTTTTCCAAGCTAATCCATGCACGATTGTTTATACGCTAAAAACTCCTGCTACATATACCTTGACAGCCGAGCAGGTCAGCACTCTTCTTGGAGCAAATAACATTTGGTGCGATACCGGGAATACATCCGTTGAATACCGGGCAGACACGAAACTTTATATAGATGGCTTAATCGGAACTACAGACGATGATTACACCGCAGATCAGAACATCGCAAGCGGACAGTTTTTCTCGATCGGCAATCATCTGTACAGAGCAACATCTGCGATTGCGTCAGGGGCAACGATAGTCCCGGGAACTAATTGCGTAGAAACAAATATAGCGGAGCAATTAACTGCTCTTTATGCATCATTAACCTGAAAGGAGTAAATCATGTATCAGAATTATGTAGTAGAAGTCAAGAAAAATGCACGGGGAGAGTTTGAACATCAGGTCTATTGGCTGTATGACGAAGATGCTGACAAGGCTATGCTAAAAGCAAAATCAAAATATTTTGCATTGCTTTCCGAGGCTTGCCTGTCTAACATGGCAGAACACGCAGTGATCCTGTTTACCAGTGAGGGATTTCCGATGCTGAACGAGTGCATCAAAAAGACTCCTGTGGTTGAGCCGACAGAAGAAACTGGAGAGTAAATCATGATTGAAGCAATTATACTGCTGTTATTGGCTTTGTTTTTCCTGATATATACGTTTGGCTATGTACATGATTTTATTGATTGGTGTATAGGCAGACGAAACGGCAGGAAGAAAGATACTAATGAGTGAAAGGACATAAATAAATCGTCATCGGAGGTAAAAAGTTATGGACATTGATTTATCCACAAAAGAAGAAATCGAATTTCGGTTTAATCAGATTTGTGCATATTTTGCTATTCAAGTTCGAGATAAGACAGCTCCTCAGTCGGTATACTTGGAGTTATTTGAAGTAGCGAACGCACTAAAAGACAAGTTTTGTTTACTCGAGCCGACTGAGCAGTAAATCAGAAAGGTGGCTAGTATGGTTGATTTTATACTAGGAATAATTGGTATATTTATTTGCTTTGCGATTATAAACAAAATCGGTTCTTAATCGTCATTTAAGTACGAGTTTTGGCACTGGATGTGAACATAAAATGGGGTAGGTGTTTTCGGACGGCTACTTGCATTCAGTGTCGTTTAAGTCCAAAAATCCACACAAAATTGGATTAAAAATATATACATTAACTTTAAGCACCTGAAACCTTAACTATAACATTAACTATAATTGGCTCATTCTTAAAAGTGACGAAATTTTCATACGTTTTTATGTCATTTCGCAAATTGACGATTTCTAAATAGCTACAGTAAAATGTAGACACGAAACTAAAAAAAGAGCCAAGGCTCAGTCGGTCAAAACTAGAAGCCAAGGCTCACCATGTAGGCATGATGAGTATATCATGTCCTACTTTGATTTGTAAAGGAGGACATTTTTTTATGCGTGATTTGCGAAATGAGATTATTCAGAAGATTGAAGAACAACTGGTACCCCACCTCGATGATTACACCCACACCATTGTAATGGCAACGGTCATGAATGTGTTGAGCGATTATGAGGTAACGGAGCGGTCAACCGCCATCATTCCCTTTGACGATGGCAATGAGAGATTAGTAAAAACCTATTCATCTAATATGTTATTGAATGGACTGGCGAAGTCCACCATCCAAGCCTATATCAGGGAAATTAAATTATTCACAGAGTTTATTGGTAACAAAGACCTCAAGACTGTTGCCACATTCGATCTGAGGAACTACCTCGCAGCTTGCAAGGTCAGAGGCTTGGCTAACACCTCGCTTGAGAATGTAAGGGCGAACCTTAGTGCGTTCTATACGTGGCTTACTGCCGAGGAATATATAGGCAAAAATCCATGTTTAGCGGTGAAGCCGATAAAGTGTACCACCACCGAGAAAAAACCGTTTTCTCGTGTCGAAATTGACTGTCTACGTGCGAACTGTAAGAATCTCCAAGAGAGGGCAATCATCGAAGTACTGCTGTCATCAGGACTCAGGGTATCCGAGTTAACGAATCTGAACATCGAGGACATCGACTTCGACCGCTTAGAGGTTCATGTAAGAAATGGCAAAGGCGGTAAAGACCGTATTACTTACATAGATGAACTAGCCTACAATCATCTAAAGCGTCACCTGATTGCCAGTGGCAAGGTCAGCGGTTCCGTATTTTCCTCTCAGAGAAGTGAGCGGTATACCACCCACGGCATTCGGACATTACTAAAGGGATTGGAACAGCGGTCAGGTGTACCTAACGTGCATCCACACCGATTCAGACGGACACTGGCTACTACCTTATCAGCGAGGGGAATGAAGATACAGGACATCCAAGCTATCTTAGGACACAGCAACATCAACACCACGATGATCTATATTGCGATGGATAAAGAGAAAGTACAATCAGCTTATAAGCAATTTATCGCATGAGAAAACCCCACCAAGACGGAGGGGTTTTCCTTGCCATCGAAAGGAGCAGATGTCAACAAATATGGGTTTAGTATATAGTGAACTACCTCAACACACTAACATTATATCACACCAACCTCCGTCATTCAAGAAGAGGGGGTGGTTAAGAGATGGTTAAGTAGTGCCTTTAAGCCTTGATTTTAAAGGAAACATTACCTGACTTTTAATCAGGTTGTCGAGGGTTCGAGTCCCTCCAATCTCATTCATTGAAAAATAGCGGAAAGCCTTGATTTTAAAGGGTTTTTCGCTATTTTATTTTCCTCTTTGAGTATTGCAAAGTGTATCAAAGTGTATAAATTCGGTGGTTAAAAAGTGGTTAAAAATGGTTAGGGTGGTTAAGTAGTGGTTCAAAAGAGTCCGATTTATTGGACATAAATTTTACAAAACTTCCCAATTTATTGGACATAATTTTTACAATACTTTACAGAGTGAGGTCAAACAATCTTTTGATTGGTTCCTTATCATTATCGAGGTGGGCATACACTTTCATAACCATCTGCGGACTGTTGCCGAGAAGTTCCGAGGTCTTGAGAATTGAAAGGTGGCGGTAATAGCACTCAGTACAAAAATTATGCCTAAAGACATATGGGCGAAGTCCGTTTGTCATATCGATCTTATCATTTCCACCCAACTGTTCATTGATCTTCTTTTTTATCCGCACCCACATCTTAGATTTCATCGTCTTCGTAAAGATTTTACCGTGTCTAGAGAACAGAAATTCGTTCTTTTCCTTGGTGGACGAGTATTTTATCAACTGATCCAAAAAAGCGTCAGGAATGGGCAATTTTCGTTGTTTATACGTCTTTGTGTCTTTGATGTATGGATCGTTTTTGTCATAGCCTATGGCACGTTTGATGTGTAGGGTCTGATTCTTACTGTCAATGTCCAAAGGGATAAGAGCCAGTGCTTCTTGTGGGCGAAGACCGAAGAAGTATAAAATTAAAATATACATCCGGTCTTCCTCTGATATGTCGATTTTCTTAATTGCTGCTTTTTCCTCTGCGGTTAAGGCTCTCCCAGGTTGCGAGGACTTCTTTGGCAGTTCCAAAAACTCCGATGGGTTCAGCTGCAAGAGTCCGTCACGTACCGCCATGTTGAAAATCTGTTTTATTGTCATGGATAACTGATGGCAAGCGGTAGGATGAGCCTTGTGTTTATTTATTAAGTGTTGTAAGTCCGTCCGAGTGATTTCCTCCAGTGCGTAGAAGTCGATGTCCTCTGTTTTACGAAGTGCGTTCTCATACATATTCTTCGTTGATGCTTGCCTAGAGGACTTCGTTTCCAACCACATCGAAGCATAGTCACAGAAGAGCAGATTCGTTGGTTTCTTCTTCTCTTTATATGATTGGACGAATAAATTAATGTTTCTCGTCAGGTCGGTAGCGGAATTACCGTAGATCCATTTGCGGATACGTTTTCCGGTACTGTCCTTGCCGAGGGAAATGTATTTCTTATATTCCATATTTTTCCTCCAAGTATTTCAGTACAAGTATTTTCTCCTCTTCAGTCAGCGAAAGAAATAATTCAATCAAATCCATGCCGGTACCCCTTTCGTTTTTTGAAGAGGTTATAACAAAAAAAGTGTCCTAATTACCGGACACTATTTTCGCTGAGAAATGATGAAATTCATGTAATCCATTAAGGACTTCTTTTCCTCATCAGTCATGGTATCTATTATGTCTTTGAATTTCTTCCAATGCTCATAACCCATCGGCTGTTTCTCAGTTTCCTCCCACCCTAGTATAAGAGATGGATCGACATCGAATATTTTCCCAAGTGCTACGATAGTGTCATATTTTATGTTCTGAATCTTTCCACTCTCATATCTTTGGACTGTGGCCTCTTTCACCCCAAGTTTATTTGCCACTTCCAGCAATGTCAGACCGGATTGTAATCGGTATTTTTTAATGTTATCCCCTATATTTCCCATCTCTTTCTCTCCTTTCTTTAAATAATGAAAGTACTCCGATTATATCAGCAACTTACGCATAAAGCAATAAATAAAATGTAAATTGCTGAAAAACTTACTCAAAAAGTATTGACAGATATTCTACTCGGTAGTATAGTAACTAACGTAACAAGTAAGTTTTGAAATCAAGAAAGGGGGATTGCATGGAAGTAAATGTGCAAGAGTTAAGAATTGAAATGGTGAAGCACGGCTTCAAGAGCATCTCCGATCTAGCCGATAAAAGTGGTATAGACCGTAACACTTTAGGTGCGGTCATACATCAGAAATCAAAGCCGTCCATAAGGACTATGGAGAGATTGATAGACACCTTTGGATGGTCAGGTGCTAGAGCCGGGGAAATTTTTTTTGCAGAAAAACTTACGCAGTAAGTAAGTTAAGGAGGGAGCAGACAATGAAAGGAGTTTACGGAGTACTTATAGCACTTCTGATAGTGGCTCTTGTGGGAATCGGAGTCACTGCCTGTATCAAGTCCAGTCAGGCATTAGACAGAGGGGCGAGAGCCATCGCATCAGCGGATGAGTTTCTCTCCCGGTATGAAGCAAGGTTTGGACGGAAAT
>Ga0326511_10003785_pt1 | contig 12153 bp, 24 predicted proteins | sample 0_2496_0518_D_FD_203701 | JGI IMG/M metagenome (GOLD analysis project Ga0326511, IMG submission 203701) | Bovine rumen microbial communities from UC Davis, California, United States - 0_2496_0518 | ecosystem: Host-associated > Mammals > Digestive system > Stomach > Rumen | place: USA...
CGCAAATCTGCGTTCGGAGAACCAGTATCTCAAGAACGAGGCATCCCGCGTGGCTCAGACTGCCGTGTTTGAGCGTGGCCTGACCAATGAGGTTGACGCCCTGTATAACCGGCTCAAGAATTGCCCGGTCAACACCGTGCCCGTGTACGGCAACCAGCCCATTTTCACGTGCGCTGGCCCGAATCTGGGTAACAACGGCTGCAGCGGCAACTTCGGCTTTGCGAACTGATTTGAGGTGATACCGTGGCGAAGTATATCACGAGCACAGATCAGAATGTGGCGCTGAATGGCGCAATTCCTTTTGATGTCGTGTCTATCCCGTGCAATAGGGGCTGTGTTGTCCCTATTGCAGTAGGGGTTGTTACTTTGAGCGGCAATACCGCGAACAGGTTCGCCCGCTATGAGGTTACGGTTCAGGCAAACGTGGCGATTCCCACAGGTGGTGCGGTGACGCCTATTGCCTTGGCAATCACCCTGAACGGTGTCCCGCTGGCTGACAGCGTGGCAATCGTAACTCCTACGGCGGTTGAGGATGTGTGGCACATCAATACCTCCACCACGGTAACGGTGCCCTCCGGCTGCTGTGTATCGGTTTCCGCTGCGTATGTTGACGCGACGGAGGACGATGCGGCTGTAACACCTACGCCGTCCATATTTGTCCGGCGTCGTGCTTCGCTTGATGTGAAGCGCGTGGCCTGACGGGAAGGAGAAAAGCAATGCACAAGCTGTATGATCTCAAGGAAAAGCTGATCGGCGAACTGGAAGATTATTCCGAGAATGGAAAGTATTCCAAGGAAGACGTCGAGGCTATCAAGTACATGGCTTCTGCCGTTGACCACATCTGCAATATCTGCAAGGATGCGGAGGAAGAGGATGGCTACAGTGGCCGGATGTACCCTGACGGCATGGGCGGCTCCTACAGGGGCTATGCCCGCGAAGACCGGGGCTACTCCCGCGAGGGCGGCTACTCCAATGCCCGTGGCCGCATGAACGTCCAGCGTGACAGCCGTGGGCGCTACTCCGGCGCGGACGGTGACGTTGAGGACATCAAGCGCGATATGCAGCGCCTGATGGACAAGGTCGAGAAGATGTGAGGTGAATCCCCTTGATATACGAACGTGATCTTGATGAATCCATCGCCCGGTATCAAGGGGAGGTCAACCCCAGCATTGAAACCTGTCGCAAGCTGGCGGCCTGCCTGATCGTCAAGCGGGAGTTGTTCGGAGAACCCGAACGGTTGCCAACCGTTTCCAATTTGGAACAAGTTGGGCAATATTCCTACGCCGCCGAACCCGTGCCTGTTGACACATACATTTCATATACCAGCGACACGGAATTTTCACGGGTTATCGATGGCAGGAAGCCGGAGGATGTTTGGCCCATCATAGATGAGTTGATTTCAACGGTTCAGGTTCTAATGCCACGGCTTTACGACGGAGTAATGCGCAAACTACAATGACCACGGCCCCGGAGCAATCCGGGGCTTTATTTTTTATTCCATGTTCATGTAATTTGCAAATGTAAAAAATTAGCTAATTGTCAAAAAAGGGCTTTACAATTAGCTAATTTTGTGCTATAATTAGCTACGTTGAGAGGGGGTGAAAAGTTGAACAACGTCAAGCTGATACGTGAGGCCACGGGGCTGACGCAAAAGGCCCTGGCTGAAGCTGCCAGCATCTCTGCGCCGTTCCTTCATGATTTGGAGAATGGCAACAGGAACGCAAGGCCCGAAACGTGGGCGCGAATCGCTAAAGTGCTTGGCTGCACGGTAGAAGATTTGAAAGACAGGGAGGAGGAAACAGCATGACCCGGTTAGAGTGTGAGAAGAAGCTGCTGTCACTGGCAGAGCAGATGCGGGCGGTATACCTTGAGTACAACCCGGCAGGCGATTTCATGACCGCGATCATTGATGCGGACGGCTATATCAACGTGCATGACTGCTTTTTCAATGCTGACCGTCAGATCATCACCAATGAAGACGGCACCGCGTTCAGATCGGTGGACACGGTCAAGTACAGCAACGGCGATGTCCGCTACGGCTGCCCGGTGAAGGAGGGCGCGGCATGAAGCGCACATGGCGATACCAGATGATCGACGCTCTGCCCCGTGAAGCGTTGCCCGCCGGGTGTACGGCATACGAGCTGTACAAGGACGAGTTCGTGGGGCATTGGGGCATCGTCGAGTTTGACCGACCGCTGACGGGCGCGGAGATCGACAAGTACAACCTCGACGGCCCGCTGGCAGGATGGGGGTGATGGCATGAGCGAGGCGACATTGGACGCGCTGCTGGATGACGCGCCGTACCTGCTGACAAGGGCACAGGCGGCAAGGAGCTACGGCATGACCGTCCGGGGACTGGAAGAATACTACAGACACAACCCCGATTTCCCGCTGGTGCGGCTGGGGAAGCGCAACGTGAAGATTCGCTGCGAACGCGCCGACAGGTGGTTCGACGAGATAGCGGATGCGCAGGAATGAGAACGCCGCCCGGTGGTAGGCCGGACGGCAGGGAGAACAGACAGCATGGGAAAACTGTCACGAACATTATAGCACAGAATGGAGGCTATGTAAATGGGTGATAATTTGAGAATTGTTTCGGCGGTTGAACGCATCACGCCGACCATTGCGAGGAAGTACTTGCAGATGAACGGGAATAACCCGCGCAGAATCAACAAAAGCGCCATATATGCGTATGCGGAGGATATGAAAGCCGGTAAATGGCTGCTGAACGGTGAAGCTATCGTATTCGACGAAGAAGGCAATCTTAGGAATGGCCAGCATAGGCTTCACGCGGTTGTTAAAGCAGACGTAGGCGTCGATTTTCTTGTGGTTCGCGGCGTAGCTAAAGATACCAGCATCTACGATATGCAAATCAGACGCACTATCAGTCAGGAGTTGAATATTGCGAATACGGTTGAATCTGTCGCCGCCGCAATTGTAGCAAATTGCTATAAGAACTGCTGTCTTGTACCGAAGTCAACGGTTTATGACTATATCGTCAAGCATGAAAGCGATTTGAACCTTGCCTATTCTATATCGTATAACGGCGCGAAGAAAGCCAAGGCCAGAAAGCGCGATGTCGTACTTGCAATCTATCTTTTGATTCGCCGCAGCAATGGCGATAGCGTTGAAGGATTGCGTCAATTCTTCTCGGTTGTAAATAGCGGCTTCCCGCTGGATAACAAAGTAAGCACCCCTGCAATCGTTTATGCCAAAGCGCTTCCGACTATCACAACCAAGAAAAACCGCCCTGAAATGTTGAAAAACATTGAAACCCTCATTGCAGCTTATGGCGATTTTACCATGGGAGTAAATCGTAAAGTTGCCTACAAGATAAACGCAACCGACAGGGCTGAACACGCGCTGGACATGGTGCGCAAGATGGACGGCCTTTCAGAGTAAAGGAGGGGTACGCAAGTGCAAAAACCGTATCAGACGAAAAAGCCCATCACCGTCGACAACGATGACCTGTATGGAGCATCCGAGGAAGCGCTGGGCAGCATCGCGGCGGCGATGGAAGCCCTGCGGGGATATTGGGAGCTTGACCACATATTCGACGCGCTGGGCGGCGTTTACGACGAACTGAAAGACCTGTTCGACGAATACGACGCCATTGCCTCAGAAGAGCAGCGCAAGGAAATCGACGGACTGACCCGGCAGTATTGGAGGGACGCAATATGATGCCAAAAACCCGCTATACCAGCCGCCTTGCGGCGCAGGACAGCCTTCACATGAAAATGGGGTATGTCAAGTTGCATGAAGCCTTAGGCGAGTTGCAAATGGTATTTGCCAAGGACAACGTCATCGCCCACATGGTACGGCAGTTGGGCGCGATGGAAGATACCCTGTTTGAGTATGTCATACCTGCGAAAGAGAGGAAATGAACATGGATAATATGAGGATTTACAACCAGTCCCGCGAAGTGCCGCAGGAGGCGCAGAAGCAGTTCAGCAACGGCACGTTCAGCGGCACGGACATCAACCCCATGTGGCGCATCAAGAAGCTGACGGAGCTTTTCGGGCCGTGTGGCATCGGCTGGTACTACGAAGTGACCAGCGAACGCGCCGAGGAACACCACGACATGACCATGGCGATTGTCGACCTGAACCTGTATATCAAGGTTGACGGCGAGTGGAGCAAGCCAATCTACGGCACGGGCGGCAACGCGCTGGTGAAGTCCACAAGCAAGGGTCAGAAGGCCAGCGACGAGGGCTACAAGATGGCGCTGACGGACGCTCTGAGCGTGGCGTGCAAGGCGCTGGGCGTTGGCGCGGACATCTACTACGCCAAGGATAAGACCAAATACACGCAGTACAGCACGGGCGACGATATGCCGCGCACAGGCAGCGCAGAAGCTGCTCAGCAGGCCGGGAACAACCGCCTGAAGGAGTTAGAGCAGCAGATGAAGCAAGCCCGTGAGAGCACCCCTGCAAGCCCTGTACGCAGCACGGCGACGGACGAACAGATCGCGTTCATTCGTGAGAACGCGGACGGCAAGACTCTGAAAAGCGCCATGGAAGCGTTCGGCCCGAACATGGAGAAGATGACCCAAGCGCAGGCCAATAAGCTGATCGCCCGCATCAAGGGAGGCGCGGCATGACGGCAGTGATTGACCGTGTTCGCGGCAAAATCGTCAACTACGACGAGCGCCGGGGCGTGGTGACCATCGAAGCGCCGTATGCGGATTTTGCGACGATGTGTCGGCGGGAATACAAAGAGGTTGAGATCACCATGTTGGATTCCCGCCCACTGTCCGACAAGCAGCGCAAAAGCTGTTACGCCATGATACGGGAGATCGCGTTGTGGAGCGGGTACGAGCCGGACGAGATCAAGGACATGTTCAAGTTCAACTTCCTGTCCGCATTGGAGGAAACCATGAACACGTTCAGCCTGTCTGACGCGCCCATGAGTCTTGTAGCGGCATTTCAGACGTTCCTCGCCCGGTTTATCGTAGCCCACGACGTGCCCACTCGGCGGCCTATGCTGGAATACGTGGATGACATCGACGATTATGTGTACGCTTGCCTGATCAACAAGAAATGCCCGATTTGCGGCAAAAAGGCCGACCTACACCATGTAACGGCGATAGGGGCTGGAAGGGATAGAGACACGATCATCCACGAGGGCATGGAGGTATTGCCGCTGTGTCGGGAACACCACACAGAGGTTCACACCATCGGGCGCGACAGCTTCATGAAGAAGTATCACCTTGGCGACCACGGCATTGAAGCTGACAAGACCATCTGCAAGATATACGGATTGAATACCAAGCAAAGGAGAAAAACAGCATGAATCGAGTGATAATTACTGGCAGACTTGCCGCCGACCCGGTAGCCCGAACCACACAGAGCGGCATCAGCTGCAGCACCTTCGACGTGGCGGTACAGCGGCGGTTCAAGGGACAGGACGGCAAGCGCGAAGCGGATTTCTTGACCGTGGTGGCGTGGCGGCAGACCGCCGACTATTGCAACAAGTACCTGACCAAGGGCAGCAGGGTCGCGGTAGAGGGCAGCATTCAGAAGCGCAGCTACACGGCGCAGGACAACACCAAGCGGTACGTCACCGAGATCATCGCCGACAACGTGGAAGGGCTGGGCAGCCCGAACAATGAGCAGGGCCACGCCAAAGAACACAGCGCACCGCCGGAACGAAACGAGCAGCAGCGCATGGACACCAGCGGATTCACGGAGGTTGAGGACGATTCAGAACTTCCGTTCTAAACGGGAAAACCGGGCGCTATCGCGCCCGGCCCCCTCAATCCTGATACTCTGGCACTGGACCGTGTTTCGCCTCATATTCGGTGACGAAGCGCCGGATGATGTACTCGTTCAGGTTGTTTACGGTACGTCCTTCGAGCTTTGCAATGGATTTGAATTTGCCATACAGCGATTCTTCAATGCGGATGCCGGTCTGGATTTTAGTCATGGGTGACACCTCCAATGTGTTAAATTTTGTTACCACTATTATAACACATCGGAACCGAGTTGACAAGTAACAAATGTTACTATATAATAATCAACGTGGTAACATAAGATGCCATGAAGGGAGTGAAAAAGTTGGCCGGTATTGACTACTACATGAATCCTCAGATTATGGAAATGTGTAACGATCTCGGGATTGAATACGCAAGGTTTTGCGGAATCATGGCAATCATGGAAAGCATCGAGAAGAGACACCCGGACGTTCTCATAAGAAACGCAACGTCGGCAACGCTTCTCGGGATTGAAGGTAAAATGCCCTGCGACTATGATATGTTGCTCGGAGCCTTTGATACACTTCGGTACAGCAAAAAAAGGAGGTAGCAAATGGCTGATGTCAAGTGGATTAAGATCGTGACTGACATCTTTGACGACGAGAAGATCATGCTGATTGAATCGCTGCCGGAGGCTGACAGCATCATCGTGATTTGGTTCAAGCTACTATGCCTCGCTGGCAAGCAGAACAACAGCGGCGTGTTCCAGATCAACGGGCGAATCCCATATACCGAGGAAATGTTCGCCACGATCTTTCGACGGAAGATCAATACCGTGCGGCTGGCACTTCACACGTTTGAGCAGTACGGCATGATTGAGATCATCAATAACACTGTGACCATTCCGAACTGGGGTAAGCACCAGAGCATTGAGCATATTGAAGCAAGGCGTGAATACCAGCGCAACTATCAGCGGCAATACTACGCAAAGCAAAAGGCGCTTGCAGAGGGAAAAAATTCTAAACGTTTAGAAAAACGTTTAGATGAAGGTTTAGATAAACAGAATCTAAACAGGGTAGATAAGAATAGAGAAGATAAGAAAAGAGAAGAACAACTACAACAACAGGAAGTAGCGGCAGTTGATACGGTTCAAGCATACGCTTCTTCCAACCTTCAACATATGTCACCCGGCAACATTCAGGACATGATGGGCTTCATGGAGGATTTGCCCGAGGATTTGATACGGTTTGCCATTGATGAGGCATGTGGCAAGGGTGCGCCACGATGGGCGTATGTATCAAGCATTTTGTCCAGCTTCTTGCGTGATGGTATTAAGACGGTGGGCGATGCGAAGGCAGCCAAGGCCAAGCGGCAAGCGATGAATCAACCCGATACGCACGAAGAACCCGTTTTGACCCTGCGCGAACAGCTTCGGCGCGGCGGGTATTACGCGGATGACGAATAAGGTGATAGCATGACTGGTCACTACGAGAGCGAGCAGAGCGTGTTGGGCGCGATGCTGCGCAGCAAGACGGCCACGGACAAGGCGATAGAGCGCCTGCGCCCGGACGATTTTGCCGACCCTGCCCACCGGGAGATATTCAGCGCAATGCTGACGGTGGCCTACAGCCGGGACACGGTTGACTTGACCACGGTGGATGCGGAACTGACCAAGCGCGGCAGGCTGGACGCAATAGGCGGGGCGGCAAAGCTGATTGATTTGAGCCAGAGCGTGCCCAGCGCGGCGAACGTGGACGCATACATCGACATCGTGCTTGAAAGCGCAAACATCCGGCGGCTGGCGATGATTGCGGAGAGCATCAACCGCAAGACCAAGGCGCAGGACATGACGGCAGACGCGATTATCGAGCTGATAGAGGGCGCTTGCAACGACATCACGACGCGGGCGCAACAGCACGACAAGGGCTGGAAGAACGGAGGTGAGATCGGCATTATGGCGTTTGAGGCAGCGGAGCACAAGCAGCGGCACATTCCGACGGGGTTTGCCGAGTTGGATGATGTGTTGTGCGGCGGGCTGGTGAAGCCCGAGCTGACCATCGTGGGCGCGAGACCCGGCAAGGGCAAAAGCGCGTTTTTGCTGGCGGCCAGCATGAACGCGGCACGGCACGGATTCCACGTTGGGTATATCTCACTTGAGATGAGCGCGGTACAGCTTGGGCAACGCGCAATGGCGGCGACAAGCCTTGTGAGCATCACGCGCCAGCGCACGGGCGAGCTGACGGACAAGGACTGGGAGCGCATGACGGAGGGATTGTCGGAGCTGAACGAAACCGGCATCAGTGAGCATCTGCACGTCTATGAGGGCTACGGATTGACAATAGAGCGCCTGGGCAACATCGCCCGCCATGCGGCGCAGCGCGGTCAACTGGATATGCTGGTGCTGGACTATCTACAACTGCTGAGAACCACGGACAAATGCAATGCGGAGTTTGAACGGCTGGGCATGGTCAGCAAGGGTCTGAAACAACTGGCGCTGGCTTTGGACATTCCCATCCTGACGGCGGCGCAGGTGCGCAGACAGTCGCAGGATGACAGCAAGAAGGGCGGCAGAGCGCCCACGCTGGACGAGCTGCGAGGGTCGGGGGATTTGGAGCAGGATGCGGACAATGTGCTGCTGATTCACAGCCCGGATAACCCGGATGACCCCACGTTGAAGCGCATTGACCCGGCGCATCAAGGGCTTTGGGACAGGGCGTATAACGCCAGCGGCAAGCCGTTCACGGTAGAGGTTGCCAAACAGCGACAGGGCCAGACGGCCCGGACATGGTGCATATTCAAGCCCATGACAATGAGGTTTTACGATGATCCTGCGAGTAAAGACAACAACGGGCAAGTATGAGGTGCCCGTCAAGAACAAGCTGGAAGCGAAGGACTTCCTGCTGACATTACAGCACATGGGCATAACGTGCGTTAGGTGGGAATACGTGAAGGAGGATGAACAATGTTCGGGAGTTGGGTAATGAAGGGCATACAGATCGGGACGGAGATCGTTTCGACGGTATTGACGGTGGGAGGCTTCACGGTTGCGGCGGCAATCATCATAAGCGTTATCACAACGCTATGTGGCGGCAAGGATGGAGACAAGATATGAAGTGCGAGTTATACCACGACAGTTTTCAGAATTGGAAGTCATACCCGATACAGAAAGCCCAGCTAATTATTGCAGACATTCCTTACAACCTGGGTGACGCGGCCTACGGGAGCAATCCCATGTGGTACGTCGGGGGCGACAATAAGAACGGCGAGAGTGACAAAGCCAAATCGAGTTTTTTCAACTCGGACGGCTATTTCAGGATTTCGGAGTATTTCATGTTTTGCGCCCGGTTGATGAAGCCGGAACCGAAGCAGGGCAAGGGCGGCGCTCCGTGTATGATCGTGTTTTGCGCCTATCAGCAGCAGAATGACGTAATTCACTGGGCGGCAGATGCGGGATTCGGGAAGTATATACCGCTGGTGTTCATCAAGAACTACTCACCGCAAGTGCTGAAAGCCAACATGAAGATCGTGGGCGCGACGGAACACGCGCTGGTGCTGTACCGTGACAGGCTGCCGAAGTTCAACAACGCGGGCAAGATGATATTCAACTGGATGCCGTGGGAGAAAGATGGTGCGGACGTGCCGAAGATTCACCCGACGCAAAAGCCCGTGAAGCTGCTGAAACGCCTGATCGACATTTTCACAGACCCCGGCGACGTAGTGATCGACCCGGTTGCGGGCAGCGGGTCAACCCTGCGGGCGGCGGCGGAAATGCGCAGGAACGCCTATGGGTTTGAAATCGACCGGAACTTTTACCGGGAGGCCAAGGGAAAGATGCTGAACGCGCTGGAAATCAGGCAGATGAACGTGCTGGATTTTGAGCGGCAGGGCGGAAGACAGGTGAGGATGGAGATATAGATGGGCGATTACGGCGTGAGCGCCAGCGGAAGGGCGCGGACGGCCACGGAGATTTTTACGCCGGATTGGCTGGTGAAGGAGATGTGCGACATGCTGGAATGTGAATCGCAGAGAGATGCTTTTGCGATAGAGCGTACCTTCCTGGAGCCGGCCTGCGGGGATGGGAATTTCGTGGTGGAGATACTGCGCAGGAAGTTCGAGCGGTGCGTGATGCGGCAGGATTTCACCGTTGCGCTGCGGAGCGTCTACGGGATGGACATACAGGCGGACAACATCGCCGAGTGCATCCGTCGTGTGAAGGAACTGTGCGGACAGTATTTCAAGCCGACTAAAGAGGAATTGCAGATCATCGAGGATCACTACATCATGTGCGATTCATTGAAGATTATGAGGATGATGGCGGATGGGAACCTACAATCCGGAACAGATCAAGGCGCGAAGGGATGAATGGCGCAGGAACGGGATTTGCACGACGTGCGGCAAGACGGAAGCGTTTGGCAATTATCGAAGCTGCCCTGAATGCATCGAGAAGAATACCATGCGGGCATACAGATACCGGGAGGCAAATCGGGAGCATTACAACGCGATGCAGAGGAGCAGGCGCAGCAAGGAATTGGATGATGGCAAGTGCCCGTCATGCCACAAGCCGAATCCGGACACGTCGAGGGTTTGGTGCCCGGAGTGCAGGGCGAAAAGTCACATGCGATATTTGCGCGGTTATGTGCATCGAATAAGGCCGGATGGAATCTGTTTGAGATGCGACAGGGAAACGGAACCTGGGTTTCAACTGTGCCCTGTTCACAGGCAACTGGCAGCAAAAGCCGGGGAAAAGGGAAGGGCCGCGCAGGATATGAAGCGTCATCCCTGGCGGTTGGACGAAGCGGCGAGAAGGAAGAAATGTTGAGCAGCATGGCGATTGACCAAATCAACATACTGGATTTTGAAAACAAAGGCAGGCAGGTGACGCTATGGGACGCATGAAGGACTTGGTACCGACGGAGGCGCAGGAACAAAAAGCCCTGTTTGAGTGGCGGGATTACAACATCAAGCGTTACCCGGCGTTGGAGCTGCTACACGCCATCCCAAACGGCGGCAGCCGAAACCCCATCGAGGGCCGCCATTTGAAAGAGCAGGGCGTGATGGCGGGCATCCCGGACATCTGCCTGCCGGTGCCGAGTAGACATCACACGGCGCTGTACATCGAATTGAAGCGCAGGAAAGGGGGCAGGGTGAGCGAGGCGCAAAAGAAGGTGATGTTCAAGCTGAAAAAGTACGGCAACATGGCGGTGGTGTGCTACGGCTGGGAAGAAGCCAGAGACACGATTTTGAACTATTTAAGACAGTGAAAGGAAGGACACAGACATGGGAATGGAAAGCAAGGTCATCACGATTACGCCTGATATGGCGAGGGACATGCTGGCGAAGAACATGAAAAACAACCGGCGGCTGAACCACGAAACAGTGAAGCGCTACGCCCGCATTATGAAGGCCGGGGGCTGGAACCTCACCCATCAGGGCATTGCGTTCGACGATAAGGGGGAGCTTATCGACGGGCAGCACAGACTTGAAGCGCTGGTGGCTGCGAATGTGCCGGTAACCATGATGGTGACCTACAACGTGGAGCATTCTGACGGCGAGGCGTTCACGATTGACGTTGGGGCGCGGCGCACGACGCAGAACATCATACAGATCAGCGGTATCACGGATAACCTGTATAAGTATATGTCGCCGTACATCGGCACGTATATCCGGCTGAAAGCGCGGCTGGGTTGCGGCAAGGCTGAACCCGCCGAGATCATCAGCTACATTGACCGGCACTACGACGCGCTGTCAGAAGCCTATGAAGTGATCGGCAAGAGCATGGCGGGCGGCGGCAAGAAATACGGCTCCAAGCTGCATACCATCATGTGCGTGGCGATTATCAGCGCGGTATATCGCGGCGAGGACAAGGAAGGACTGAAAAAGTTCGTGCGGGTGTACTGCATGAACGAGGTCGAAAACTGCGAGCGGTACAACGCCCGACACGCGCTGAACATCCGGGAGTATGTGCGCGGGCACAAGCAGAACGCAGAAACCTTGCAGCGGTGCGAGTGCGCGATATATGCGTTCATTCACGATCAGGCGCAGATTCGCATTTGTGATAGATACCCGTATCAGCCCGCGCTTGACGCTTAATAAATGACCGGGGGCGGCACCACCGCCCCCACCCGTGAAAGGAGACAGAACGATGGAAGCTGCTATCAAGACTGACACCATGATGGAGCAGAAACTGGAACAGGGCGGTGCGCTGATGGTCAAGACCGCCAGGGCGCTGACGATCACTACCCACGAGGACTACGACAAGGGCACTGACTACCTCAAAGAGGTCAAGACCCGCATCAAGGCCGTCAAGGAATACTGGAAAGGCCCCAAGGAAGCCGCCAACGCTGCCCACAAGGAGCTGGTGGCAAAGGAAGCCCAGATGTTGAAGCCACTGACGGAAGCCGAGAGCATCATCAAAAAGGCGATGCTGGCCTACACCACCGAGGTGGAGCGCAAGCGCCGTG
>Ga0326511_10003786_pt1 | contig 12153 bp, 6 predicted proteins | sample 0_2496_0518_D_FD_203701 | JGI IMG/M metagenome (GOLD analysis project Ga0326511, IMG submission 203701) | Bovine rumen microbial communities from UC Davis, California, United States - 0_2496_0518 | ecosystem: Host-associated > Mammals > Digestive system > Stomach > Rumen | place: USA: California...
CAACAGGCTGGGCAAGATAGCTCTCAGGCCGGTCGGCCAGATGCTGCAGGCCGCTCTCAAAGAGCACGGTGAGCGCCAGCTCATGGGCATGGGTGGTGATATGGGGATGCTGCGAGTCACTGAAAGCGCAAGGGGTATAGTCCATCGGACCTACCACATTGCGGGTGAAGGGCAATGTGGCATTATGGCAGGCAGCCTTGGCGGTGAAGGTAGCCACGTTGTTATACCATTCGGCACCATAGACACCCTCTGTGGAGAGCAGGTTGGGATAGGTGCGCTGCCAGCCACGGGGAATGGTGGCTCCATGGAAGTTGACCAGCAGATGATGACGGGCGGCACTCTCCAACAGGTCGATGCAGTAGTCCATGTTTTTCTGATTGTCACCTGAGAAGAAGTCGATCTTCACACCTGCCACGCCAATACGCTCACACCAGGCAAACTCACGCTCACGGTCTTCGGGTTTGTTTAGACGGAACTTGGGCGTGGGTGCTCCGTCAATCCAGCCCACCGACGAGTTGTACCAGATCATGGGCTTCACGTTCTTCGATTTGGCGTATGCCACGGCATCCTCGATGGTCTTGCCGTCCCTCATCTCGTCCCATTCGGCATCAATGAGCACGTATGGCAGTTTCAGGCTGACCGCCAGGTCAACATATTTCTTGATGATCTGATAGTCGTTCGACCCGTGGTTGTAAGCCCAGTATATCCACGACACCACGCCCGGATGAATCCATTGGGTTTGCTCCAGCCGGCAAGGCTCGCTCACGTCAGTCACCAACGTAGACTCGACAATATCGGCCAGTGTGCCAATCACTGCCACGCGCCAAGGGGTATGCCAGCTATCCTCGGCAAGAGGCTCACACGCATCAGGCACCACACGGAACAGCTCGCCATCGTTATAAAGGCACGATGCACTCTGACCACGCTCGATATTGGCTTCTGTCATCAGCACGAAGACCCCATCGGCAGGCTCTGTCAGCGACGGATAGCCCCAACGGTTGTTGAAGCCCTCAGGCGATACCGACAGACGGCCATACGAAGGAACTGGCTTCACACGAGCCGTGGTCTCCAAAGGGAAGAAACCTTCATAGCTGTCAGCCCACTGCTGCATCCAGCGGCGCGTCCCCTCGGCAATGCGATAGGCCGTCTGCTCTTTGGGCTGCTGACCCTTACAGCCGGTCATCTCATAGCGGAATGCCAAGCCGTCGTTGTAAAGTCTCACCACCAACGTGGTACGCTCGTCAAGCTTAGCCTTATATTCATGAGCCTGATTGGCACAATGGCTGCGCTTGCCTGACAGCATGCCATAGTCGGCCTTCACCTTAGCCACCCGTTTGCCCATGTCAACAGCCTTTAGCGGTTTCTGTCCCATTCCAACAAAGGGAATATGCAGCACCGGCTGCTTGCAGTAGGTCACTACATAGCCTTCGCCTGCCACACTCATCTGCAAACGACCATTGGGCGAAACGGCTGCCGACTGCGCCATCACCATCGTACTGAATGCCACGAAAAGAAAAGCAAGAATGCTTCTGTTCATCTTCATCTTATTTTTTCGGCAAAATTACATATTATTTATATCTAAGTCTTTTCTAAATGTTTCAAAAAAGGGCATTAATTGTAACAAAAACCATTTTTCAGGAGTGTAGGAGTACAAGAATGCAGGAGTATAGACGGAAGTTGCTGCACACCGCAACCCTTTTGTGTGCAAAAACATGTAATAGAAATCTGCACATAATTGCACATTTGAGCAAGATTTGTGCGAATTTTAATTAATTTTTGTTAATACTGTGTGCCTTAACAGCGATAATTTGAACGATTCGCTTACCTTTGCAGCCACAATTTTTAAGATTTGTTTAAAAGGATATGAAAAATTTTAAGGCATTCATGGTCAGCGCCCTGCTGATTGCCCAAGCAACAATGACCACAGCACTGGCTGGCGGCATTCTGACAAACACCAACCAAAGTATCGATTTTCTTCGTAACCCTGCCCGCGATGCCGCCATCGGATTAGACGGTGTCTACTCGAACCCAGCCGGCGTGGCATTCCTTCCTGACGGTTTCTACCTGGGCATCAACTGGCAGTACGCCCACCAGACGCGTACCATCAAGTCGACCGATAACGTCTTTGCCTTAGGACGCAAGAACAATGGTCAGACGACCAAGACTTTTGAAGGCGTGGCCGATGCGCCCGTCATTCCTTCTATCCAGGCTGCCTGGAACAAAGGAGACTGGAGCCTGCAGTTCAACTTCTCGGTTCCCGGCGGTGGCGGCAAGTGCGAGTTTGAAGACGGTCTGGGCTCTTTTGAGCGTGCCGTGGGCAACATTGCCGGTGCCTTTATGACGCTCGACAACTTTGCCAATACTATCAACACTTATGCTCCTGCTCTCTACACGGCAGCCGGACTGCCTGTACCTTCAGCCATCCCCACCTACGGCGTGTCGGGCTACGATATGAACAGCTACATGGAGGGACGCCAGTATTACTTCGGCTTCCAGTTAGGCTCTGCCTACAAGGTCAACGAGAAACTCTCTGTATATGGCGGTTTGCGACTGCTTTACGGCACAGCCACCTATAAGGCCCGCATCAGCGATATTCAGGTGAAAACAACTGGCGGTTACAATGCCTTTGGCACTTTCCTGCCCAACATGCTTAACCAGGCCACTGCTGAAGCTGCTCAGGCTCAGGAGATGCTGACCATTCTGTCAAATATTCCCGCAGCAGCCAAGACGGCCGAGATGACTGCCTTGGAGACTGGACTGCAGGACGGTGCAGCCAGTCTGAAAGCCAGACAGAAAGAGTTGCCCGCACTTTCTAAGTACAGTGACGGCGTCAACCTGCTGTGCAACCAGTCGAGTGTAGGCATCGCACCCGTCATCGGCATCGACTATCGCCTGAACGACCAGTTCAACTTTGCTGCAAAATACGAGTTCAAGACCCAGATTCGCATGAAGAACGAGTCAACGGTCTTCGAGGCCAGTGAGATAGAGGCTGTAAACAAATTCCGCGACAGCGAGGAGGTGAACGAGGACTCACCTGCCCTGCTCACCGTGGGTGCGCAGTGGACTCCCGTCAACGAGGTGCGCATCAATCTGGGCGGACACCTCTACTTCGACAAGCAGGCACGCTGGTATAACGACTCGCAGAAGAAGCTCGACCACAACTCCTACGAGCTGCTGGCCGGTGCCGAATGGGACATCAACGACAAGGTGACCATCTCGGCTGGCGGACAGCTGACACGCTACGGACTGACCGACGAGTATATGAACGACATGTCGTTCGTGGCCGACAGCTACAGCTACGGTTTCGGCATGAACTACAAACTGAACGACGTGGTGACGATGAAGTTCGCCTACTTCCAGACCGACTATGAGAACTATAACCGCTCCACGCCCACCATTGACTCGTTCACCCGCACAAACCGTGTGCTGGGCATCGGCTGCGACATCACATTGTAGACATCCACATTCCATACAGTAACAAGCAGGCAAGATTCGCGTCTCATTGCGAGCCTTGCCTGCTTTTTTATGAAAAATCTTTACATGAGGGGCTCTGAGATTCGCTTGAAATTCACGAAAAAATAATTGGGCGGAAATTCTTGAGTATTGAGAATGTTGTAAGTTGTTGATTTTCAGTGTTTTGTGAAATCATACCAAAATACAGGAAATACTATGTATCTCGTTATCTCGTGGTTCGAAAGGAATTACGTCACACTTCGATTCATTGTACGCGACACTTTGAATCGAAGTGTGAGGTAACTCCTTTCGAAGTGCGGTGTAATTTGAATGCAATTGCCGGAAGAGGAGTTTTGAGGTTGTTTCAACAATGCCTTTTAGTAGCTCTCATCACTCCAGAACACCTCGTCGGACACCCCCTTTTTTTTATGAATCATTTTGACAAACCTTGTTTTTGGTATGTGAGCAAGGGACGGAAGGTGGTACGCCAAACACCGTGATTCATTAAGTCTGAAGCCCTCCAAAAAATCTGAAGTCTGCAGTCCTCAGATTCTGAAGTCTGCAGTCCCCCAAAAAATCTGAAGTCTGCAGTCCTCAGATTCTGAAGTCACATCAGTTGCCGCAGCGCGTCGGCCAGATGGCCGGGGAAGACCACATGGTGATTGCCGATGGGGTCAGAAAGGAAATAATTGAGCTGGGCAGCGTCCTGCAGACGGACGACCTGCTGCGTGCGGCAAAGGTCTGGCTCCACCTGATTGCGCACCAGACAGCCTTCGGCAATGAACGAGCGCGAGAGGTCGCCAGAGACCTTGAAGAGCGTCACGTCACCTTCACGCATATAGCCACGAATGCCCACGCCAATGCCTGACTCAAAGTGGGTGTCCAGCTCGTAACGCTCCACCATGTTCAAAGGTATGGTGCAGTGAGCCAGCAGTATCTCACCCGTCTCCACATCAATGCGCGAGGGATTGCACTGGAAGCCGGAGACACCCGTCAGCGCATGACCGATAACCATGGAAAGCATCGCGGGCACGTCACCCTCACAGCCTGCCACGATGCCCTCAGCATTGAGTTTGGCCAGAGCCAGACAACCAGTATTATGGACTGAGGTGAGCAGGTCGAAGCAACGGATGGTAAAGCCCTGCAGCTGATAGCGAGCCACCATCGCCCTGAGTGCCAAGTAGATGCGCTCAGCACCAGGGAGGGAGGAATGAAGAGAGGAGAGAGGAGAGTGGGAAGTGGAGAGTAGAGAGGAAAGAGAATCGTCGAAAGTAGAAGGTATCGGCGTTTCATCGACCAGTTGCTGCACCTCCTCCATCGGCACTTTCACCAGTTCGATGCCTAAACGACTTTTCACCATCTCCGCATCGAAGGTACTGGAGATAAGCCAGTCTGACGGTTCACCGACAATGCCCAGTCGACAACCATTCAGCTTCTTCCGGGCTTCGGCAACTGAGGAAAGCAGTTCCAAACGACGACGCATATAGTCGACAGTGCCATGGACAATCTCGCCCCGAAGTCCTTGTTGACGCAGGAAAGAGAGAATCTCCATTGAGGCGGCTAACGAATTGCTTTGGCCCGAGGTGAGTAACGTGAATGGTGCATCAGATTGCAGTAGCAACTGAGGCAACAGCCGACGGAAGATGCCTTCGGTGCCTCCCGTGCGTACAAAGATGACGGAAAGGGGGTGACTACCATAGCCGGCGAAGTCGCCACCACGGTAGTCATAATCCAACTGCAAGGTGTCAAGAAACACACTGGTGGCACGTTCTACGGTTTGTGGATCGTGCAGCTCGGAAGTGAGGGTGTAGACAGCAATCATTTTAGTTGAGAATTAAGAATTGAGAATTATTCACTGCTCATTGTACATTGTTCATTTCGCTTTCCTGTCCGAACAGGTATTGCGGCTGATAGCCACCCCAATCAATGACAATCTTCTCGAACACGATGCCGGGATGACGCGGATGCAGGGTCAGCTCATGAGCCTCACCGTCTTTCGAAGCGATAGGCAGCTCAATGACCGACTCTACCACGCGACAAGCAATCGTAGGATAGAACTCAGAGTACATGTAGGGCTGGCGGTCGATGAGGTTGCGGTTGAAGCAGACGGTCTGAGGCTGTGAGCCGTCGATGCTGACGGTGTACTCATGACCACCCTGATCAAGGAAGTCGAGCGTTGACTTCACCACAACGTGTACCTTCACTTTGTCAGGACAGTTCTTGGGCTGCAGGAAACGATAGGTCAGCGTGGCATCGCCCGTAGACTGCGTATAGGGAGTCAAGGCAACGGCACTGCGCGTGCGGCCATAATAAGGATAGACCGTCCACTGCATGCCCTGCGGAGCCACAGCCTGATAATAGTGTTCAGCCTCGATGGCGGTATAGCCGTGACCGGGCTGGAACACCGGACGGCCTGCCTTTTCGGCATCAACCTGTCTAGTGCGCGGCAGTATCTCACGACGGAAATTGTCGTTCCACGAGGTATAACCAATATGCTTCTGCGTCATCATGCCGTTCCACTTGCCACCGGCAATCTCCTTGTTATAAGCCATGCAGAGCAGCGAGTCACGGCGGAAGCAGGTGGCCACACGGGCTGCCCACTGATTGGCATCGGCATCGCCACGGGCAGCCAGATAGTGGTTCATGGCCTGCGCATAATACATGTCGTAGAGGTTGGCCATTGCCTGCACGGGGAAGAGCAACAGTTCACGATAGACATCGTGGCACGATGCAGGCAGTTGCAGGTAAAGGCGCAAGGCACGGGCTTCCAACCGCTGATAGGCATCGGCCACGCGCTGCCACTCGCCCGTAGCCACATTGTAGGTATTGCGGTCGAGCATCTCAGGAGTGACACGCCCCATGTACTGGCAGTTCTGATTATAGATGTCGGCGGCTTCCTGCACCAGCGGTTCAGCCACCTCGCAGCCCAATTGCGAACGGAAGAAGACTGCGGTATGGTCGGTGACGGTCTGCAGGGTGTACTGCTTGGGAGCCCAAGCCATATCGAGGAACAGCTGGATGGGATATTCCATCGGCTTCAGGTCGCCCACGTTGAGAATCCACAGCTTCTCAATGCCGAAGTCGTAGGCCAGCGAGAGCTGCTCAAACATCTGCTGCGTCTGGGTGACATTGATCCATTTGGTGTTACGGGGAGCACCCACATAGTCTACGTGGTAGTAGATGCCCCAGCCGCCCTTGTGCTTGCGTTCGGCATCGTTCTTAGGCACACGGCGTATGTTGCCCCAGTTGTCGTCGCAAACGAGCATCGTCACATCATCGGGTACGCGGAAGCCGGCATCGTAATAGTCCTGCACCTCTTTATAAAGTGCCCACACCTGTGGTGTCTCACGGGCAGGACGGCCTGTCACCTTCTCGATTATCTTACGCTGATTGGCCACGATGCGCTCCATCAATCGGGTATCGGTTTTGTCGCTCATGGCCTCGTCGCCATCGCCACGCATGCCGATCGTCACAATGTCGTCGGTGCCCTTCATGCGCTCAATGCCTTCACGGAAGAAGCGGTTCAAGCCCTCTTCGTTCTTCTGATAGTTCCAGGCACCGTACTCGTTGCGATGACGGGCATATTCCTGATGGTTGCGAGCCATCGGCTCGTGATGGCTGGTGCCCATGATGATGCCCATCTCGTCGGCCAGCTTGCTGTTCTCAGGGTCATCGGCATAGAAAGCCCATCCCCACATGGCAGGCCAGAGCATGTTGCCGCGCAAGCGAAGAATGAGTTCGAATACTTTCTCATAGAAAGCATGACCGCCATAGCGGGTGCCAAAGGTGTTCCCCACCCATGAGGTGAGACAGGGAGCCTCATCATTGAGGAAGAGACCACGCCAGCGCACGGCAGGCTCACCATCGGTTCGCGTACCTTTTATTATATACAAAGAGGAATGACGGACAATGGGGGCATCGGCCCAGTAATACCAAGGCGACACACCTATCTGACGGCTCAGCTCGTAGATGCCGAAGATGGCAGCACGGCGGTCGCTACCCACGATGAAGAGCTGACGGTCACGGGCATCGAGCAGATACTGCTCGGTCTTGCCTTTCAGCTCTTTCTGGAATACTTTCAACTTCGCTGCCGTTCCTGCCACAATCGTAGCATCGGCCTGACGGTCAACGAACTCAACCGTTGCGCCACAGACACGCTGGAGGTCTGTCTGCAGGTTGCGGGCAGCCCTCAACACACCGCGCTCCTCGTCGGGAGCCACAAAGATTGTCACTCGACCACCTTCATTGAGCAGCCAGTCGCCCTTCTCAAAATGAACAAAACGTTCGGCTGCCGACAAACGTGGCAACACGAGGAAACTCAAAACGACAACAAGTAAGGCTTTTAGTCTGATCATCATGTTATTTATTTTTTGCTACAAATTTAAGCAATTACCTATTAAATTGCAAGCAATCATGCATCAAATTATGTTCATGAGACATTTTCGTAAAATAAAAGCGACATGGGCAATAAAAAGAGACATCAAAACGTTATTATCTACGTGTTAAGGCGAAATCTATGGATATTGGCCCTCTTATTGTTGCCTTTTACGGAAATAGCGGCACAATATGACCCTTCGTTCAGTCACTACTGGACGATGCCCACTGCCTATAACCCTGCCGCTGCCGGAAAACAGGAGAAAGCAAACATTCTCGTAGCCTACAACATGTCGCTCGTCGGCTTCGAGAATAACCCGCGCACCATGTATGCCTCAGCTGACCTGCCATTCTATTTCCTGGGTGCCTATCACGGCTTTGGCGGAAAATTCGTCAACGACCAGATCGGCATCTTCGCCCACAACAGCTTTGCCCTGCAATATGCACTGAAGCAGAAGCTCTTCGGAGGCATGCTGAGCATCGGTGTGGAGGCTGCCATGCTGAGCGAAAACATGAAGGGTTCGAAACTGCAACTGGAAGAGTCGAGCGACCTGGCTTTCTCAACCTCAGACCAGACCGGATCCGGCTTTGACCTGAGTGGCGGACTCTACTACAGCCGTAAAACATGGTATGTGGGAGCCTCTGTGCTGCATGCACTTGCGCCCACCGTCGAACTGGGCGAAACCAACGAATTGGCGATAGCCCGTTCATATTATTTCATGGCCGGAGGCAATATACGAATGAAAAATCCGTTTCTATCAATACACCCGTCTGTCCTCGGACGTTCCGACGGTGTGGGCTACAGAGCCGACATGACGGCCCGACTGCAATACACGCACGATGAAAAGATGATGTATGCAGGCTTGGGCTATAGCCCTGGAAACTCGGTGACACTCTATATTGGAGGCAACTTCCACGGAGTGAGTTTGGGATACAGCTACGAGGCATACACCAACGGGGTGAGCCTGGGCAACGGATCGCATGAATTGGTTGTAAGATACCAGACAGACTTGAACCTATTCAAAAAAGGACGCAACAAGCATCAGAGTGTGAGAATATTGTAGGAAAGAACATCAAACGATTATAAAGAAATACATGATATGAGACAAAAGATGACGGATAGAATGACAGGAGGACTGGCAAAGAGGTTGATTCCTTTTTACCTTGTCGCCCTTTTACTTTTATCGCTGACCGGCTGCTTCGGTGGCAAACAAGCCACAGCTACGGGTGGAGAACTGACAGGCGACGGTGGCAGGGCTTTTGCCGAGCCGGCTCCTTACGGCATGGTGCTCGTCAAGAGAGGCCATCTGCGCATGGGACTGGAGACCGAAGACTCCCTCTGGGGTAAGCAGACACCTGTGAAAGACATCTCTGTAGAAGGCTTCTGGATGGACGATACGGAAATCACCAATTCAGAGTATCGCCAGTTTGTCAACTATGTGCGCGACTCTATTATTCGTGAACGGCTGGCTGACCCTAACTACGGTGGCGACGAGAGCTATAAAATTGAAGAGGACAAGAATGGCGACCCCGTCAAGCCGCACCTGAACTGGAAGAAAGCATTGCCACGCAAGCCGAACGAGGACGAGCAGCGCGCGCTGGAAAGCGTCTTCGTGACAAATCCCGTCACAGGCGATAAAATGCTGGACTACAGCCAGATGAACTATCGCTATGAGGTCTACGACTATGTGGAGGCTGCCAAGCGCCGCAACAGGCTGAATCCCGAAGAGCGCAACCTGAACACAGACATTCCCGTAAACGCAGAAGAACAGATCATGATTTCCAAGGACACCGCCTTCATCGACGAGGAGGGAAAGATTGTGCGTCAGACCATCAACCGTCCGCTGTCCGGTCCTTGGGATTTTCTGAATACCTATATCATCAATATCTATCCTGACACCACCTGTTGGATCAACGACTTCCCGAATGCCGACAACGAGGTCTACATGCGCAACTATTTCTCGAACCCCGCCTACAACGACTATCCGGTCGTTGGTGTTACTTGGGAACAGGCGAATGCTTTCTGTGCCTGGCGAACGGAATATCTGCTGAAAGGCCTGGGAGGGGCAGCCCGCTATGTGCAGCGCTACAGACTGCCGACAGAGGCTGAATGGGAGTATGCCGCTCGCGGTAAGGAACAGAACGAGTTCCCCTGGGATAATGAGGACGTTGCAAGCGGCAAGGGTTGCTTCTTTGCCAACTTCAAGCCGGAAGGCGGTAACTACACGAAAGACGGAAACCTGATTACCAGCAAGGCGGGCATCTATGCTGCCAACTCCAACGGGCTTTACGACATGGCAGGCAACGTGGCTGAATGGACTTCGACCATCTTTACCGAAGCCGGCGTCGATGCCATGAACGACATCAACCCACAGTTGAAATACAATGCTGCCAAGGAAGACCCCTACAGACTGAAGAAGAAGAGTGTTCGCGGCGGTTCCTGGAAAGACCCTGAAAGCTATATCCGTGCTGCATGGCGCAGCAGCGAATATCAGAACCAGCCACGCTCCTATATCGGTTTCCGCTGTGTCCGCTCATTGGCTAACACCACAAGCGAGAAGGCGAAACCCGCCAAGGCATCGGCAAGAAAGAAATAAAAAAGGAAAACATCGTTATAACGGGACAACGGAATAACGAGATAACGGAATAACGTTATAACGAGACAACGGAATAACAAAACAACAATATGACAACCTATAGTAAATTCAATATCATCTACCGTCTGCAGAAATGGCTCGACAGTGTTCCTGGACAGACATTCATGAACTATGCCTATAGCTGGGGTGCCTCTATTGTCATCTTAGGTGCTCTCTTCAAGCTGACCCACCTGCCAGGAGCAAACTTCATGCTGTTCTTAGGCATGGGCACTGAGGTGTTCGTGTTTTTCATCGCTGGCTTCGACCGTCCGTTCGATAAGACAGAAGACGGCAAGGAGATTCCTACCCATGTTGTAGTCGACGAGCTGGAAGCAAACGTGGCAACTACTGGCAGTCAGACCATAGTGACAGGCAGTGGCGTGGCAGGCGGCACAGGTGGAGGTACCGTCATCATAGGCGGTGGTTCCGTTGGAGGTGGTAACGTTGAGGGTGGTACGCTCGTCAACGGTACAGCAGGAGGCGAAGTTCCTTCTGGGACTTCTACAGGAGTCATCGGAGGTACGTTCAGCGGCATCGTTGGCGGGGTCGTTCAGCAGCCAGAGTTACCAGAGATTGATGCTGAGGACATGGAGAATGCCACTCAGAACTACGTGGAACAGCTGAAGAGCCTGACAGAAACCCTTCAGAAGGTTTCTGAGCAGAGCGAGCGACTGACCCGCGACTCAGAGGAGATGGAGAACCTGAACCGCACGCTCACAGGCATCTGCAAGGTCTACGAGATGCAGTTGAAAGGTGCCAGCCAGCAGATTGGCACCATTGACGAGATCAACGAGCAGACACGCAAGATGGCAGAGCAGATAGCAGAACTGAACCGCATCTATGCCCGTATGATTGAAGCCATGACGAGCAACATGCCCACCGGAATGAAGAGTTAAGAGAGCGAACGATTATGGCAATTAAGAAAAGACCCGTCTCTCCCCGCCAGAAAATGATCAACCTCATGTATGTGGTGTTGATGGCGATGTTGGCGCTGAACGTCTCGAACGAGGTGCTCAACGGCTTCGACATCGTGGAGAAAAGCCTGAATCGCACGACAGCCAACTCTGCCAAAGAAAACATGGCCATCTATGATGACTTTGAGCAACAGATGAAGGCCAATCCGCAGAAGGTAAAGGAATGGTACGACAAGGCACAGCTGGTGCGCCACATGAGCGACTCGCTCTACCTGTTTGCGCAAGAACTGAAACTGGCCATCGCCATTGAAGCTGACGGCAAGAACGGCGACCCTGCCAACATTATCGGCAAGGAAGATCTCGAAGCTGCCAACCAGGTGATGCTGGCTCCGGGACGCGGGCGCGGCGAAGAGCTAAAGCGAGCCATCGATTCATTCCGCGAACGCATGGTGAAGATGGTCACAGACACGGCTCAGCAGAAAATCATCGAAGACAACCTGACGACTCATGTGACCAATACGCCGGCATCGTTAGGCAAGAACTGGCAGGAGCACATGTTCGAAGCCATGCCGGCAGCCGCCGCCGTGACCCTGCTATCGAAACTGCAGAACGACGTGCGCTATGCCGAGGGCGAAGTGCTCCATACATTGGTTCAGAACATCGACGTGAAAGATATCCGCGTCAACTCGCTCAACGCCTTTGTCATTCCTAACTCGCAGACTATTGTACGTGGCGACAAGTTCTCTGCCCACATCGTCATGGCCGCCGTTGACACC
>Ga0326511_10003787_pt1 | contig 12153 bp, 20 predicted proteins | sample 0_2496_0518_D_FD_203701 | JGI IMG/M metagenome (GOLD analysis project Ga0326511, IMG submission 203701) | Bovine rumen microbial communities from UC Davis, California, United States - 0_2496_0518 | ecosystem: Host-associated > Mammals > Digestive system > Stomach > Rumen | place: USA...
ATATCTATATCTTCTAAATTAGATTGAATATCATCACCATTTCTATCAGTAATTCTTCCAGGACAAATCAAAAAACATAATTTTGTTTTATCATATAATTCGCTAGTATCTTTTAATTTTAACAATTTTGTAATAGTTGTTAATGTGTTATTAGATATATCTATTAATTGCTTTAAATAATTATATGCTTCTTGAGATGGCTATACTCGACAAAAATATTTTGTTAATGGCATACCTGTTAAATCGTCTGTATCAGGAAGATTATATAATTTATTATATCTTTTTTCCCTCTATTGCTGTATATATTCTTCATTATCTTCATTATCTTCACCAAATGTATCTTGATCTATATTATGATTTTTATTATCTTTACTAAATGTATCTTGATCTATATTATCACACCATTCATTAAAATATTCTTCTAAATCATCAGCATCATATACGTCAGAGTCAATATTTGATAATGCAGTTAATAATATTTGATGTTTTTCTTCATCTGTAGCTGATTGCCATTTTTCCCATGTCCAATCTTTAATAACATCATCTAAATTATCTTCTAATCTTACAGCATCTACCCACTCATCTATTTCTAAATCATCTATTATTGTCAGGTCATCAGTAAACCATTGTAATGCTTTCCATTTTACTTCATCTGGATCATCTGGATCAACTGAGCAGAACATTTCATCAGAATTATTAAATCCTAGTTCTTTTGCAATTTTCTCATAAAATTCTTCTCGTAAATCATAAAATTCGTCTTCTGTATAATATCTATTTGTATCTATATATTTCTTAAAAATTTTCTATCCTACTTGGTGGATTTCCCATATGCTTGTAGATGGACCATCTTCATCATCAAGGTCTTCATCATCTTCATCATCCCATAAAGCTTCATTAATAGTTTTTTTAACTGTAGTAGCAACTTGCTTTATAATAGATTCATATAATGCTTTATTAAAGGGTTTCTTTATCATATTATTTAAATTATACTTTTTATATTTATTGAATATAATTGATTGAAAATTATAAATATATCTGCTAATAATTACAAATTTAATAAACTAAAAAATAAAAATGTATATTATCAATAGTTTATAGAAAAATATGAGAGAATATAAATTAGAAAAAACTTGTCGCTGTATTAATGAATATGTATATACAGATGGTGTTTCATTAGAATTTCATAAAGGCAGAGAATATCAAGTAGATATTAATGTTATTTATGAAAATGATCAGAAATTATTATATAAGGTATATCAGAATGGTGGCTGGTATGATTATGCTATTTTAGCGCAGGAAGAATTTGAGAAGAATTTTGAAATAATTGTATAAGTTATGTTTTTCAGAAAGAATATTAATTATATTAAGGTAAAGAACGGTAAGGTAATTTATAATACCAAGCGTTATAGGTCATTACTTGATGCAATGGTTGGGTATCTTCTTATTGATAAGCATTATAAGAACCTCGAATCAGAAGCATTGAAACTTATTCAGACATGTTATTTGGTATATGGTAAATATGATACTCAGAAGTGCGTTGATAAACTTGTCGCTATTACAAAATATAATCATGACAAATTGTCACAGTAAATAAAATATTATATGACAATTTGACATATATATTTTTATTTTATAATTCGGCACAATATTTGAGTATATATGGTAGATAAAAAACAAAATGAAAAAGTTATATATATTGTTGGTGACCATGTATCTGTTGTAAATGAAGCAATAGCAGAAGGATGGCATATTAAAGAAATGCATGCATGCAGTGGCCAACAGTCTGGAAGATTATATGTATGGTTAATACGTGATCCAGAAGAACCTGCATAAAATAAATGAAATGTACAATGATAAACGATATAGCAAAATATGTAGAAGACGTTAGTGGAAATATCTATAAGATGTTAGATACACATTTTCTAAAGTTATCACCATGGAAAGAAAATGAAGACAGACGAATTGTAGAGATTGATTCTAATAATTATCATATAATTGCATATAATAATGCATGTATGATTATCAATAAACAATTTGATGAAACAAAGGAAACATGGGTACATAAAGGAAAGAATTATATTGCTAACGTTTTAAATATTAATACAAAGGATGAAATAGAAGAGCATAGCTTTAAGATAAAGCTTCTTCCTGATCATAGAATAACTCTTGATGATGGGGGTGAATCTGAATTAAAGCTTGTTAAGCATAAAGGAAAAATGTACTACATCCTTATTATTAATGAGAAACTTCCCAGAGTAAAAGCATATAATTTATTTGGTAAATTTTGCCAGTGGGTAGGAATACAACATTGTAAACCTGTATATTGTGAAACAGATAATCGATATATTTAAATGGGTGGAAAACAAAAAATTATAAGAACTTATATACCAACTTGTTCTGAATGGAAAGTACCTGATGGATGGGAAGTAAAAGCAATATCTCCTGTTTATGGTTGTGGTGGCGAAGCTTTTATATTAATGGAAAAGATTGAAGAAATTGTAAAGTAATAATATAAATAATAGTAATATGTCAAAACCTACGACATTAATAAAGAAAGTATTAATATATCATGATGATGAATGGGAACCGCCAGAAGATTATGAAATAAAATCTTTTCAAATAAGTCCTAAAGATCCTGATTATTTTTATGTCTTATTAAGAAAAAAGAAAACAAAAATTAAAAAACAAATATAATAACATGATAGTAAGTCTATCAAAATTTAAAATTAACATAAAATTAAAGTAATTAATTTATGAGCAAAGTAATTGGAATTGACCTTGGTACTGGTAACTCTTGTGTTGCCGTTATGGAAGGTGGTCGTGCGACAGTAATCGCAAATGCAGAGGGTAAGCGTACCACTCCCTCAGTGATTTACATTAAGGATGGTGACCGCGAGGTTGGTGATGTTGCAAAGCGTAAGCTTGTAATGAATCCAAAGAACACCGTTTCCTTTATTAAGCGTTTCATGGGTGCAAAGTTTGCAGATCCAGACGTACAGAAGATGCTTACACGTATTTCTTATGAGGTAATTGATGAGAACTCAAAGCCTCGTGTTAAGATTACAAATACTGATGGTACTTCTAAGCTTTATTCTCCTGAAGAGATTTCTTCATTTATTTTGGCTTTGATGAAGAAGACCGCAGAGGATTATTATGGAGAAGAGGTAACAAAGGCCGTTATTACATGTCCTGCATGGTTTAATGATGCACAGCGTCAGGCAACAAAGGTTGCTGGTGAACTTGCTGGTTTGGAAGTTCTCCGTATCATTAATGAGCCAACTGCTGCTATTTTGGCATCAGATATTAAGCTCAATAAGGATCAGGATAAGACTGTTGCTGTTGTTGACCTTGGCTGTGGTACATTGGATATTTCCGTTTGTGATATTTCAGTAGTTGACGGAACTACTATGGTTGAGATTTTGAGTTCTCATGGTAATGTATTCCTTGGTGGTGAGAACTTTGATAACGCTATTGTTAATTGGGTTATCGATGAATTCAAGAAGCAGTATGGTGCAGATCTTTCTAAGGATCCTATGGCATATGCTCGTGTAATCACTGCAGCTGAGAAGGCAAAGTGTGAATTGTCTTCAGCAAGCTCTACGGATATTAATGAGCCTTATATTACACAGGTAGATGGTCAGCCTGCACACCTTACTATGACTCTTACTCGTGCAAAGTATGAGCAGTTGACAGCAGATCTTGTACAGGAGGTTGTTGATTGCACTGCAAAGGCATTTGAGAAGGCTGGTAAGACTGCAAATGAGATTGATGAGATTCTTCTTGTAGGTGGTATGACACGTTCACTTAATGTACAGGAAGGTTTGACAAAGGCATTTGGTTTGCCACTTGATAAGTCTGCTAATCCAGATGAGATTGTTGCCCTTGGTGCTGTTACACAGGCAAATATTATCGCTGGTGGTGAAGGTGTTAAGGATATTCAGTTGCTTGATGTAACTCCATTGTCTGTAGGTATTGAAACAGAGGGTGAGATTATGACAGTTCTTATTCCTGCTAACACTACAATTCCTACTACACAGAAACAGACATTTACAACTGCTGTAGATAATCAGCCAGGTGTATTCATTAAGGTATTGCAGGGTGAACGTCAGTTCTCTCGTGACAATAAGACAATTGGTACATTCCAGTTGGATGGTATTGCACCTGCTCGTCGTGGTGTTCCTCAGATTGAGGTTTCATTTGATATTGATGCTAACGGTATCCTTAAGGTTTCTGCTAAGGATCTTGGCACAGGTAAGGAGCAGCATATTACGATTACAAACTCAGATGGTTTGACACCTGAAGAGATTGAGCGTATTAAGGCTGATGCAGAGAAGTTTAAGGAGGAAGATGCTAAGCGCAAGGCAGAAGTTGATAAGTTGAACGCTGCTGAGGGATATGCTTATCAGATTCGTAACACTATGGATGAAGAGAACTTTAAGGATAAGTTCACTGAGGAACAGAAGAAGACATTGAATGAGAAGATTGATGTTGTTCTTGCTGCTGCAAAGGATAAGGATGTAGAGAAGACAGAAGCTGCTAAGAAAGAGCTTGAAGACTACTTTAATCCTATTATTCAGGAAATTTATAAGCAGGCAGCTCCTCAGGGCGGTGCTAATCCAGAGGCTGGCCCAATGGATGCTGATATGTTCAGCCAAATGTTTAATGGCGCACAGACACAGGCTGGCAGTGCTCCTCAGGGTGAACCTACATCACAAACACCTGATGGTGATACAACTGATGTTCCTTTTGAGGAAGTTAAGTGATTATAAATCGCAAATAAAGTTATGCCACGTAGTTGCTTAATTGCGTGGCATAAACTTTATAAAAATTAAATATATAATATAATGTAATTATATATTGAAATTAAATTATGGCAGAAACAAAGAATTTATATGAAATACTTGGTGTATCTAAAGATGCAACGGATGATGAAATCAAGAAGTCATACCGTAAGCTTTCATTAAAATATCATCCAGATCGTCAGTCAGGAAAATCAGATAAAGAAAAAGCAGAGGCAGAAGAAAAGTTTAAGAATATTACTGCTGCTTATAATGTTCTTTCTGATCCTGAAAAGAAAAAGAACTATGATATGTTTGGTGATCCAAATGGTCATGGTGGAATGGGCGGACCTGGTGGAGGCTTTAGTGGTTTTGGTTCAGGCTTTGATGATTTGTTCCGTCAATTCAGTAATATGCATGGCTTCGGCGGAGGTGGAGGCTTTAGTGGCGGGTTTCAAGAGCGCATTGAAAAAGGTAAAGACATTCAAATGCGAATTCCTCTCACTATTGAAGAAATTTTCAATGGATGCACAAAGAAAGTAAAATATGACAAGAATGTAAGATGTCCTAATTGTCATGGTGCTGGCGGTAGTGGTCAGAAAGCTTGTCCTCATTGTCATGGTACAGGTCAGATTATAACGACTACTCAGAGGGGATTTGCAACAATGCAGAATATTTCTGTATGTCCTCATTGCCATGGTACAGGATTTACTGTAGAAAAGAAATGTATGTCTTGTGGCGGTTCAGGATTTAAGAAGCAGAGCTATACATTAGAGGTAACATTCCCACCAGGTATGCCAAATAATAATGGTATACAGTATCGTGAGAAAGGCTCAGAATCTTCAAGCACTAAAGGACCTAATGGAGATTTCATTGCATTTGCATCTTATAATATTGACAATAACCGTTATACAATCCAGGGATTGGATGTAATTGAAAAGATTTATGTTCCATATTATGATTTGCTTTTAGGATGTGATTATACATTAGTTCTTCCTAATAAGAAAGAGAAGAAGATTGCATTGAATTCTTGTACACCAGAAGGAAAGCTTATTAAGTTGTACAGAGAAGGTATTAAATATAATGGACAGGTTGGCGATTATTATATTGAAGTTCATTATCAGTTACCTTCATCTTTAACAACAGATGAGCGAAAACATATTGAAAGTATTAAAGTCGAAAAGACTAAGCAGAAATTTAAGTAAGGATACTAATTTTTGGTATCCTTATTTTTATTTACAAACTTTTTGGTATTTTTTAGCTATAATTTGTATAGCAAAAATAAATACATCCAAAATAATGCCTATAAAAAGAGATTAGATCGAAGGTATTAAAATTAATAAGAAAGGAAATGAATATGTTAGTAATCCTGCACTTTTGAAAGAGATAATAAAATCAAAAGAGTAGGATGAATTAACTAATAATGCTATACAGATGTTTTTATTGATGATTGAAAACATATAGCGTAGAATGTATTATAAGGATCCAGAAGAAAAGAAAGATTGTGCATCATCAGCAATGTTAGATGTTATAATGTATTGGAGAAACTTTAATCCTGAGAAGAGTACAAATCCTTTCGCTTTTTATACCTCAGTAATAACAAATGGAATCGCTAAGGGCTGGGATAAATTACATCCAGAAACAAAGAAATGTCCCGGTGCAAGATTTACAAGTTTAGATAATAATATTCATTCATTATAATAAAATAAACTATGGAAAAGAATTGGAGTACACTCGAGAAAGGTGATAGTGTTTATTTATTGGTTCCTTATACGGAAGACGGTATAATAAAATATGATTTTCAAGAGAGTCAAGTAATTAACGTACATTCATATGAATGGTGTACAAATATTAGGTTAAAGTATACTGATATGAATATAAATCGTAGAAGGCGTATAGAATTATGCGTTAATAAAGAAAAGTATAATTCATTATGCGTTGCATATGCAAAACAATTATCATATGCATATGAAGGTGGTATTAAATTCGGTGATTTAATTGCAACTCTTTATAAAGATATGCTAAAATCAGAATATAAACAACTTATAAAGAATAAAACAGCTGAATTAAAACAATTAATTGCATCATATAATATGTATGTGGAAAAACTAGAAAAATTAATTCCTGAAGAAAATGGAAACTAATGAGAAATTAAATGAAGTTGCTGAAACATTAGGAGAAGTTAACTATATTCCTACTGTAACAGAAGAAAAATATAAAGATGATTATATTAATGCTTTGGATAAAGCATATGATTCAAATTCAACTTCTTATGCTTATGGTGATACAGGTCCTATGCCTGGTCAACCAGTTGTATTAAATACTGCACCAGCATTAGATACAGAAAATGAAAAGAAGATAGCAAATCAACGATTAATTGCTCAAGCAGCACAGATGAAATTGCGTAAAGAACAAGAAGAATTCAATAAGAAATCAGATTCTGAAAAAATACGTATTTATGTATGTGATGCATTATTAAAACAGCAAGAGCAAGAGTATTTTAATGCACATCGTTATTATATGTCAGGCCCTATTCGTAAAAAGACTCGAAAGATTATAGAGAATAATTATAGAAAGGGCAAGTATAAGATAACACAGAAAATGAAAGATGATATTCTTTATGAATTGAGTTTATCTTCAAATCAAGCAGATCCTAATAAGAATAATCCTGCAAAGAAGCCAGCTACAAATGTACAGATGAGAAATTTAGTATCATCTATTTAATTTATGAATATATTAAAAAACAGTGATTTCAAAATAGAAATCACTGTTTTTAATTAAATAGCTCCATCCTTAAAGAATGATGGGAATTTACGAATAATAGGAGTATGTGGAGCAATTTTTTGTATATATTCTTTAACTTTCTGATTTGCTTCTGTTCCATATGGATCTTTCCAGAATACTAAACAACGAATAATATTTGCAATCCACCAGCGCCAAGAATAATAATATGTATAAACCATATAGTCATTTGCTATTGAGCCTTCTCCGCCAGGTTGACCATGTTTTTCAAGTTTACTCAATGAATATGCAGTTTCTTCTCCTTCTCTGTCATAAGACATCCAACGGATATTATCAAGACTTGCATTTTGCCAGGTTGTTCCATCAAGCATTCCAGAAACTGGGAATTTAAATCCGTCTTGTGCCATTTCTTTACTGATACTCAATAATTCTGCCATTGTTGTAGCACTTTTTACACGCTCTAAATATGGTTTTGCATGAGACTGATAATATTCTGCTTCAGCTGCAGCAACACGCTCTTCATATTTTTTGTCCATTCCAAATAATTTTTCAGCAGCAGTTTTTTTAGGTGCCACAAATTCCTCATTTAATGTATCTTTAACTATTTTAGCAACTTTATTCATTATATTTTCATAAAGTGCTTTCTTTTGGTTATATCTCATAATACAAATATAAAATATTTTTCTTTATTTATCGTAGATATATTTGTTAAATAATGAGAAATTATTTTATTTAATTTAGACAATCAATAAGTTATAGAATATACTATTAAAAATTTAAGTGTTTATAATGATAGATAAAGATGATTTATCACATGTAATAAAAGAAAGCTTTGATAGAATTTCATTATTAACCTTAAGTCACAGAGCAGACCGGCAAGCAAGTATGAAACATATGCTTGATTATATTGGGTTGGAATATAATAAAGATGTTTCTGTTGTTTATGGTACAACATTCCCTTATAATCCACTTATAATGGAAGCTTTTAACAAGGCTTTTTATCCCAAGCGTTGCTTTACAAAACCAAATGAAGTAGATTGTGCCAGAAATCATTATGGTATAGTTAAAGCTGCATATAATATGGGATGTGAACATGTATTAATATTAGAAGATGATTTATGCTTCATAAGAGATTTAGATTTATTAAGTAATGTTATTAAAAGTATACCTGAAGATTATGATGTTTTGCAATTTGGAGGATTTACTGCAGATCCAAAAGCAAAAATAATATTAAGTCAATATCCGGATAAATTATGGGTAAAACATCCAGGTATATTAGTATGGAATGCATCTATGTATGCACTATCCAGGAGAGGAATGGAATATTATATAAAATTTATGGATAAGTTCTTTACGGTTGCTGATATGCCATTATATTTTGCACCAAATAATGAGAAAATTATCAATACTTATATTACAACAATTCCTATAGTAATTCAAGCAGATAAAAATACAGTTCCTTCTGATATACGCAGCAAGGACACGGATAAAATTGATTATAATACAATGAATGTATATGAATCAGAAATATCCAGAAATTCATATTTTCCTTATTAAAAAATAGTTGAAAAATTTTTATTTTCATTTTATATAAATATGTGAAAATATATGGTAAATTTAAAATGTATTAGAATGGTATGTTATACGATGAAGATAATAGAGACATTGAAGAAGAAATGTATTTAAATGATATTGCAGAAGAGCAGTATCAATTATTCGATAACCCAGAAGATGAAGATTATGATGAAGACGATGATGAAATGGATGATGAAGACGATCTTGATGGAAGCAGCACAGATGATAGTCAAGAAGACGATGATGACACTGTGGGAGCAAAGAAAAAAGAAAAAGTCAGAAACATCGAAGTCACAGAGAAGTATTTAGACAACCAACTTCAAATAAATATTGAAAATTACCGAGATAATATTCGCTTCAAATATGATGGAGTGATATATATTGGTAGAGTTGTTTATAAGATGCGTCCAGATACATATTTCTTTTATGTTCATTTGGAAGGTAGTGATGAATATATTAAAAAAATGTTCAAATGCTCTAAGATGAAAAAAGTATCTTAAAATTAAAATATATAAATGTCTATGAGATTGAAATTAAGACCAAAAGGATTGACATTTTGTCCAGGATGCCCCAAAAAAGAGCTTCAGTTAAATCATGAACCACAATTTAATGTATCGCCAGCAAAATAGAATGATACTAAACGCGTAACAATTATTGGTTCAAAAAAACAAGAAAGACATTTTGGTTTATTTTAATTTGCTAATGTTCAGTAAGTAAAACTACTGAACATTTCTTTTATATAATATGTATGATGAAATATATACTTATAATACCGGATATACATGGTAGAATATTTTGGAAAGAACCTTGTAAAGAATTCAATGGAGAACATATTGTATTTTTAGGAGATTACTTGGATCCTTATAAACATCAAAATATTTCTGAAAAAATCGCATTAGATAATTTTAAGGAAATATTAGAATTTAAGAAAAATAACAAGGATTTAGTAACATTACTTATAGGAAATCATGATCTTCATTATAAGGATATGTTTAAAGATGTTTATCGAGTAAGATTTTGCTACAGTATTGCAGAAGAAGCAAAACAATTATTTGAAAATAATAAAGAGAACTTTCAAATAGCTTATGAGATAACAGTAAATAATACAAAAATATTATTCACCCATGCAGGTGTTACAGAAAATTGGTTAAAGGTTATTCATAATGAAATACCATGTCGTCCATGGAGAAATAGAATGTTAGGCGATTATTCTCCGGATTTAGTTTTGCCAGTAGAGGCAAATGCGGAATCATTGAACAATTTATTAACAACAGAAGAAGGATTAATAGATTTATGGATGGTATCAGAAGAAAGAGGTGGTATTTATAATTTTGGATCACCTATATGGGCACATATATCAGAACATTTGGAATGTCCGGCATTAAAAGAAATTTACCAAATATTCGGACATACAATTTCATTTCCAAAAGAAATGGAACCATGGATAACAGATGAATATGCAATGTTAGATGCTCAGCAATGTTTTGTATTAGCATATGATGATAAGACATTCAGATTATTAAAATATTCAGAATATAAAAATGAGATTGGATAGAGAGCATGAGATAAATTTTATTTTATTAAAATCATCAAAAAAAGTAGATAAATCATTAGCAGAAAAAGCTTATGATATATTACCGTCATGGAGGGAAATAGATGGTAAGAGAAATTATATATTTGCATTAGTAGAAGATCAATATGAAACATATTGGGTTAGCTATAATGTAGATGATGAGAAAATGAAATTTACCAATACAAATTCTTCTATAGGAGAATCTATATTAGAATATTCTTTACCAGAAGTATCTAATAAATTATTTAAACTATTAATAAAAGGTAATCAGAATATAGATTTTTGTAAAATGCTTACAGAACTATCAATGCATGATAGTATGATATTATATATTAAATTAACACAGTAATATATGGATAGAGCAGAACGACGTTTTAGAAAAATGAGAAAATGGATTTCTCGTTTAAAGAGAGAATTTTATATTTATGGAAGTTATTATATTCCTATGAATTCTGAAGATCGACATAATTGGAGATTTAGTAAGAAAGCAAAGACTTTTGATGAATTAAAGAATTCCCGTTGGGGTATGATGCTTAAAGAAACAGGCACATTATTTAGAGATAATAAAATGCTTGATATGGAAGAAGTTCGTAGAAGGAATTTGAATAATAGGAAAGTAACACAAGAAGAAATTTTAGAAGCTGAGGAGGAACTTAAAGATGCAGCATTTTATACCGAATCGTGATGAGATGGAAAATTACATAGGCCATCAATTAGATGAGATGTGGAGAAAAATTTTCAGAGAATTTCCAGATGCAGAAATGGACGATGTACGTATCATTTTAAAAGATTTAATGGAAAATTATTGAAAATTTCTTCAAACTTCGAATATTATACTGTATATAATATTCATTAAAACTTATCGATTTATGTTTAATGAAAACCGATATTGAAATTTCGAATGAAACTCAATTAAAAAATATAGAAGACATCGCAAAGAAAGTAGGTATTAATCCAGATACTATTGAACCTTATGGACATCATATTGCAAAGATACCGCTTTCTTATATAGATGAAGAGAAAATAAAAAATTCAAACCTTATTCTTGTTACATCAATAAGTCCCACAAAGGCAGGTATAGGAAAAACCACTGTCAGTGTAGGTTTGAATATGGGACTTAATTTCATTGGTGAAAAATCTATTGTTGTTTTACGTGAACCTTCACTTGGACCATGTTTTGGTATGAAGGGCGGCGCTTGTGGCGGTGGATATGCACAAGTTTTACCAATGGATAAAATTAATCTTCATTTTACAGGAGATTTTCATGCAGTTACTGCTGCTCATAATATGATTACTGCAATGATGGATAATTATTTCTATCAAAACAGTAAAGATGTTGCTCCATTGAAGCAAATATTATGGAAGCGTGTATTGGATGTAAATGACAGAAATCTTAGACACATTATTACAGGTATTGGTCCTTATTCTAATGGTATAACAGCTGAGTCAGGTTTTGATATTACACCAGCTTCTGAAATAATGGCA
>Ga0326511_10003788_pt1 | contig 12150 bp, 17 predicted proteins | sample 0_2496_0518_D_FD_203701 | JGI IMG/M metagenome (GOLD analysis project Ga0326511, IMG submission 203701) | Bovine rumen microbial communities from UC Davis, California, United States - 0_2496_0518 | ecosystem: Host-associated > Mammals > Digestive system > Stomach > Rumen | place: USA...
TGCCAAACACACCTTTATCTGCGGGTAGTGATTGGCTTAGGGCGGAAGCAAATATACATAATGTTGTTGTACACAATGCAACATCCATAGTTCATTTCGACCAGTATGGAAGTCACGATATAGCAGACGGATATATATTGGACTTTAGCAAATTCAATGGAAGATTTGAAAACAACGGACACGGTTATTCAGAAATAGCCTATTGCGGAAACGAATATATAATTCTTGCTAAAAACAGTGTTTTAAATAGAACGTCTTCTGACGATTTTGAAATGACTTCTATGTTTTATACAAAAACGGTCGTCTTTAGAGAAGATTTTGTTTGTGCAGAATTAAATCTAAAAAGTTACGGAAATAATGGATATGGAATTCCTCCTCGTACATCTATTACAAGCATTGTATTTTTAGGAGCAACTCCTCCGTTTAGTAGTATAAATCTGTGGTAGAATGACGCAACGCTATACGCGCCATCATCTGCAACATCGGCATATAGTACAGCTTCTGGCGAAACAGTTCAACCCCTTGAAACGTTTGCTAACATAAGTGATGCAAATAAAGACATTCTTGTAGAAGCAGGATGTACGGTAACAGGTAGTACTGGCAACTGGACGGTAACTCCTCCAACAGCATAAATGTAACAGAGCCTCAACTGTATAAAAAGAGGATGCGTAGAATGGTTAAAGCTGGTTCGATTCCAGCCTGCGCACAATTAAGATTAACAGTTTCCGCGCTGCAATGCGGAGTTTATTAATGTTAATTTAATTTTATTTATTTTATGGAAAGTTCAAAAATTATAAGACAATATGTTTGATATACAAGGGGATAAAGTTAAAATTTCTACAGAAGATTTAGCTATACCACCCTTTAAAGATCACTACAACAATGCTAAAGATAAACAACAAGCATTGAAAGAGATTGAATACGTAGTTTGGCTACATAAGTGGAATACCCCCTATGAAGCATATCCGATAGATTAGAGGCCATTTATTGTAGCCAAGGACGTGTTCAAAGATGAACATTACGTTCCTTCTGAAGAAGTAAAACAGCTTGCAAGACGCTTTATAGAATTTCAGGAAACACCTGGTACTAGATTACTTAGCGCGTCTTAGACAGCTGCAGAAGGACTTATAGCAGCTCTTAACGATTATTCAAAAGGTTTAATGGACATAGATACTGCTATAAAGGTAACGAGAATATTAAAGGATGTAGGTAATATAGTTAAATCTCTAGATATTGCCATGAAGCAAGCTAAAGCAGAATAGGTTGAGGCTGGTAGAGTTAAAGGTGGTGGTACTATAGGTTTATATGAAACAGTAAGATAACATGATAAATACAATATTTTATTTTCCAGAGTCGTTGACGTTTGATCAATACTTAGACGCACTCAATAGTGATACTGACAATGGCATTGCTGGTAGAACTATTGTTTTTGCTAAACAGTAGGGAAAAATTTATAACAACGGCAAAATGTATGGAACAACGTATTCTGACATACAAAATCTTATTGACCAAAATAAGTACGACGACGAATACGTAAGAACAGCTATAAGCAATCTTGAACACGACTTACAAGAGAACTCTGATGCTATCGATTTATAGGGCAAACAATATCTAGCAGTAAATCAAAGACTATCTACAATAGAAAATAACGGGTATGTTTCTGAAGCGCAAATGCTTTCTGCAATTGCTGGAGAATTAGATGGATCTACGCAAAAGAGCTCTGTAAGGAATAAGGTAAATAACGTGGCAAAAGAAGCATCTGCAGCATTATTTACAGAAGTGTCAGATCAAAATGATAATATAACAGCCCAGAGTATTGTAAACGCCATTACAAGCAATACTACAGCTAAGGCAAACTTGGCAAGTAGCTTCAATTCTGGAGACAATACTATGTGGGCTAACGTACTAACGCAAGCAGATTTGAACGATGCATCATCTGCACTATACGTCGCATTAAAAAGTAAAGCAAACGATAGCGAAGTAGTAAAAAAGGCATCTATAATCACATCTATCAATTCCAGTGGAGAAAGCAACGTTAAAATTGATGCAGATAAGATTCAATTAGACGGTACAGTAATAGCAGAACGTCTTATGGCAGCGCAAGCAGTACTTGGTGGATTTTCTATAAGTCAAGATGAACTTTCAGGCGTTTACACTTATGAAACATAGAATGGACCACATCTGACGCACCACACAAATAAAATTACTTTATCGCCGCAAGGTTTTTCAACAACAGAAGTAAATGGAGTTGGTTATAATATTACAAATCAGATTTTAACTGATGGTTCTGGTTTCCTTGCTTGCGGAGCTTTAAATTGGGATGAAAAAGGCGCTATTACCATAAACGGAAGTAATAACAATAATGGAAAAGTTAATATTAATGGATTGCTTTATTTATTAGATGACCATGATTCTTGGCAAGAATCGTTGACCGTTAAACCTACTGGATTAGAATACTATAATGGCGATGATAATGTTACAAATGGAATATCTCTTACAAACGGATTAGTTGTTACTGGAGATATTGCAACTGTTACAGCTGATGGATTTATTAAAAATGGTTCATCTAACGACTATGTACTTCTTGCTGGAGGTGGCACTAAAGCGTTGAGCGAATTCTCATCTGGAGGCGGTTCTAGTTCAGTTGATTGGAGTAATGTGCAGAATAAACCAACCAACGTAAGCGCTTTCACTAATGATGCAGGTTATCTAACATCACATCAAAGTTTAGCAGGATATCTTCCTCTCACAGGAGGTACGCTGACAGGACCATTGACGACAAGCGGAACAACGCAAGGAATTCAACTGCGTGCACGTTTTGAAAACGACGCGGTCGCCATTCAGAAATTCGAGAACAACGATTGGGTCGATGTTTGTTCGATGTCTGGTACTGGTTACGTCACAGGCTCAACGTACCATGGTAACCAATATATCGTGAATAATGGTACATCAGATCAGTTCCTGAAGGCAGATGGTAGTGTTGATAGTAATTCTTATCTTCCTCTGACAGGAGGTCAAATGACAGGTGATCTTACACTCTATAATAGTAATGCACAGGTTGTAAATGTGTCAGGTAAAACATCCGATACAACATCTTTGGGTGGCGGAAGCATTACAATCGAAACTGCTACAACCGGGACACCTCTAAAAGCGAAATCATATCTTGATCACGATTAGTTATATTTCTCGAACCAAGACGTAAAAGGAACTTCTATTACATACAACAGTGTTACATCAGGTTCGTTCGTTAAGTCTGGTGGTACATCAAACGAGATATTAATGGCCGACGGTAGTACAATGACACTTGCAGAGCTTAAAGCTGCATTAAACGCAATTTGATAAAGATATATGGTAGACTTTAATAAAAAGATATATAACAGCGATAAGTTCAGATAGAGCGCATTGTTCTTCTAGGAACACGGCTGTTATACCCTGGCCCCAAGAGGTACTACTGATTATATACAATTTTGGGACCAGGAAACAAGTAGATGTTTAAATGGTTATGTAGCTCCTGATGGAGATGCTATAACTGGGTATCACTACTTTTATTTAAATTATAGTCCTATCATGAAGCTGGAAGAGAGAGAATACACCGATAGATACGGTAATGTTCGTAAAAGACGCGAACGTATTCTTAATTTTCCAGACTTCTGGGATTATGATTATTATTACTTCAATGCAATAGAAGAAGCAGAGAACCAGGGAAAACACATGGCTACGCTCAAATGCAGACAGAGAGGTTACTCGTTTAAGGGTGCTTCTATGTTAGTTAGAAATTATGAGCTGATTCCAGGATCTAAAAACTTCGCAGTAGCAAGTGAACAGAAATTCCTAGTTGGAGATGGATTACTTACTAAAGCGTGGTAGATCATGGACTTTGTAGACAAACATACTGCATGGAGCAAACAAAGACTTACAAGTACTCGTATGGAACGTGTATCTGGTTATAAAGTAACTGATGAGTTCGGTAAACAAACAGAGCAAGGTTACTTGTCAAGTATAACAGGTATAACCCTAAAGAATGACCCAGAACGTCTTCGTGGTACTCGTGGTAAGTTAGTGTTATTTGAAGAAGGTGGTAAGTTCCCCAACCTTGAAACGGCATGGCGTATTGAACAACCTGCTGTAGAAACTGACGACGGTGTAGCTTTTGGTCTATTGTGCTTATTTGGCACAGGTGGTACTGAAGGCGGTAGTTTTGACGGTCTAAAGAATATCTTCTATAATCCGAAAGCATTCAATGTTTTAAGCTTTCCAAACATATGGGATGACGGACAGGAAGCCACAGAATGTGGATTCTTTGTACCAGCATGGAGTAATCTATATATGGATAAAGACGGTAACAGTCTTAAAGAGAAAGCGATAGAAGAATTAATAGTACAAAGAAATACTATTAAAGAAGGTGGAGCATCACAAACATCTATTGATAGATTTATATCGGAGCGCCCACTAAAGCCGCAGGAAGCAGTATTAGAGTTAGGAAAGAATATATTCCCTAGAAAACTGTTGATGGAGCAATTGACTAGAATCAGAACTAACACCAAGATTAGAAACATGAAACATGTTGTAGATCTTGCTTGGGACGGTGATGGCGGAGTTAAAGCTACAGAAAAGAAGTCTGGGGATATAACAACGTATCACTTAAAAAAAGATGACAAACCAGGAGGATCTGTAGTCATATGGGAATATCCTATCCCAGACGCGCCATTCGGCCTATACATTGGGGGTTGTGACCCGTATGATCACGATGAGTCATTTACCAACTCCTTAGGGTCTACTTTCATATTTAAACGAGTGCGTGCAGGGGAAGCATGGAACGACGTGATTGTTGCAGAATATACAGGGCGTCCAGATACAGCAGAAGAGTATTATGAGAATGTACGTAAACTACTTATATTCTACAATGCAAGACTTCTGTTTGAGAATGAACGTAAAGGTATATACCCATATTTCACAAACAAGCATTGCGATTATTTACTGGCAGATTAGCCAGACAAAATTATTACGGAGGTCTTTAAAGACAGTAGAGTGCAACGCCGAAAAGGTTGCCACATGACAAAAGCTATTAGGGCATATGGGGAAGGACTAATCCTCGAATGGCTAATGGAAGAATATGAACCAGGCCACCCTAATATAGAGAGAGTATACAGCGAACCACTGATAGAAGAGCTAATAGAAAATGACGGTGTAAAAAACGTAGACCGTGTGATAGCTCTGTGTATGACTATGATATATAGAGAAGAGTTATATTAGGTTAAAGTGGCAGCTGCAAAAGATAAAAATAAATAGGTTGAGCTCTTCGAACTACCGCTATTTAGTTAGCAATACTATGACTAGGATCGCGGTCCCGAAGACGTACCGTTATTTAACTTTTAACACATGGTTAGAGTAGAAGATAATTTATACAACGCAACATTCCCGTAGCAAAAACTTCCGCTATCAAAGAAGAATGAGAAGTGGCAGCATGACTGCGTAAATTACATTATCGGAGAAGGTAATGTAATCTCTGGGGGAATGGAAAAAACTCGCTTCGGGGAGATAGAAACCTATTATAATTTATATAATAGCATCTTCGACGAGAAAGATTTTAAGCGGATAACAAATCCGTTTAAGGTTGAAGATGGATTTCCTGCTACTCCTTAGGATTTCAATATTATACGACCAAAGATTGACTTGTTGATTGGTGAAGAGACAAAGAGGCCAATGAACTTCCAGGTCGTTAGAACTTCTTAGGAGGCAGCTTCAGAACTTATGGACAAAGAAAAGGAGTTGTTGATGCAGTATATAATGGCTGCTATTACCGCTCGTATGAGTCCAGAAGAAGCACAGCAGTTTCAACAATAGCTGTAGAACGGAGAAGTAATGCCTCCAGAAGCTATTGCTAAATATATGCAGAAAGACTACAAAGATGTGATAGAGAATACAGCATATCATACTCTTGTATATCTGCGTGAAAAACTTAATATAGACAATGAATTTATTAAAGGTTGGAAAGACGCTCTTATCGCTGGTACCGAAATATACTATGTGGGGGTACAGAACGATGAGCCTTATTTGGAGAGGGTAAACCCAATGTTCTTTGCCTATGATCACAGTCCTGACTTAGAGTTTATTGAAGACGGATCTTGGTGCTGCAGAAGAATGAGACTTCCGATGCAAGAAGTGTATGATAGATACAATAACAAGCTTACCGAGAAGGATCTCAATAAACTTGAAGAGATGATGACAGGCAGACCTGCCAGCGACTATGGAGATAAAAACATGGTTGACGATTTTGGCGGCATACAGATGCATTTATACGATAACCCAATTTATGACCAAAAGAGCAGATATGCGATCAACGTGTGGCATTGTTGCTGGAAGTCATTTAAGAAAATCTATTATGTCACATACTTAGACGAAGCAGGACAACCTCAAGTAGAAATAGTTGACGAGTCATATAAAAAGACAGGTATGGAGTTGTCTGTAGAGCCCGATTGGATTATTGAGGTATGGGAAGGATACAGAGCGGGATCTGATTTATACTTCGGTATACAACCAATTGAATATCAGCATATCTCTATTGATAATCCAAATTCTCAAAAGCTTCCATATTGCGGATGCATTTACAGCAACACTAATAGCAGACCTAGATCTCTTGTTAGTATACTTAAGCCTCTTCAATATATGTACATTGTGCTTTGGTATAGGCTTGAGTTGGCTATCGCGCGAGATAAAGGAAAGGTAGTGAATATGGATATCACATAGATTCCTAAGTCTATGAATATCACACCGGAAAGATGGATGCATTACTTGTCATCCGTAGGTGTAAACTTTATTAATCCTTATGAAGAAGGTTGGAACGTACCAGGAAGAGAAGGCGGAAAGCCTGCTACATTTAATCAAATCACTTCTCTCGATCTTACTATGTCGAACGTAATCGCTGAGTATATTCAGTTGATGGACAAGATCGAACAATTAGCAGGTACAATCTCAGGTATCACAGAACAACGTATGGGTGCTATTAGTACTCATGAGTTGGTAGGTAACGTTGAGAGATCTGTTGTACAGTCTTCACATATCACAGAGCCTTTATTCTGGGCACACAACCAATGTAAACGTCACGCCTTAAATATGCTCTTAAATACTGCTAAAGGTGCTTGGGAACAGACAGGTAAGAAGAAGCTTAGCTATATCTTCGATAACGGTGAACGTGCTTATGTCGATATTTCAGATAAGTTCTATTATGAAGATATGGACGTGTTTGTAAGCGATACCTCTAAAGACATGGAGAATATACAAAAACTCCAACAGCTTATTCAACCAGCTATGCAAAACGGTGCAAGCTTGTTAGAAGCAGCAGAGATTCTTACAAACGACAACTTTAATATCATTAAGCAGAAGCTTCAAGAGATGCAACAACGTCAAGAAGAGATTCAAAAACAAGCTCAAGAAGCAGAACAGCAACAGGCTATTCAACTCCAGCAGATGCAGAACGAACAGCGTGAGCAAGAGCTTATGCTTGAGGAAGCTAAGATGGATCTTGAAAGATATAAGATTGATGCTGATAATCAGACTAAGATTGCTGTAGCTGAGATTTCTACCTATCGTGGTACGGAAGAGAAGGATATCAACAACAATGGTATACCCGATCCTGAGGAGATGTATAAGGTAGCTATGGAGCAGCAAAAGATTCGCTCTGGAGAGTATGTCAAAGATCGTGAGATTAAGTATAAGAAAGATATCGAAGATAAGAAGATAGAACTCGAAAGAGAAAAGATGAAGCACGAATCTGAGCTTCAGAAGCAAAAGGATGATGCAGCTCTTGAACGCGAAAGAGTTAAAGCTCGTGCAGCTATTCGTAATAAAGTATCCGGAGAAAAGTAATTATGGGACTGAGAAAACCAATGCTCGATAGAGTTTATTACAACGACGACGATCGACCAGTATTATCTTTTTGGCAGAATAAATTTAAAGACAATAATTTTCTAACAAGCTCTCCAGAAGAAGAAACTCTTAGAAACGCATTAAATGGAGAGGCCTATTTTGATGCAGGAAGTCTTCCAGAAATTATAGTGCGCCCGCCAAAAGATAATGCGGTATTTAAAGCTAAACAGATGATTCCGAATGGAGAATTAAGAAATTAGTTTTATAACACGATCGATTATGGACTCGTCGATCCAGACAATTCAAAAGATTCTAGAACGTATGTTAATAGACTATATGATTTATATCTTAAATCAAACAAACCTACAATAAAACCGACAACGTCTAGATTTTCTCCTGGTATGCGGATTATGCAAGAACTTGGTATTATGAGAGGAGATGAAAATAGAGCTTCGTATGATCCATTTCTTAATACTATGTACGTAAGTCCAGAAGACGCCGCTTCAGACATAATAGCAGAAATGTCTCATGCATATCAGATACACGGCACCGATACTCCTAGAAACTTTAATTGGATGAAGCAATTTTTATCGAGGCCAAATGGGGACATGAAGATAAATGGCGTAAACGGATACAATACTCCAGGTAGTCTTGAATATGTTGCACATAAGATAATAGAACCAAGGCTCCGTATGTATGTAAACAATGGCCGATATCCGTACGATTTTATATGGAATGGTATTTAGAAGGCGTACAATCGTCCGATAAGAAAAGCTAAATACGGGCCTTATAAAAATACTGAAATACAATGACGAGAAGTGAAGAACAAGAGCTCTTAGAGCTTACTAGATAGAATAATGAGCTTCTAAGAGCTATACTTCGCTTAGTACAGCATGATGAAGCTAATGACTTTATACACAATATAATCGCTAACCTATTAGCTAATAGAATGGAGGGAAATACTTATGCGCAAAGATCCTACTGAATTTAGAAAAAGATTTGCTGCTTGGAAGAACGGTGAGTAGGTATATAAAGACGGATTGCCTGCTTATAAGAAAGGGAAAACCTCAATTATTTATAGGGATGGCGATATTCCTTTTATACAAGATAAGGCTGTAAAACTAACTAACGCAGGTCTTGCGACAGGAGCTATATTATCAACCAATATGTTGGACTCTATCGCAGATGCCGCAACAAGACAAGGATTGGATATAAATACGGCCATCGGATTGGCAACAAAAGAATCTACACTAGGTAACCCTACCGACGATACTTCTGTTTATCGTCTGCTATCTCCAGAAAAAGCTGCGGTGTTTAAAAAGCTTGGCACAGGGTAGTATATAAATAAATACGGAGACGCTGTAAAATCTAGATAGCTTGTAAACTATTATAAAGATCTTATGGATGCTGGAATAGGCGACGATGAGGGTCCCGTTCCAACTACAAACGAAAGCGTATTGGACGCTGCATTTAGATTATATGCGAATTCTCCTCAAAAATATAATCCAGGTCAAAAGAACTACCAGCAGCTTGTAGATAAGCGAGCAAAAGAAGTTTCTGGTTCTCCGGAAGTAAAACGTTGGAGAAACGCTTACGATACTAAACGTGCTGCGCGTCAATGGACAAAACCAAATTTATTATTGAAAGAATCTAGGTTTAACAAACCAGCTTATAAAGATGGTAAGTTGCCCGGATATAAAGATGGAGATGAACCAGTAACTGTAGGAGAATATAATGTATATCCTAGTGCAATTGGTGCATCTGAACTCAATGTAACTACTCCAGAAGTTGTTGTGACTGGCAAAGACAGAAGACCTTTGTATTAGAGATATGATGCAGAAAGAAGCGTTTATAATTCAAATGACGTAATTAGCGGATTTAACGCACTAACTCTCGGAGGAATGAATAACCTATCTCCAACTCAATGGGCAAGAAGATTTTACGATGCTCCAAAATTGTTTTCTGGAGACATGTCATTTTCTGATTATACAAATAGATGGTTAAACGGAAATGAAGGAATTGTTTCAAGAGAGTTTGCAAAAAATCACCCATACTATTCTGCCGCAATAAATATGGCAGGAGATGTTGGAAGCTTATAGCTGTTAAAAAGTATACCGTCTGCATTAAGATTTATGGATCGTGGGTTTGTTCCACAGAAAAACATATTGTCTCAGACCGATAACACTATGACAAGATATATCGGCACCGGAGATTCTGGATATAAAGATGCATTAATGTCCGATGTTATACGTGGGAATATAAATCCGCCTCGTTTTTCTGCAGCAGAACTTGCAAAATTAAGAAAACGGTTTAAAGGTGTTTTATCGGAAGATGATTTTAGAGACCTTGCTTCTAACAACATAAGATCAGAAGAGCAGTTTAATAGAATAAATGGTGTTCTATCAGACGCAAGCGCTTCTATAAAAGTCGGAAAATTTAATTTTGGAAAGGATTACTCCCTAGCAGATTCGTGGGAAGATTATTTATAGGATAATATAAGAAATCAAAATCTGACACAATAGCAAGCTTATATGCAAACCTTTTCAAAATCTAAAGAAATAAACGATTGGATTAAAAATTGGAGGATTAGCACCGATAAAAATACAGTAAAAGGGCACCCTCTTCCAACATTCGCGTTGTAGGACGAAGTACTTACAAATAGTAGGTAGTTTCCTGGAGATTATGCCGTACAAATAAAAAACGCCGATAAATATGCTAGAACTGCACAAGCGTTTGGGCATTTTAAAGAACATCCTACTACATATAGACCGATGAGTCCGTTTGAAGAAGACGTTACGTTGTTTAGAAGACAAGACGGGTTTCTTACCGGACATAAATATATGGTGAAAGTTCCAAAATCACAAATGGCAAAAGACAAATCCTTATACTCTTCAGATGCACAGTATGCGGCAAATCCAACAATAAGAAGAGGCGTCGGAATGGATTATTAGAAACTTTTAAACATGTAGTTTAACGGATTATAGAATTTATAGAAACTACAAATACTTCCATTTTTTCAAAATATACAGACAATGAAGTCTGAATAAAATAACTTAACTATATTGCAATATGGCAAAAAAGAAGAATACTATACCAAGCGGATTTGAAGATGTACTTGGTAACATCTATTCTAATGTAGAAGAGCATGAAGGTGTAACAGATATGAACGCCTTAGATTCTGCAGTAGAGATTCCGTTTGAAGAAGATAAAGATAAGAAAGAACCGCCAGTGAATACTGAGGACGGCAATAAAGAGGATGACACTCAAAAGACCTCTGCTACAGAGGATAACAGTGATATTCCCAACGGTGTATTGGATAATAAGAACACCGAAACAAAGACAACCGAAGTGGAAAACGAGGAGAACAATGAAGATAACACAGAACCTTCAGAGGCAGACCTCATCGAAGCTCAGCAAGTGGGGCTTCTGTTCGATGCAATCGGCAACTCTCTCGGTTGGAATATGGACGATATTGACGAGAAGGATAGACCTCTTACTGTTGATGCGCTCACTCAATATTTTGCAGAGACAGTAAAACAGAACTCCGTCCCAGAATATGCTGATGATCGTATCAAGCAGCTTGACGAGTACGTTAAAAATGGCGGAAAGTTTGAAGATTTCTATCAGAGACAGCAAGAAAGTCTGTCACTCGATAATATCGACATGGAAGATGAAGTTAACCAAAAGGCAGTTATTCGTGAACTCTTGAAGCATAATAACTATAGCGACGAGCAGATTAATAAGAAGATTGCTCGTTACGAAGACAACGATATGCTTTATGAAGAGTCCGAGGATGCATTAGATAGATTGAAGCAGATCAGAACTCAGGAGCTTGAAGAGGCTACTCGACAGTAGGAAGAGCTTGCTCGTCAACAAGAAGAGCAGTCAAAAGCCTTCTTCCAAAGTGTAACGAACGAGATCAACTCTCTTACAAATGTACGTGGCATTGCCATTCCTAAGGAAGATCGTAAGGCACTTTTTGATTATATTTTCAAAGTAGATCAAAACGGTATTTCGCAATATCAAAAAGACTTTAATGAAAATCTATCAAAGAACCTCATTGAATCCGCATACTTTACGATGAAAGCTGACGCTTTGATCTCTAATGCAGAAAAGAAAGGAGAGTCATCCGCTGCTGAAAAACTTAGAAAAATGTTACGGCACACAAGCAAAAATCATTCAACATTTAATGCCGATGATAAACAGAAATCAGTTACGGACTTACTTGCAGGTGCGTTCTGATTTAATTAATTAAACAATTTAGATAATATATGAATAATAGTT
>Ga0326511_10003789_pt1 | contig 12150 bp, 11 predicted proteins | sample 0_2496_0518_D_FD_203701 | JGI IMG/M metagenome (GOLD analysis project Ga0326511, IMG submission 203701) | Bovine rumen microbial communities from UC Davis, California, United States - 0_2496_0518 | ecosystem: Host-associated > Mammals > Digestive system > Stomach > Rumen | place: USA...
TGCAATAATTTATTCCTTCAACTTGGCTTTCTTCTTCGGATGACTCTGTATCAGGCATACTGCTTTCAGAAATTTGCGTATCTGAAACAGCTTTTGTTTCTTCTTCTACTGTTTCACTGCTTTGAAATGTTGACACAGGCTGTGAGGCAATAATCGATATTTCGCTTTTTTGTTCAGGTATTATACTGCTGCTTGTTACCTCTTCAACACTTTTTTCAGAAACAACAGGCATTGAAAAAGCTTCTGATATTTCACTTTTTTCTTCTGAATGAACACTGCTTTCCTTTACAGTATCCGAACTTTCGTGAGAAACAACAGTTTTCGATACCTCGCTTTTTTTCTTAGATGCTTCATTACTGCTTACAACCTCCGCTACACTTGTAACGGAGGTTGTCTGTGATGAATTATTTTCGGCAGGAACAACAGGTATTTCAGAATTACCCGCATTTCCTCCCATTATAAAGGCTATTACAAGTATAACAACAGCAACTGCACCAAAAATAAGCTTAGTCTTATGTGTTTTGATGAAATCTGTCATAATTATAATTCCTGTTTAATTTTCATTCTTTTTTCTTCTGCATACCACAGCAGTAACAAATGAAAGAGCAATTATAAACACCAGTGCCGAAATTCCTCTGTCACCTGTGGGAACAGTACCGTTTACAGGCTGTTCGTTATCCTTTGCAGCTGTTGAATTTTCATTTTCATTAGTATTATCAGATTTTTTGTTATTATCATCTGTCTGAACAGGTTCGGGAGTAATATCTTTCTTTACAGTTTCGACATCGGACATATCATAAAATGCTGTCTGACCGTCTTTAAAACGCTTATATGCACAAAGTGCTGTGAATGCCTGTAAGGTCGAAAGAGCATTTACATCTTCATCTGTACCATGAGAGAACATTCCCTCACCTTTTTTATAGAACTGTGAAAGTCCTGAAATAAGGTTATGTTCACCATTTACAAAACGCTCGTCATTTTCGGGGTCAATTCCGAGAGCTGCAAGTGCAATTATTACCTGTGAGCTGCTTTCGCTGTTTGCTGCACCATAAGAAGTGAATGTGCAGTCATCATTCATTGTTGATGACAAAAGTTCAAGTGCCTTGTCAACTGCATTTGTAACAGCATCATCTTTTTTATAATACGGTGCGAGTGACTGGAGTACCATTCCTGTCATATCAGGTTCATATGCATCTCCGAAAAATGCCCATCCGCCGTTATCCTGCTGGAGTTCGAGCATATATTTTATAAGTGCTTCTTCGGAATTTTGTACTGTATCAGATGAAACAGCAGCAAATCCGCTTTCCTTTGCAGACACTGCCAAAAGTGTATATAATGCACCATTTATTCCTTGTTTTACGGCAAAATCATAATCTGAAAGCTTTTCTGTCATGTCGGAAAAATCTTCACCTATAGAAGCCTTTACAAGTGCATATTTAGCACAGTCTGTTGCCTTGTTGAGTTCGGTATCTTTAAGATACGAAGAAAGATTCTCTGCATATTTATCCCTGTCTTCTTTTGAAAGCTGACCTGTTCTCGCAAGACCGAGTATCTGCCATTCATTTCCTGCTTCTGTAAGTGAAGCAGATTTTTTTATTGTATCTGTTGTTTCACTGAACATAGTGTCGAAATCAACAATTTCCTTTATCTGCGGTTTCTCTTCATCATCCTTTTTATCAGGCTCAGAAATAGGTGTGCTTTCTGCGTTTACCGTGATTTTATAAACTGTTTCGCTTGCATTATCGGAATAATAGGAATGCCACTCCTTATGACCTACGCCGACAAATATTTCGTCACCGTTTTCTGCTGTAATGTCGGCGGTTCTTTTAATATCAGTATTTTCAGTATCGGGTGTATATTCGTTTTTGTATATTTTATATCTGAAACCTTTATTTTCTGCTGTGGGAGTGATATGTACAGTATTATCGTTTTCATCAAGTTTAAGTGTGTATTCTGTAACATCAGGAGAAAATGCAGGTGATAATTCTCCCTTGTCAAATGTCAGTGAACTGAGCTTTGTTGAATCGGATGTATAATCATATCCTATATCACTTCCCCAGCTGAGTGAATATGAAAGCATAAGTTCATCTCCGTTTTCAAGAGATAAAGTACCTATGCCCCCGTTGCCGTACCAGTCATCCAGTCCGACCATCCAGCCGCCCATTCCTGCCGCATCGGCTGAAGCTGAAAGACCATTGATATCCGTTATCCAGTTATCACTTGCACCGGTCTGTGTATAGCCGTGTGCCGAAAGAGTATTATTGAAAATGTCTGCCGCCGACATTCCCTGCTCCAGATCTACCCATTCATCAATAAGCACACCTTCCCATACTGCCCCGTCTGATACACTGAATGTATTGTTCTCAACGAGTATTCTTACTTTACTTTCGCCCTCTGTCGCACTTACATAAAACGGTAATGTCGATGTAAGAATTGAAACAGAAAGCACTGCGGACAATAATTTTGTTTTCATTGATTTTCCTCCTTTGTTTTTAAGGAAAGCTTTTCATTCTGTTCAGCGGATCTCAGCTTGTGATTTTTCCTGACTCTTTTGCGTTTGAGTTTATTTTTCTCTGCCGAAGAAATTTCAGGAGGTGTTTTTATCCCTGCTTTTTCCAGTGCACGAGGCCACGGGCCGAGTTTCTGTTTTATGAAACAGACATCCTGACTGCCGAAATCCTCTTTTTTGGGAAATCTGCCGAGTTCATTATACTTTTGTTTAAGCATATTGACCGCAAGCTGAGTTTTGTCCTGATTTTCCATTACCGCACCCCATAAAAAATGCTTTCCCTGTGTTACAACAAAGAAAGCACAACTAATTATCCCGCAAAAAAACAAACCATGACAAAGAACGCACTCCGACACAGCATAAAACACAAGATAATCGGCTGCACTTCTTCATTGTCCAAGTCTGCAATACCATACTTTGCGGGGGTATTCTGACTTATGGCGTAAAACCAAATACAGTAATGACTGTTGCTCCGGATTCCCACCGGATTCCCTATTACCTACCGGGATAAACCTTTCGTACCGCAAAATACATAATATTCAGTTCCTCACCAATATATCATATTAACAATTATTTGTCAAGCCGGCAGCGAGCCGCTGCACCCTATTGACGCTATGCCGGAGTGCCTCAGGTGTCGATTGACGATATGCCGGAGTGCCTCCGGTGTCGATTGACGATATGCGTAGTTTAGCAGCGAGCCGCTGCACCCTATTGACGCTATGTGTAGTTTATCTTTATAATGAATTTAATTTGCTATTCAAAATTATCTTTTTAACCCCTCCGTCATTTCATCACTAAAGTGACGAAATGCCACCTCCACTTACCAGCAATGTCATTAACTTAAAGCTGTTGTCTTGTCATCCTGAGCGAAGCGAAGGATCTTTTCAATAAATCAGTTTCGTGTAAAAGATTCTTCGTCGCTACGCTCCTCAGAATGACAGTCTTTTCGTTAAGTTGATGACATTGCCCTTACCAGGGGAGGCTTTTGGATTTTTAGATTTCGTGGGCTTTTTGAGGCTATATCATATTTGTTATATTGCTGTTATTTTACAATAAGGTGATGTAGCGTCACAGCCTCCCCTGACAAGGGGAGGTGCCGAGCGTAAGCGAGGCGGAGGGGTTTTAAAAGATTCTTCGCTTTGCTCAGAATGACAGGTACACTTCGATTCTTAGAATGATTATGCTTTTTTGAAAATTGATTTCCTTGTCTTTATCAGAGTATCTGACGGAGAATAAGCAGGCAGGTAACCCCCGGAATACCAAGCACTGCTGAAATTGAAAGTGTGAGCGGACTTAAAGGTATGAATACACCTGTATAAATTGATGTAAAATCTACACAGCCGAGTGCAGCAAGTCCGGGAACAAGGGAAACAAATGCACTCCTTAAAGGGTGTACAGAACCCATTATAAAATGAATTATTGTAAGAGTTATAATAACAACAGCACAGATAAGTATTATAAGCCGGTTTTCCATAAAAAATCCTCCGTATTCACAACAAAAACATTTTTATACATCGTATGAATACGGAGGGTAAATTATTCTTATTTTAAAAACTTAATGATATTTGAAACATCTGTTTCTCTCTTTTGTAAAGTATAAATACTGTTGTTTCCGTTGAACATATATGCAATGGTACACACCGCAAAGAAAAACGGCATATATTTATAACCGAAAACCTCCGCCCCTATGAACATGGGAGCAATAAGAGTATTTGTTGCCGCACCGAATACCGCACAATATCCTAATGCCGCAAAAATAAGTACCGGCATTCCGAAAAGTCCTGCAAGTACCGCTCCGAGTGATGCACCTATCGCAAAAAGCGGGGTAACTTCTCCCCCTTGAAAGCCTACAGAAAGAGTTACAACTGTAAAAATAAATTTCAGGGCAAAATCCCAGTAATATATCTCCCCTCCGCTGAAAGCAGCGGAAATTATATTCGTTCCAAGACCGCTGTATCTTCCCTTATAAAGAATAAGAGAAAATACGCTTACAGCAATTCCTCCTACAGCAATACGAAGATAAGGATTTTTTATATACTTTTTAAAAAGCTTCTTTGCTGTTTTCTGTGCAAGTGCAAAGCCTCCGCCTATAAGACCGAAACATATTGCCGCTATACAAAACGGTAAAAGTGTTTCCTGAGAGATATGAAAATCTATATCTGAGGAAACAGTGAATTTTTCAAGTCCTAAAAATGACGAAACATGATATGAAGTATAGGACGCTATGAGTGTAGGCAAAAGTGCAGATATTTCAAGTTTTCCGGCTGAAAGCACCTCTGCTGCGAAAAATACAGCCGCTATCGGTGTTTGAAAAAGTCCGCTGAAGCCTGCCGCCATACCTGTGACTGTGAGTATCTTTGCCGAATTCTTATTACTTAGTCTTATTCTCTGTGAAACAAAACTTCCCAGAGTACCTCCTATCTGTACCGCAACACCTTCTCTTCCGGCACTTCCGCCGAATAAATGTGTTATCCATGTACTTATGGTTACAAAAGGTATAAGACGCAGTTTTATTGTTTTAGCCTTGCTTTGTGCCCTTTCAAATATCAGGTTCATTCCCTGAGATACTTCTTTTCCGAAACGGTCATACATGAAATATATCAAAAGCCCTGCTAAAGCAAGAAACGGTATGAATATCAGCGGATAGGCAGTTCTTATATCCGTCACTTTCAGCAGGACTATGCCGAAAAATGCATCTGCCGCACCCGTCATTATACCGATAAGCACCGCACATACACAAAATATCACAGAATCAAGAAGTGTTTGCCAAAGCGTCGGCTCTTTTTTCGTATTTTCCGGAGGTTTCATATTAATTATGATAGTTTTATTATTTCCGTTTTTCAAGACTTATTGTTCCTTTGATCATTTTCCGGTTCATCATGGGCATCAGATATTTTATAGCAGAGTATCATAAGACTGTCATTAAGATGAACATTCTCCACTATAATATCATCGTAACGTACTGAAAGGTCATAATGACTGAAATTCCAGAAATTTCTTATTCCTAACTTATAAAGTCTGTCTGCAATCGAGGCAACTGCATATTTCGGAACACAGAAAATCGCTACATCTGCGGCATTATCCTTGCAGAAATCTTCAAGGTCATCAAGATCAGTCACTGCTATATCCCTTATCACACTTCCGACCTTTGACTTATCGTTATCGAATATCCCCACAAGTTTAAAGCCTCTTTTTTCAAAAGACATATGTGTGGCAACTGCTTTTCCTAAATTTCCCGCACCTATCAGTATTGTACGGTAACTATGGTCAAGTCCCAGAATATGACCTATTTCATTATAAAGTCCTTCTACGGAATAGCCGTAGCCCTGCTGTCCGAATCCTCCGAAACAGTTAAGATCCTGTCTTATCTGTGACGCTGTAAGCCCCATTTTTGCGGACAGTTCCTTTGAGGATATTCGTGTTATCCCGTTATCCATAAGCTCTCCAAGAAAACGATAATATCTCGGCAGGCGTTTTATTACGGGAGCTGATATGTTCTCATACTTATGCATACAGAAATTCACCGACCTCTACTTTGTTAATTTTTTGTCATTGTCTATAGTTTAACAGCTTTTTCTGTATTTGTAAAGTATAAAGATGTAATTATCATGTCATAAACATGATTTTTATAGCATTTGTATTATATGTGCAGATTGGGGTGATTTTTTTGGATAATATTATAGTGTCCTTTGACTTATAAAGTATCCCGGTACCACTACAAACGCAAAAAATATCAGACTTATAGCAGTAAATATCAAAATGAATTTTTTCCCGTTTTTCGGATATTCTCTGACATATATGCGATAATTTATAACCGATGCAAGTGACCCGATAAGACTGCAAAGCCCTGCTGTATCAAGTCCGTATATCAAAGCACCCTTATTAATTGCAAACGGATATAAAACTATTCCTGCCGGTACATTTGAAATTACCTGACTGAGAAGTATTCCCCACAGATATTCATTTTCTGCCACAGCACCGCTTAAAAATGATGCTATGCCTTCATTATGTGCGACTGACGAGGAAAAAATGAAAAAACACAAAAAGGTAAGCAAAAGAACATAATCCGTCTTTACAAGAAGTTTTCTGTCAATTATCAGAACGGATACTATCACTATTGCAACAGAAAACATCCAGTAACCAGTTCTTGTGACTATTGTTGCAAGCACTAATATGAATACTGCAAGATATGCAATTCGTTTAGGTCTGTCCTTTTTATCCCAGACCCCCGCATAATCTGTGTCAGAAATACTTGTTTGCTCCTTTATATCCTTTCTGTACAAAAATACAACAAAGCACACAAGCAATACACCGGAAATAAGCCATATCGGGAGCATATAACCTATGAACTGAGGAGCGGTAACTCCCGATTTTCCGAATACAAACAAATTCTGGGGGCTGCCGAAAGGAGTAAGGAGCGAACCTCTTACAGCGGCAATATTCTCCATTGTTATAACAGGGAGGATATATTTTTCCTTATCCCCTGCCCTGAATAATATTATCGTAAGCGGCACAAATATTATAAGCGAAATATCATTCGTTACAAACATCGAGGAAAAGAAAACTGAAAATACTAAAAACAGTGAAAGTGTCACCATTAAATGCATTTTCCCTGCAAGAAGCAAAAGTGGTCGGAATATATTTTCCTTTTTGAACCCCTCCAGAACTGTAAGCATCATAAAAAGTGTTCCGAGTGTTCGCCAATCTATATATGAAAACAATTCAGCTGACGGAGGGGTTATGAAAAAGGATATTACTGCCGCTAAAACGGATACTGTGAGCATAAGCTCTTTTTTAAGAAATTCTTTTATTTTTGACATTGTTGTTTCCTGTTCAAATCAAAGCCTTTCCCTGTGAAGACGGAATTCAACAGAACGGCGAAGATATTCAAGATACTCTTCATCACGGCACATAGCCTTACCGGGTGTGTCAGAAAGCTTTGCAACAGGTCTGCCGTTTACATACTGAAGCTTTATTACGATATTCAATGCTTCAACATTCGTATCATTCGAGCAGAATGTACCTATTCCGAAAGACACCTTTGTCTTGTCCTTGAAATAATCGAAAAGAGCCTGAGCTCTGTCAAAATCAAGGCTGTCACTAAAGAGCAGAAGTTTCGTTTTTGGGTCAACACCATAGCTTTCGTAATGGTGTATCATCTTTTCTCCCCATTCATACGGATCTCCGCTGTCATGACGCACACCTGTATAGTTATTTACCATAGAACGGTTGAAATCCATTAAAAACAGATCTGTTGTAACTGTATCTGTAAGAGCTGTACCATTATCTCCCTGATATTCGTCATACCAGTCACGCATAGCATAATGATTTGTGTATGCAAGAGGAATCTTATCTATTCCCTGATACATCTGTACATATTCATGTGCATACGTTCCGATGGGAGTAAGATCATATTTCATGGCAAGATATACATTTGATGTACCTACACAGCTTTTTGTTTCCTGTGCAAGTCTTCTCACAACAACATCTTCCCACTCTCTTGAAAGTCTTCTGCGGCAGCCGAATTCTGCAAAGCGGAATGTATATGTTCCGTCATTAAGTGCCTTTATTTTCTTATCAAGTCTTTCCTCGGCAGATTTTAACAGTTCATCATAGTTATACTGCATACGGAAATATACTTCGTTCACTATCTCAAGCAGATATATCTCAAACTGCATAGCCGAAAACAGCGGGCCGTTTACCTCTATCGAAAGTTCTCCTTCATCACTGCGGCTGACGGTTACATAATCTCTTATCGGATGCCATAATCTCAGAAACTCTACATAGTCATTCTTGATGAAACGTATGGAACGCAGATAATCAAGCTCTTCTTTTGTAAATTTCAGTGTGCAGAGGTGATCTATCTGAGCTTTTATTTCCTCTGCCATTTCTTCGGTGAATACCACACCTTTATTGCGACATTTGAAAAAATACTGTCCGCTGAGGTCTGTATGCTTATGGAATATTACCTGATCCATATTGAATTTGTAAAGGTCTGTATCAAGCAAAGATACAACAATAGGTTCTAATTTCATTTCAATTCACTTCCTCTTTTCTGTTTATAACATTTATCTGACAGCTTGCCATTGTGTCCAAAGCACTTTCATGCAGCTTTGGAGTAACACCTGCACAGCATTTTGCATCCACTGTTATTTCAACTTCGGGATAAAATGCTTTCAGCAAAAGTGCATTGCTTACAACACATATATCAGTGCAAAGTCCTATCATTTCAACCGTAAATTCTTCTTCTCCGGATGCATTGCCTATCATTTCGGGAAGATCAACCGAGCCGAATGTATTCTTTTCTATCTGGCAATAATTCTTGTTTTTTAAAGCATCTGCGATATTCTTATCAAGTGTCCAGCCGTCTGTACCGCTTATACAATGCGGTACTGGAAGTTTTTTACCCTCTGAGGTATTCAGATAATCCTCTTTATGTGTATCAAGTGTAACGAAAATTTCCCCGTCAAAGCTTTTGATTTTTTCCACTGCGAAAGGAACAATTTCCTGTGCCTCTTTACTTCCGAGAGCACCATCAACAAAATCCTTCTGCATATCTACCACAACCAAAAATTTTTTCATAGCTTACTCTCTCCTTTGATTTCATTCCGAACAATATCTGTTCGGTCTATAATGATAATATCATATTGTTACTAACAAGTCAAGTCTTTTTTTAATTTTTCCGGTTTATATTTTAAAGATCCTTCGCTTCGCTCAGGATGACAGTGTACGGCTTTATTATGCTATTTCATAAAGTTGGTTGCCTGTCATTCTTAGGAACGAAGCCTACCTGTCATTCTGAGGAGCGTAGCGACGAAGAATCTTTTAAAGCTCCTTCGCTCAGAATGACAGTGTACGGCTTTATTATGCTATTTCATAAAGTTGGTTGCCTGTCATTCTTAGGAACGAAGCCTACCTGTCATTCTAAGGAGCGTAGCAACGAATAATCTTTTAAAGATCCTTTGCTTCGCTCAGGATGACAGTGTACGGCTTTATTATGCTATTTCAAAAAATAGTATTAATAATCAATTAAAAAATGCGAATAATATTTCTGAGGTGGTGTTATGAAAAATAATACTAAAGGAAATTTCGCTCTTTTTTCTATCGGCGGCGTATCATACGGAATTATTGAAATACTTTGGAGAAGATATACTCATTGGTCTATGGTCATAACCGGTGGTATCTGCTTTATGCTCCTCTACAGGATATTTAAAAAATTAGTACACATAGCTCTCTGGAAAAAATGTATAATCGGCAGCTCTCTTATTACATCTGCTGAATTTGTGACAGGCTGTGTCGTAAATCTGTGGGGAAAACTCAATGTGTGGGATTATTCACAGCTTCCTGCCAATTTTCTCGGTCAGATATGCCTTTACTACAGTTTTCTGTGGGGACTGCTTACTATACCGATAGTTGCAATATGCACTCTGATAAGAAAAAAATTAAAATACTGATCAAAAAAATCAAAATATACCTTGATGAAATCTTCAAAAAATGTTATACTAAAATGTATGCTGTAAGGCTTAAATGCAAATAATATTGCATGGAGGCTTGATATTTATGAAAAACAGCAAACAACACCAGAACACCGTTTTTGAACCTGCCGAAAATCCCGATAAAGATTTGTCGTCTGAAAATGAAGAAATTACTGCTCTTAAAAGAACTTCGGACATAATATTTGATTCGGGGTCTATAATTTCTTTTTGCAAAGATCATACCATTCAGTGCCTTACAATAATAGGTCAGATAGAAGGTCATTATGTTCTTTCGCCGCAAAATAAAACCACTAAGTACGAGCATATAATTCCTCAGCTCGTTTATGCTGAGCAAAATGAACAGATCGACGGTCTGCTTATTATTCTCAATACAGTAGGCGGTGACGTTGAAGCCGGTCTTGCTATTGCCGAACTTGTGGCAGGAATGACAAAACCCGTTGTCTCTCTCGTACTCGGCGGAGGTCATTCAATAGGCGTACCCATAGCTGTAGCTGCTAAAAAATCTTTTATCGCCGAATCAGCCACAATGACCATTCATCCTGTCAGAATGAACGGTCTTATGTTGGGTGTTCCTCAGGCTTTTGAATATTTTCAGCGTATGCAGAGCCGCATAACATCCTTTGTTACAGACCATTCGTCAATATCTCCCGAAAGGTATAATGAACTTGCCATGAATACCGATGAACTTGTGATGGATATTGGCACAATACTTGACGGAAAGGATGCTGTGAGCGAGGGCATTATCGACAGTATAGGTTCTCTTGAAGACGCTCTTGATGCCCTGTACAGTCTTATAGACAAAAAACGTCCTAAAGCAAAAAGAAAAACTTCAAGAAAAAAATCTTAACGGTGTATTCATATTTTTTACGGCAGATTAATATAATTATGCCGTAGTACAACAAAACAATATCATCGGTGAACCGGTGATATTGAACATAACTGGAGGGTACATATAAGTGGATATTCTTAGTGCAATAGTTCAGGGTATTATTCAGGGACTTACTGAATTTCTGCCCGTATCAAGCAGCGGTCATTTGGCTATAACACAGCATATTTTCGGTATGACCGAGGATAATCTGTTCTTTTCCGTAATGCTGCATATCGGTACACTTGCTGCTGTGGTCGGTGTATATATCAAACTTATCATAAGTCTTATCAAAGAATTCGGTCTTATGGTAAAGGATATTTTTACAGGAAAATTTCAGTGGTCTAAAATGAATCCTGAAAGAAATATGGTGATGATGGTCATTATCGGTCTTCTTCCCCTTTTCCTTTTGTTCCTGCCTATACCCGGTACTGATATGAAACTCAAGGATCTGGGAGACCTCTTTTCTAAAAACGGATATTTTATAGTTGTTGGTCTTTCCCTTATCACAACAAGCGTACTGCTCTTTATCGGAGATATGAAAAATAAAAAAATTACCGAAAGATACAAACAAAAAGGTATTGTACGCAAAGGCGGTGCAGGAAGAAGAAAATATAATGTTGTCGATGCTTTGATCGTAGGTCTTACTCAATGCGTTGCTGCTCTTTTCCCCGGTGTGTCACGTTCAGGCTCTACCCTTTCGGCAAGCGAAATGCGTGGCATAAACAAACAAACTGCTCTCGATTATTCATTTATACTCGGTACTCCTGCCATCGTGGCAGCCGCAATTCTTGAAAGTAAAGATGCTCTTTTCCCCGAAGACGGAAAGGGTGTTTCCATTGACTATCTTCCTGTACTTTTAGGAATGATCGTTGCCGCTGTTGTGGGCTTCTTTGCCATTAAGCTTTTTAAGTGGCTGCTCAAAACAGACAGAATGTATATTTTTATCCTTTATACCGCCGTTGTGGGTGTTATCGTGACTATAATCAGTATAGTTGAACTTTCCACAGGTGCTAATCTTTTCCACCCTGATCAGCAGCTTATGTTCTGATCGTATCTATCGGGCAGCATTAGTTTGTTGCCCGATTGTATTAATTCAGGAGGTGACAAAATGGCTGAACAATCCGCTAAAAAGAAAAAAAGTCAGCCTAAACGCAAATCTTCTTCAAAAGCTAAAAAAACAACCGCTTCAAACAAATCTTCCTCTTCCGGAAAAAAATCCGCAGCCCGTTTAGAATGGGAGTATCAGAGAAAAAGGTTTATTATTGCAGTTGTTCAGT
>Ga0326511_10003791_pt1 | contig 12145 bp, 2 predicted proteins | sample 0_2496_0518_D_FD_203701 | JGI IMG/M metagenome (GOLD analysis project Ga0326511, IMG submission 203701) | Bovine rumen microbial communities from UC Davis, California, United States - 0_2496_0518 | ecosystem: Host-associated > Mammals > Digestive system > Stomach > Rumen | place: USA: California...
GGTTTCACTATGGATTCCAATGGTCTGGATGACAGTGAAGAACTGAGGTAGGGGAACGCAGAAACTCAAACGAAAACATTATTTTATTCACTAAACTATATCATTATGTTCAATTTTACAAACAATCGGCGAGGGCGACCGTGGCAGATCATGCTGACCTGCGGTCGAGCCAGCTCTCGCTCGGCAGAGCCCAAGCGGGCTTGGGTCTGCACTCACTTAGGCGCTGCCTTGCTACTGGCGCTCATGGCCTGGGTGCTGCCACAGACGGCGGCGGCAGAGCAGTTCATACACGAGCCCGACAACTACTCGGTGTCGTTGGGCGGTACGAACATCATCTACTTCAAGGCGCCGGTCTACGACCAGAAGAACGTGGACCAGTGGGTCAGCGACGCTTACCTGATGGTCTCTGTGGACGGCGGCCCGAAGATGCCAGTCTTTCACTGGTATGCGGCTGGGGAGATCAGCAGCAGTGCCACGGAAGCGAATGCCTGGTTCGAAGCGCTTCAGGATGTCTTTTTCGACATCACGTTGGGCAACACAACCAAGACCGTCCGATTGCCGGGACACACTACCGCTAATCATAACGTGAAGCGCAACAGCGACGGCTACTCCTTCACGTTCGAGGCCGAGTGGGTGGTGCCCTACGACCTGTTAGGCAAGAAACTGACCTTCACATGGGACGTGGAACGCTACGGCAACAATATAGCCTGGGGGCGCGTGAAGGTGGACGGCCTGAAGACCGTGACCATCAACATGCCGGCGGCCAGCGCCAAGTTGACACCGTTCTTGTCAAGCCCGATGATGGACCCCAACACGCCGGGCAAGCTGCAACTGCCGTGGTTCCTGGCCTCGGACAGCATCACCAAGGCGTGGTACGAATACGACGACGCTACGGGCCAGCACCACAAGGAGGAACTTTCTAACTTGAGCAACGGCATCATCATGCTCGATGCCAATGTGCCTCACAAGAGCCTGCGCGTGCTGTGCAACTACAAGGAGAAGGGCGACAAGGGCTCTTACGAGATTCAGGGCGTGGCCTCGTCGCCGCAGAGCGTGCCGCTGATTCACGGCCCCGTGGGCTTAGTGGCGCGGCCCTTGGACGAGCGAACGCCGAAGGTGGAACTGACGTGGAGCGTGCCTTTCCCGAACGATGAGGACCTGACGCCCACCGACTTCTTCGAGATCCAGCGCTCGCTGACAGGCAAGGAGGAGGACTTCCAGACCATCAGCAGTTCGACGTTCTACGCACAGGTGGACAAGAAGACGCAGTACACCTACGTGGACAGCACGCTTATAGACGCTATCCAGCCGAGCATGCTCGTGGGTGGCGGCACCCTGGACCACCTGACCTACCGCGTGCGCCGCACCGTCACCCAGAACTGGGGCTGGGGCGCCAGCAACACCTGTGCCGCCACGGCCCCGTGCTTCATGGACAACCTGCACCTGCTGCGCATCCAGAACTACTCGGCCAAGTGGGAGGACGAGCAGGCCTACAGTGTGCGTGTCTCGTGGCAGTATGCCGACGAGCATGGCGCCGTGTGGGACAATCGCGCCAAGATGGTGCTGCGCGTCATCTCGAAGAACCGCGAGGGCACCCAGGTGGACAGCCTGGTCTACACCCTGGACGCCGAGGAGCGCGCCCAGCGCTACAAGATTGTCAACCTGCCGCGCTCATGCGTCTACTACGACGTCGACATGTATGTGGAGCGTGGCACATCGCCCATCAACCAGTTGGCCGACATCACGCCGTTCTACTTCCCCATCCGCTCGGAGGCCGACTGGCACACCTTCTGCCAGAAGGTGATTGACGCCAAGGGTGCCTACGACGTGAACGCCCGCCTCTATACCGACTTCACTACCACCAGTAGTTGCGGTGATGAAAGTTATCCCTACCGGGGCGTGTTCGACGGCAACGGCCACACGCTGACCATCAACATCAACGACAATACCAGTTATCAGTCTCCCTTCCGCTATGTGGGTAATGCCACCTTCCGCAACCTGCGCACGGCGGGCACCATCCAGACTACAGCTCAATATGCGGGTGGACTGATAGGCTACATAACCAATGGCAGCAACGTCACTATTGAGAACTGCCGCTCGTCGATGACCATCAACAGTACTAAGACCACCAACGGCGGCTTCGTTTCCCGCTTGGGCGACAATGCGACGGTTGCGATACGCAACAGTAAGTTCGACGGCGCTTTCGAGGGAGCTGAGAGCCATTATAACGGAGGCTTCATAGGCTATTGCCAAGACAAGAGTACGGCAACCATCGACAACTGTCTCTTCAACCCCGACCACTTTACTGCCAACATCGCAGGTTGCAGAACGTGGGCACGCGGCGGCGACTTCACCCTGTCGGTCAACAACAGTTATGCCACCACAGAGTTCACCGACCAGATTGAGAACACGATCATCGACGGCAAGACCTTTATGGTGCTGCACAATGAGGCCGACTGGGAGAAGTTCAAGAATGCTATTTCGAAGGATTCCAATACCAACGCCATCATGGTTGCCGACTTTAGCACAGATTCCCCTACCTGGAGTTCTTCCACCTTCTCAGGTATCTTCGATGGTAACGGTCATACGATTACACTCAACAGAAATGAAGGAAGCATAGAGAATGTTGCCCTGTTCAGATGGGCTCAAGGTAGCACTATCAAGAATCTGCACGTCGCCGGTAGTATCAAGGGCGCCAACCACACGGCAGGTCTCGTGGGCTATGCAGGTGAAGTAAACGGCAAGTGGACTGACATCTATAACTGCCGTGTATCGGCCAGCATAGAGAGTAGCAAAGATTTGGCAGCTGGATTCGTCGGACGCGGACCCCGTGCAAACATACAAAACTGTCTGTTCGACGGCTCCGTCAAAGTCAATCCTAACTCTAATGGATGGCAAGGCGAAGGCGCATTCATCGGTTTCGTAGATGGTATTGAAGGAGGCGCCACCGTTAACTACATGGCAGTAGCAAACTGTCTGGTACGTGATGCAACCTTTGGCACCTGTAAGAATAGTATTGGATTGAACATCGCGCCTTGGAGATGGTGGGGCAATGACGAGAACTCAAGTACCAAAAACAACTGGAGTTATAGCAGTTTGAATGGAGCCCACTACGATTCTTGGGATGCAGAAACGATGGTCATCTATCTGGGCAGCGGCAACTGGCAGGTGGTCGACGGAAAGGCTGTTCCCAAGATGTTCACCACCGACGTCATCGGCATCGTGACCCATCCGCTGAGCGACTTCGAGGCTAACTACACCGACGGCTGGACGAAGGACGGCTCGACCATTAATCCGACCACGACCACGGAGGCATACTATGAGTACGCCACCGTGAACGACCCGAAACTGAAGCGCCTGTTCTACCACAAGAACACGGGTACGATAGAGCCGACGCTGCTGACGCAGACGCGCCAGAGCAGCGTGCTGCTGACGTGGAACACCGACAACAACCCGATAGACTACTTCCGCGTGATGCGCCGCGTGAAGGGTCAGGACGACAACAAGTGGACCGAAGTGGCCACCGACCTGACCGACATGACCTACGAGGACACCAGCGTGTCGCCCCTGCTCACCTACGAATATAAGGTGCAAGCCGTGAACGACTGCGAGGGCCGCGACTCCACAGAGACCCGAGTGACGGTGGGCGAGTGTAAGCACACCGGCCGCGTGGAGGGCTACGTGCGCTTCAACGACGGCACCGGCGCCCCCGGCGTCACGGTGAGCATCAAGTATGACGGCAAAGAGCTGACCAGCGTCAAGACCGACGAGAGCGGCTACTTCGAGCAGGACGAACTGTCGTACTATGGCGGCTCGACGGTCGAGTATGAGGTAGGCCCCGTGGCCGAGCGCGGCATCAACATCCCGCCCGTGCTGGTGACCTTCGACGGCACGAGCAACAACCGCACGCTGCACGAGTTCACCATCGAGAACGGCCGCCGCTTCTCGGGCTACGTGATGTACGAAGGCACGAGCATCCCCGTGAAGGGTGTGAACTTCCTGGTGGACGGCAACCGCATCCACAACGCGCAGGGCAAGTATGTGGAGACCGACTACGACGGCTCCTTCTCGTTCCGCGTGCTGGACGGCCAGCACACCATCCAGGCCGTGATGGACAAGCACAAGTTTACCAACGACGGCTGGTATAAGAACAGCCAGAAGCAGAACATCACTGCCGACATTGCCGGCATCTACTTCTACGACGACACGAAGGTGACCCTGACGGGCCGCGTCGTGGGCGGCAACGACCAGGGCCTGAAGCCCCTGATGAACAACCTGTCGCAGAACAACCTGGGCGACTCGCTGACGATGGTGCTCACCCTGGAGGGCGACAACACGTCGTGGCTGGTCTACGACAACCTGCACCCCAACCGCACACAGCGCGAGGAGGTGGTGCGCCACCAGCATGGCGGCGACAAGCACTTCACCACAGTGCGGACGGAGCGTAAGCGCATGACCGTATGGCCCGACCCGACGACGGGCGAGTACACCCTGCAGTTGCCACCCGTGCGCTGGAAGGTGCAGCAGGTGTACTGCTCAGGCTACGCCACCCTGTTCCAGGAGGGACAGGTGAGCGAGGTCATCGACCTGACCAACGCGCTCGACACCCTGACCACCACCTACACGGGTTCATTCACCGATGTCGATGAGAACATCATCTATCGGCCCACGGCCAAGTATCATGCCGTGTATAACCGCATCTACCACAGCCCCGTGGAGGTGACCTACAAGCAGATAGGCTACGACAACTTCGACTACTTTGGCGACAAGACCTACGCCTCAAGCGAGCTGACGGGCGAGACGGTGCAGGTGCCGCTGGTCTACAGCGTGCGCAAGCCCAACTGGCCCGCCAACCGCAAGGACTCGCTCGTGGCCGTCTATACGCTGGGCCACCCCGTGTTCAGCATTGAGCGCAAGTATAACATCCAGTTGCAGGTGGGCGAGCGCTACCTGTATAACAACGACCCGCTGGGCCGCGTAGACCTGGTACCCCTGAAGGGCGGCACGGCCTACATGCAGAACGGCATGAGGGCGCTGTCGTTTAACGACCTGAACACCATTCGTGAGCCGCAGCAGCTTGACAGCCTGGGCCAGTGCATCTTTACCGTGAAGGCCGACCAGACGTCGAACATGGCCAATTGCCTGCGCACGGTGACCTTCACCGTGGAGCGTGACGGCACCTTCATCCAGGCCGAGCCACTGCAAGGCTACGTCATGAACATGTTCCCCGTGGGCGCCGGACAGGACATCATGACCGAGGGTGCCCCCATCCTCTACGACATTCTGCGCGACCCACCAGGAGCCTACAGCACCAACACGCTGGCCAAGGGCGCTACCATCAACTACTCGTACATGATGAACCTGACGCTGGCAGCCGGACTCTTCGCGAACCTCAAGGTGGGTGACAAACTGGAGACCGTGACAGCCCAAGTGATGGCCCCGCAGGGCGTGGGTACTGCCGTCGGTCCCATCCACGGTGCCGACAATTCCGATAGCAATATCGACATGTTCGTGTACAACGGCAACGGCAGCAAGGCCTTCTCGCACACGATGGTCGTGGGCAACAACATCAGCACCAGCGGCGACCCGTCGATGGTGGGTGCCGACGCCGACCTCTACATCGGATCGGTGCAGAACGTGACGGTGACGCCCATGAGCACCATCCGCGCCGTGACCAACGAACAGCTGACGCGCTTGGCTGCCCGACTGGGCAAGACCACCATCGAGTTGCTGAACGAAGGCGCGAAGGTGGAATCGGAAGTGGGTCAGAATGACAATTACGGCTCGGTGTCGGTGATAGCCACCGGTTTGGATGCCAATGACAAGCCCATCTACCTGATTCGCGACATAGCACTGGGCTACGGTCCGACGATTCAGTCGAACTTCGTCTATTCGCAGAAGCAGATCCTGACGCAGATTATCCCCGCCAAGGCGAAGGAGGTTGTTGACCTGATGTATCTCGGCACGAAGGAGGAGGCACAGACCATAGCCGACCGCACGAAGAAGGCGGTCTACCTGTCGCTGCGTATGCCTACCGACACGATGTTTGCCGTGGTGAACAAGAAGGTTGACGGCAAGGTGGACGGCCATCCCTACAACAGAACCATCGACAAGGCCCAGCCGGGCATCAACTACTTAGTGGTGCTGCCGAAGGACGCGAAGGATGAGGACTACAGCGACGAGGTGGAGGAGAAGTACCAGGTCATCAAGGCCTGGATGGACATGATAGCCCAGAACGAGAACGAGAAACTGCATGTCCGCGACAAGCTGAACAACTTCGACGTGGCCGGCGCTGCGGGCGTGAACTACAGCGAGACCTTCGACGCCAGTTACTCGTCGTCGTGGTCGAACTACTTCCCCATAGCCACCGAGGTTGACTACTTCGGTCTGGGCGCGGGCGTCAGCAATGTCTTCTCGGCAGTCGGCATAGCAGGTTCGTTTGCTAGCGCAATAGCCTTGTCGTTGAAGGAAATGAATGCATGGTCAAACCCGTCTGTGGCGGGAGTACACATGGACTTAGACGATGGCACGGCATCTACGGTTACCTTCACAGGCAAGTATCTCCATTGGGCGCTGTTCCCCATTGCCTCCTACACTTCGGTTGGTGCCGACTCGGAGGCACGCTCGTACAACCGCACCGAGTCGTTCACCATTGCCTGCGACCCGGCGAGCCACCTGAATGTAGATGTCTATCGCGCCTATTACAACGGCGGCGACGAGACGGATGAGGTGCCTGTCTATGATGTCTTCACCAACGACAACTTCTACAGTATGTATGAAACGGTGAAGGACCAGGTGAACAAGTCAGTCCAGGCCGCGAAGATCAATGGCCCGCGCGGCTTCATCTTCCGCACCCGTGGCGGTGCCACGCAAAACCCGTGGGAGGACCAGCGCGTGACGAAGGTCTATGACCCGGGCACGGTGCTCGACGCCCGCACGCTGAAGATTGTGAACCCGAAGATTCGCCTGGACAAGCAGAGCGTGAGCGGCGTGGCCATCGACGATGCTGCCAAGTTCACCGTCTATGTGGGCAACGACAGCGAGAAACCTGAGGCCACCGACGGCCTGACGCTGCTGCAAGTGTTCGCTCTGGACCAGCAGAACCCGCAGGGTGCCAAGATGAGCATCAACGGTCAGCCGCTGACCACCGCCGGTATCACGGTGACGTGTACTCCCGGCACGGAGACGGCGCTGCAGATGGAGGTACGCGCCGGACAGGGCTTCGACTATGAGAATCTGGTCATCGGCGTGATGTCGCCCACCGACGCTGAGCATACCTACGCACTGACCACGTTCGACGTCCACTTCCTGCGCGAGGCAGGCGGCTTGGCAATCGCCACGCCGGGCGACAAATGGGTGCTGAACACCAACGCCCAGATGGACGGCAAGCGCGGCTGGTACATCCCCGTGACCATCAACGGTTTCGACCGCCATCAGCACAACTTCGACCACATTGAGTTCCAGTACAAGGAGTCGCAGCGCGGCGACGACTCGTGGACGAACCTCTGTTCGTACTACGCCGATGCTGAACTCATGGCCAAGGCCAACGGCGTGCGCGAACTGATGAAGGAGAACGCAAACATCACCACCGAGTTCTACGGCGAAGGCTGGACGATGGAGCGCGCCTACGACCTGAGGGCCGTGCTCTTCTGTCGCAACGGCAATGACTTCCTGACCACATCGTCGAAGGTCGTCAGCGGTATCAAGGACACGCGCCGTCCGCAACTGTTCGGCACGCCCGAACCGAAGAGCGGCCTGCTGACCGCCGGCGATGACATCGTGTTCAACTTCTCTGAAGACATTGAATATAACTATCTGAGTGCCATCACCAACTTCGAGGTGAAGGGCGAAGTGAACAACAACTCACTGTCGGAGATGGTGAGCGTGCAGTTCGACGGCACGACGGCCAGCGTGGAGACCGAGGCCAAGCGCAACTTCAGCGGCAAGGACCTGACCATCGACCTGATGGTGAAGCCTGCCGAGACGGGTCGTGACATGCCGCTGTTCTCGCACGGTACCAACGGCCACAAGCTGCAGCTGTGGCTGACCAGTGACTTCCATCTGAAAGCCGTGGTCAACAACCAGACCTTCATAGCTGGCGAGGCCCTCAACAAGAATGCCTTCCAACAGGTGGCCATGGTACTGAACCAGACCGACAGCCTGCTGACACTCTACTACGGTGGCGTGGAGGTTGGGCACCATAAGCTGAACGCCCTGTACTACGGCACGGGTCCGCTCATCTTCGGACGTACCAACGAGCTTGACCGCAACCAGAGCAAGTTCTATGAGGGCCGCATGATGGAGGCTCGCCTGTGGTACAGCGCCATGGACGGCACCCTCATCGGCTCGACCTACGGCGGACATCATCTGACGGGCTACGAGAAGGACCTCGTCGATTACTATCCGATGAATGAGGGTTCGGGCGACTATGTCACCGACCATACCCAGGGTGCCAACGCCAAGTTGATGGGCGCTTCGTGGGCCATACCGCAAGGCCTGTCGCTGCACTTGGAGAAGGCCGACAAGGGCGTGCTGCTCGACAAGAACGCCATCAACCGTACCGCCGAGCACGACTACACGCTGATGTTCTGGTTCAAGACCGACGCCGACGGACGCGGCACGCTGCTCTCCAACGGTCGAGGACAGAAGGAGGACAATGGTGCTGAGAACCAGTTCCACATCGGATTCGAGGCCGACAAGCTGATGTACCGCTCGAACGGCTTTGCCGCCGAGATTCCCGGCGACTGGAGCGACGGACAGTGGCACAACTACGCCATGACGGTGAACCGTGGTCGCAACGTGGTCAACATCTACATGGACAAGGAACTCAAGACCACCTTCGAGGCAGACTCTTTAGGCGGTATCAGCGGTGGCTATCCGCTCATAGGTGCCAGCCGTTATGACGTCGTCAACAAGAAGGACACCCTGCTGAGACAGGACGGCCTGACCCCGTTGAAGGGTAACGTGGACGAACTGCTGTTCTTTGCTCAGGCACTGCCGCAGCAGCTCATCAGTACCTACGCCACGAAGAGTCCCAACGGCGACGAGGCCGGCCTGCTGACCTACCTGTCGTTCGACCGCCAGGAGCGCCAGAAGGACAACAGCATCGAACTGGTGCCCTATGCCTACAGCAAGAAGCTCTACTTAGATGATAAGGGCCTGCCCCGCTACCAGCTCAACCCAGAGACGATGGAGCCCACCGACACGCTGGTGCGTGACTATCTGTTCGTGGACGATGAGGACGTAGTGATGCAGCACTTTGACAAGGAGGACGCTGCTCCCGTAGTGCCCTACGAGGAGGTGACGAACCTGAAGTTCTCGTTCATCGGACGCGGCAACCAGGTGCTGGTGGAACTCGACGAGCCTAACGCGAAGTTGAACCACCGCAACCTCTACGTGACGCTGCGCGACATCGAGGACCTGAACGGCAACACGATGGCTTCGCCGCAGACGGCCTGCTACTACGTGACGAACAGTAGCCTGCAGTGGCTGTTGAACCGTCTGGACGCCACCATCAAGTATGGCAGCGGCGAGGGCTGCGTACTGCAGTTCTACAACAACGGTGCTACCCACCACACCTACACGATCGCGAACTGCCCAAGGTGGCTCACACTCAATAAGTACAGCGACGTGCTGGCACCGCAGAGTCTGGACTATGTCTATGCGACGGTCAGCAAGGACCTGAACATCGGTACGTACAACGAGATTATCTACCTGACCGACGAGGAGGGCATCACTGAGCCGTTCTACCTCAACCTGACGGTGGAGGGCGAGACGCCCGACTGGGCACAGAACATCGACAGCGACCTGCTGGAGAACTCGATGAATATCATCGGACAGGTCTATCTCTATGATGAACTGGACACCGACTCACGCGACATCGTGGGCGTCTTCGACGACCAGAACGTATGCCACGGCTACGCCAACATCACCCATGATGTACTGTCCGGCGAGAACGGCCTGTACCTGACTGTCTATGACCGCACGCCCGAAAAACGCTCGCAAGGCGAGAATAAGGAAGAGGAACGCAAGCTGAACTTCCGTCTGTGGCAGCACAGCACTGGACGCGAATTGGTGCTGACTCCTAAGGATAGTATCAAGTTTGAGAAGTCGGCTGTACTGGGCAGCGACACACCAGTGCGCTTCGACGCCGGCGAAAGCTTCGTACAGAACTTCGACCTGAAGGAGGGCTGGAACTGGGTTTCGTTCAACGTGAAGAGCGACCAACTCAGTGACGTGAACAAGCTGCTTGGCAGCATGAAGTGGAGCGACGGTGATATCCTGACTGAGTTGAACAGCGACCTGACAATGAACTACGAGGCTGCACAGGAGCAGTGGTTTGCCTCGGGCAGCACCGCAGGCTTGACCATCTCGCCGAAGCAGGCGTATGCCATCAAGGTGAAGAAGGCCGGCAAACTCCCGGTCAGCGGCACCGTCATTAAGGAGAATGCCGACCGCACCATCTTGCTGAAGCATGGTTGGAACGCCATTGGCTACACGCCGATGACCAACCTGACTGTGGAGACCGCCCTGAGCGACTACTACGACCAGGCACAGCCCGGCGACGTGATTAAGAGTCACACAGAGTTTGCCTACTTCACCAAAACGGGCAACACGGGTCGCTGGCGCGGCAGCCTGCAGTACATGAAGCCCGGCGAGGGCTACATGATGCTCCGCAAAGCCGCCACAATAGTCTCTTTCGTCTATCCGTTCTATGAACTGGGCAGCAACTACCGTGAGGATTGGACGACCAGCGCAAAGCGCGCCGCCACTACCCCGCAGTCGTGCAGCACGATGAGCGTCTCGGCTACCGTTACCGGATTTGAGACCGAGGAGGGCGACCGCCTGGTAGCCTACGCCAACGGAGAGATGGTGGGCGAAGCTACTGTTCTCAGCGGTTTTGCTGCTGAGTCTAAGGAGCCTCTCTACCTCAGCATCGCCAGCGACGCTAAGCAGGGCATCTGGTTTGCCATCGAGCGTGACGGCGAGATCGTTGCCACTACCGGTGAGATCATGACCTTCAAGAAGAATGCCGTCATCGGCAGTCCCGACGAGCCGACAGCCATCAACTTCGTCAAGACTGAATACGAAAACGGCAAGTGGTACACCATCAGCGGTCTGCAGCTACAGAAGAAGCCGACGAAGAAGGGCTTGTATATATATAATGGTAAAAAGGTAGTTGTTAAGTGAAGGAAGTGAGAACTCGCTCTCACTCCCGAGTGGGAGCGAGCTCGTACTTCACTGCAAGGTCGTGAATAATTAAATCGAAAAAACGAAACATCGACAATTATGAATAGAATAAAGCTAATGTCTATACTGCTGGCAAGCCTTGTGTTGGGGGCTTGCCACGATGAAGACGAGGACAATAATAGCTCGAATACTGCCTATACAGAAACACGACAAAGTGAGGCCCCTGTGTGGCAAATAGACTGGAGCAATGATCAGGAGCGCCCTAACTGGACGGCACCAGATGGATCCATCTACGAGAACTGGACTATCCTGAAGATACAGTTGGAAGATACCCTGCTGCCTTATGCCTCTGAGGGCGACCTGATGGCGCTCTTCGTCAATGGCGAGATACGCGCACTGGCCCAGCCTGCCGTCAGCGTGTCTGGCGGACAGACGGCCACTGGCAAGTTCCTGATGAAGGCCTACGGCAACGAGACGGGCTCGGAAACGGTGAACATGTCGCTGCAATACTACTGCCAGAAACTGAAGCACATCTTCACGCTGACCGACGACATCACCCTGGACTCCGACGAGACGACGGGCATCGACGAGGCGTTCATCCCCGAGTTCACCCAAGGCTCTGCCAAGTACCCCGTACAGAAGACGGTGAGTGTGGAGGCGCTGCTGACTAAGAACGGCCTGACGCCCGTCAGTGGCAACCTGGTGGCAGCCTTCGTGGGCGACGAGTGTCGTGGCACGACATCGCTCTCAGCCCTCGGCGGAACATCGCTGGTCATCTACGGTCGTAGTGTTGGAGAGTCGGTAACGCTGAAGTATTACGATGCTGTTAAAGGTACGATATACACAATTCCTGATGCAGTGAAATTGTAATCGTACTTAGGGTATTAACCTTTAAGGAAAAATGCATGTTTACAACACAACAAACAAGTGTCGTAACTTGCATTTTTCTTTTTAT
>Ga0326511_10003792_pt1 | contig 12138 bp, 15 predicted proteins | sample 0_2496_0518_D_FD_203701 | JGI IMG/M metagenome (GOLD analysis project Ga0326511, IMG submission 203701) | Bovine rumen microbial communities from UC Davis, California, United States - 0_2496_0518 | ecosystem: Host-associated > Mammals > Digestive system > Stomach > Rumen | place: USA...
GACGTCGAGCTGGAAGTGACATACTACACCGATGCCGAACTCGACCAGATGGCAGCCGATGAAGTCATCGCCAAGATAACAGCCATCGGCACCGTGACCTACACTCCTGAGAGCAAGGCCCTCATCGGCGCAGCACGCACGGCCTACGACGCGCTGACCGCCGCCCAGCAGGCACTCGTGACAAACATCTCGACGCTGACCGATGCCGAGACCACCTATGCCACCGCTGAGGAGACCGCCTATACCGAGGGCGTAGAGCTGACCAAGAACCCCGACGGCACGTGGACACTCGCCGCAACTCCCGCCTTCGACGTGGAATTGGAGGTGGAATACGACGACACCACGACAGCCATTATCAGCATCAAGAAAGGGCAGGTAGATACCGTAACATACTACGACCTGAGCGGTCGCCGCGTGAACAAGCCCGCGAAGGGACTGTTCATCGTGAATGGCCGTAAGGTTCTTGTGAAGTAATAAGCACTCAACATTATACAACATTATATCATTCGTGCCCACCAGGGTCGGTTCTCCTGATCATATAAAGAACAACACAACAAAGAAAGTTGTGGTGAAGTAACGACATTCTTGAAAGTAGTCATAAGGGCGTGCAGACATGAATCTGTACGCCCTTATGTTCTATAATGTAATCTGTTTCCGTTTCCCCAACGAAACCTTAAACCTTTTTTCAACAGCCAAGCATGGCGGCAGGAGTGATGCCCAGGGTGGTACATAGCAGACGGGCAATCTTCAGCGTGGGCTCTGCGCGACCTGAAATATAGTCGTTGATGCGAGACGGACTGACCCCAATTTCTATCGCTAACTGCTTTTGGCTCATTTGCTTTTCTTTCAGCGAAAGTTCAATCAGCTGCGCAACCGTTGGCTTGCTGATGGGGAAATGCTCTTTCTCATAGGCAATCACCACATCAGACATCATCGTCAGTTCCACAGCGTTCCGATCGTTGGCTGGCGTCTCATCTGTTACCAGAGGTAGCAGTTCCTCTATTCGTGCCAGAGCGAAGTCATATTGTTCTTTTGTTATCTTACTCATCATCATTCCTCCTTATTATATTGTTGATGCATCTATCTTATCGTATTCACTATGTGTTCCCACAAAACGAATGAAAATATGTCCTATCGTGAACTTCACAACTACTATCAGTCGATACTTATTCCCTTTGATATTAAACACATAGTGCTGGTTGCCTACATAATCTGTTGCAGGGAAATCGACTTTTATATCCGACAGATTTTTCCATTCTGCCCTCTCTGCAATATCATACCATCGCTCAAGGGCAGATTGGGAGTCCCCATGTCCTTCCGAACTATAGAACTCAACCAATTTCCTATGTGATACGATTCTCATTTCGAGTGCAAAGATACCTGATTATTTTGAAATACAAAATTATTTTACGGTATTTTTTTGTATTTTAAAACAAAATCCATCAAACATCACAATCAAAGAAAATCAAAATTACATAAAATTCGACGAATTTTATTTTGTATTGCCCTCGCTTATCCGTAATTTAGCTGCGCTGAATATACTTTCATTCGGAAGAAAAAATAAATGGATTTATTTTGTTCTTCGCTCATTTATCCGTATATTTGCAAAATGATTTAAATAACGCTAAACCATTATGCAAACGACCATGAAACGAATATGCAAATTGATCACGATGCTTGCCCTGCTGACAGCAGGAGCAACAAAGGTTGGTGCACAAAATCCTTTTGACGACCAGCCCATAGAAAATGTACCTACCGTCAGTCAGCCGACGACCAAAACTACCGTCAAGGTAAAGGAACAGACAGGCGACAAGGGACTCGTCTTCAAATACGGAAAGCTTCACTATAAGATTCGTTCGAAAAATACGGTGGAGGTAACAGGCGAAGTGCGTAGCGTTCTCAGCGGTCGCGTGGAGATTCCAAACATCGTCAAGCACAAGGATGTCACCTATAAGGTGGTGGGTATCGGAAAATCTGCCTTTTACGGCCTGGCAAAGATGACGGAGGTTGTCATTCCCAAAAGCATTCAGTACATAGAGAGTATGGCTTTTGCCCTTACTGGTCTGAAAGAAGTGATCATTCCTGGTGACAACGTGGCGGTTAAGAAACGGGCATTTATGAACTGCAAGGACCTGACGGTGGCAACGCTCAACGGCAAGAAACCCAAGTGCTCGTCCTCTGCCTTCGAACTTTGTTTTAGGATGAAAGAGCTGCGCATTCGTGGCGTTGACCCTAAGAACAACGGAAAGAAACTCCCCCAAACCAATGCCGTCATCAAGGTCATCAAATAGAATCCATTCATTATTAACGACTGTGGACTCCTATCCTCAGCACCAGCGGCAGATGGTCTGAGAAACCTTTGTTGTAGCGCATACCGATAAAGTTTCTACGAGGCATCACGCCACCATATTTATCATCTTCCACCAACAGGAACGGCGCATCAAACACCTGACAATCATGAGGTTGTGTCGCCCATTCCTCGCTGATGAATATCTGGTCGATACTCTCCCACTCGCCCTTGAACTTATACGTTCCTTTTGCTCCATTGCGCCCCATCGCACCTTTCGACACATTCACCATTCCATGCTGCAACAACATCTGCGGTGCCACATCGTCAGCCGTATCATTGAAATCGCCCAACACGATCATCTTGACCAAAGGACTGGTTACGTGAATCGAGTCGATAGCTGCACACAACCGGTTCATCACATGCAATCGGAACGGACGCGTTGCCCGTTCACCACCATAGCGACTGGGTGCATGCAGCACAAACACATGCAGCGTGTCACCCGTCACGATACGACCAGACACATAGAGAATATCACGTGTCTTACGCATCTCAGCCAGCGGCTCTATCCGCAGGGAGTGTGTGGCTATCGGTGCAAAACTGAAAGGCGAATAGAGCAGCACCACATCAATACCTCGTTCATCAGGCGAATCGGTCATCACATATTCATAATGTGCCTTTCTCAGCAGCGACCGCTTGGTCAGGTCACGCATCGTCGTGTCGTTCTCCACTTCACACAAGGCCACCATATCTGGCAACGACCAGCCGTCTTCAGATTCTCCGCAAGCAATAATCTCCTGTCCTAAATGGTTCAACTTGTCCCAATATTTACGGCGCGTCCAATGACGCGGCGACTCTGGCAACCATTCCTGGTCGTTTTTCAGAGAATCGTCCTGCGTATCGAATACATTCTCCACATTCAGCTCCACGATCGTCAACTGCTGTGCCTGCCCGTATAACGGCAACCACAGAAGAAGCAAGCAGCACATGCTGATCATTTGACAGATTGACAATTTCACGATTATATGATTTCACCGACAAAAGTACATAAAAAAATTGGAATCTATCAGTTTTTTGCTAAATTTGCAGCAGAATCACTAAATAGGAGTAAAAATGGGAGTTAAAGAGGGAGTTAAAAAACAAAGATATGAAGACCGAAAAAGAAAAGATGCTTTCTGGCGAATTATATTCTGCCGTTGACCCACAGTTGCTTGAAGAACTGAATGCTGTCAAGAGCATCATCCATCAGTACAACAATCTGCCACCCACCGCTTATGAAGAGCGGTTCTTGATGCTGAAAGACCTGCTCGGCTATATGGCTGACGACAAGACGCTCATCATCCAGCCGTTTTATTGCGACTACGGCAAGCAGATTCGTGTTGGCAAACGGTTCTTTGCCAATTTCAACTTCACGGTACTCGACGAGGCATTCGTCACCATCGGCGACGACTGCTTCATCGGACCTAACGTCAGCATCTACACAGCCTGCCACAGCACCGACCCCATCGAGCGCAACTCACGCAGGGAATGGGCTGAGCCTGTCACCATCGGCAACAACGTATGGATTGGCGGCAGCGTCACCATCCTGCCAGGAGTCACCATCGGCGACAACGTCACCATCGGTGCCGGCTCTGTCGTCGTCAAAGACATTCCCTCAAACGTTATCGCTGCTGGCAATCCCTGTAGGGTGGTAAGGGAGACCCCTCCCAACCTCCCAAAGGGAGGAGAGGAAGAAAACGAGAGCGCGAGGGAGCGAGGGAACGAGAATAGATAAGTAAGGGTATGACAAATAAATTGTAAAATCGTAAAATAGTACAATAAAACCGTGGATTTTGAATATAACACTGAGGAATACCGTCGCGACGAACTGATCAACCTCATTGAGCGCTCGCTCAAGAAACTCACCTTGCAGGAGTTGGAAGCCCTGTACTATGATATGTCAACAAAAAACTACATAAATGATAATTAAAATGGGAGTTAAGATGAGAGTTAGAATAATCGCGGTTCTGCTGATGATGGTTTCTACCGCATCAGCACAGGAACCGTTCTGGTTGGGAGCTGACATCAGCGGAACAACAGAACTCGAAGCACGAGGAGTCAAACTATACAACCAACAGGGACAAATCCGAGAAAATACGGCACTCATGAAAGAGCTGGGCCTCAACGCCGTCCGACTGCGCGTATGGGTCAACCCGCGAGGCGGTTTCTGCAACAAGGAAGACGTGCTGGAAATGGCGAAACGCGCCAAATACTACGATATGGCGTTGATGATCGACTTCCACTACAGCGACTGGTGGGCCGATCCTGGCAAACAGCCGATCCCTGCCGCTTGGCAGTATTTCAGTTATGACGAAATGAAATATGCGTTAGCCGAACACACTCGCGAAACGCTGCAGCTGCTGAAAGACCACCATATCGATGTCAGATGGGTACAGGTAGGCAATGAAACCACCCACGGCTTCTTGTGGCCGATGGGCAGAGCCGAGGAAAACATGCAACAGTATGCTGGTCTCACCGAAGCAGGCTATCAGGCTGTGAAGAGCGTCTATCCCAATGCCGACGTCATCATCCACCTCGATGCCGGCTGCGACCCCATCCGATACAATTTCATCTTCGACGGCCTACGCCAGTATGGCACCCATTGGGACCTCATCGGCATCAGTGTTTATCCCTATTGGGACAAAGAAGCCGGCCTTGCCCACGACTACCGTGAAACCATCAGTAGCTTCGTCAGCAACATCAAGGCCCTAAACAAGAAATATGGTTGTGAGCTGATGATAGTAGAAACGGGTGTAGAGGCGAAGAAACCCGTTGAGGGAAAAAAGATCATGACTGCCATCATCGATGCTGCCCGCAACCAATGCGACGGTCATTGTCTGGGCGTCTTCTACTGGGCACCTGAAGCTGAAGGTCACTATCCGCTTGGAGCCTTCGACCATCATCGTCCAACCGTCATCATGGATGCGTTTACGGAAAAATAATACATCTTTCATCTATGAAACGAAAAATATGCTACATCCTCATCGCTCTGACCACCACACTGGCGGTTGCAGCACAAACCACACTCACCCACCCCTGGACAGGAAAACGTGTGGCTTTTTTTGGCGACTCCATTACAGACCCCAAGAACGCTGCTTCACAAAACAAATACTGGAGCCTGTTGCAAGAATGGCTTCACATCACCCCATACGTCTATGCCGTCAGCGGCAGACAATGGAACGATATTCCTCGACAGACTGAGCAGCTGCAGACGGAACACGGACAGGACGTCGATGCAATTCTCATCTTCATCGGCACCAATGACTTCAATGCAGGAGTACCCATCGGTCAATGGTTCATCGAACAGGAGGAAGAAGTGATGGCAGGCATCCATGAACCCAAGCACCTGGTAAAACGGTTGCGTAGGATTCCCGATATGAATGCCGACACCTATCGTGGGCGCATCAACATCGCCTTAGACAAGGTGAAACGCACCTATCCTGACAAGCAGATCGTGCTGCTCACACCCATCCATCGTGCAGGATTCTATCGCAATGAGAAAAACTGGCAGCCCACAGAAGACTATCAGAACAAGTGTGGCGAGTGGATATCAGCGTATGTCGAGTCTGTAAAAGAAGCAGGCAACCTCTGGGCCATGCCCGTTATCGACCTCAACGCCCTCTGTGGCCTCTACCCCCTAATGGACGAATACGTACCTTATTTCAATGATGGCGCCGTTGACCGTCTGCACCCCAACGACAAAGGCCACGAGCGTATGGCTCGCACCCTCTATTACCAGTTGTCTGCGCTGCCTGTATATTAGTTTAAAGATGACACACCATTAAAACACATCCCTATGAAAAGAAGTATTTCTATCACCATGTTGCTTGTTGGAATGCTGTTTTGGGGTATTCCCACCTGTCATTCACAGGAATATAAAACCATTCAGAAACGTGCGACACAGATTTTTACGAACGTTTACAAACAATATGCACTTTGTAACAAGAATGCAGACAGTCCAAATCCCTACGCTCCGATTGCCTCATTGGATGCCCAATATTGCAGCGACGACTGGAATACGACTTTGAGGGCTGTTCAAAAGAAAGTGGAGAAGACGGACGGCATCTTTTTTGAGGCAGACTATTGGATAGAGGCACAGGATTTTGGCGACACGAAGTTTCGTAAGATAATGGGAGTCAAACCAATGGGAGACGGTTCCTATCTTGTATCTTTGGAATTCCGACTATTCGAAGGCGACGCACAATATCGTACCAGCGACACCTATCAGACCATTCATGTCAAACTCGTCAAAGAACGTGGCAACTGGTATATTGACGATTTCCTTACTGGTGACAATGATGACTCCAACGGTGAAGCAAATATGTCCAGTTGGAAACAAGAAATGTTAGACTATCTTTCTGAAGAATGATTATCTGACAGCCTTTCCTGTTATTTCAGATGAATGATATCACTCCACCGCGTGGTGGGGTTCTTGCTTCGATAATCATGCTTGATGGCATTGGCAAAGACCTCTGCCCTGCCCTTGCCGTCTTTCTGTGTATATTGCTGACTGCCTAACACGATGGTCTCTGTGCCGTTGACCTTGTTGATGCGGTCGATGACTGCATCCAAGCGCTTCATCTTTTGAAATTGCTCAGCATTATAATCAAACAAGTCGAGCTGCATGGGTGCGTTCGGACCAATGCCCATCACGATGACACCAGCTTTCTTGTAATGATAGCCTTTGACATAAATGCTTTGCAACACCTCATTAGCTGCCTTGCAGATATCGATGGTACTGTTGGTGCCAACAGTCAGCCGTTTCTCTTGGAAGTTCCAGTATTGGGGCAAGTCCTCACGAAACAGATTCGTGTGGAGAAACACAGCAACGATGCTGGCAACCGTTCCCTGCTGACGCAGTTTCTCTGCGCAACGGGCAGCGTAGTTCGACACATGCGTCTTCAACGTGTCGAAATCTGTCACCATTCCGTTGAAACTCCTGCTGGTACAGATACTTTTCTTCTTCGCCATCTCCTCATTGGGAACAGCATCCACGCCGTTCAGTTCCTGCCAAGTCCTGTAGATAACAATATTATGAAATGTGGCACGTACCCAGTCGCCGTGATGCTGTGCAAAGTCGTAAGCCGTATGCACCCCTAAAGCTTCGAGCTTGGCAGCATACCGTCGGCCGATTCCCCATACCTCATTGATAGGAAAGAGCTTCAGCGCTTTCGTCCGCTTCTCATCCGTATCAATCAGACAGCAGTGCCGATAGCCAGCATATTTCTTTGCAAAATAACTGGCCATCTTTGCCAGCGTCTTCGTGGGAGCAAGTCCGATGCTCACAGGCATCCCCACACTCTTTCGGATACGTTTATGCAGGTTCTCCCCCCACTCTTTCAGGTTCTTATCCTCAAAATCGTTGAAATAGACAAAGCACTCGTCGATGCTGTAACGAAAGTATTTGGGTGCCTCCTGACGGATAATCTCTACGACCCTGCCTGTGAGTTCGCCATACAACTCATAGTTGCTGGAGAACACGGCGATTTTGGCATCAGGGTATTGCTGGGCAAGCTGGAAGTAAGGTGTTCCCGCTTTGATGCCCATTTTCTTCGCCTCATTGCTACGAGCAACGACACAGCCGTCGTTGTTTGACAGAACAACGACAGGTTTTCCGTTCAGGTCTGGGCGAAAGACGCGCTCACAGCTGACGTAGCAGTTATCACAGTCAATGATGCCGTACATCTTTCAGATTTACAAGTTTACCGTTTCCAGTTCTTAATCGTCCAAACGACTACGCCCCACACCTCGAATTTATCATTCGCATCGATGCGGATAGGCTTGAAGTTCTGGTTGGCAGGACGCAGTTCAATGAAGCCCTCCTCCTTGTGGGAAAGGTCGAGGTATTTAATTGTAAACTCCCCATTTACATAAGCAACGATGACATCATTGTGCTGTGGTTCCACACTGCGGTCGATGACGGCAATGTCTCCGTCGCAGATACCTGCATCCACCATACTGTCACCATCGACACGTCCGTAGAACGTTGCCTCAGGATGCCTGATCAAGTCGCGATTGAAGTCAAGACTGTCATGCAGGTAGTCCTCCGCCGGGGAAGGGAACCCCGCCTTGATCTCTGGCGCTATCAGGAGGTCGAGTTTTTCAGCAAACTCACTCTTTATCAGTTTAATACTTTTCATATTTCAAAGAATCTGTCAGCCACCTGTTCCAGTGACATTAGTTCTTCATTTTCATCGAATTAGTTTTTCTGCCTGCGAAGATAACAAGTATTTCTGGTTATACAAAATTTTTGTGGGGAAAATAGCCCAATTTTGCAAATGAAAGGATGCAAGGTCGCAAGGTATTTTTTTCTTAAAAAAAGTGATAATTTGCTGATTATTTACTATTTTTGCACCGATATTATTCAAATCATGCACGATGCAGGAAATATTCCATAGGTCGGAACTACTGTTGGGCAGCGAGGCGATGAGCCGCATCGCTGAGAAACGGGTGATCATTTTTGGCGTGGGCGGCGTAGGCTCGTGGTGCGCTGAGAGTCTGATTCGTTCTGGCATCCACCATCTCACGATGGTTGATTCCGACTGCGTGTGTGTCACCAATATCAACCGCCAGTTGATGGCGACCACGAAAACCATTGGTCAGGTGAAGGTAGAGGCGTTGAAGGAACGACTGCTCAGCATCAACCCTTCAGCGGAAATCACTGCCCTGCAGCAGGTGTTCACGGCAGAGACAGCAGACAGTTTTGAACTTGACACCTATGATTATATCATTGATGCCATCGACACACTGAAAGACAAGGCGCTGCTCATCCTGATGGCCACAAAGACCGATGCGAGGTTCTTCTCGTCGATGGGTGCAGCCCTGAAACTCAACCCCACCCGCATCAAAACGGCTGAGTTCTGGAAGGTGCAAGGCGATCCCCTGGCACGTGTGCTGCGTAAACGGTTCAAGCACAACGATGAGTATCCTGCCCGTCCGTTCGAGTGCGTCTATTCCGATGAACGGGTGGAGCCACAGGGCGAAGGCAAAGGTTCGCTGGTGCATATCACTGCCGTCTTCGGCTTCATGCTCGCTGGCTTGGTGATACAGGATGCTATTAAATAAGGTGGATTATTCAACATAAACAAACGACACTGGGGGTGACATACCATATTCGTGGTATAGAGAATGCCATAAAAAGGCGATTGTGAGCGTACGGAAACCGCCGTACCTTTGCACCCAGAAACATTTAATTATTTTTTTAAGGGATAAGATTATGACAAAGATTGCAAAACAGTTGACCGAACTTATCGGCAACACCCCATTGTTAGAGCTAAACAAGTATTCACAGGCAAAAGGTGTGGAGACACCCGTCATTGCCAAAGTAGAATTTTTCAATCCAGGAGGCAGCGTGAAAGACCGTATTGCACTGGCGATGATTGAAGATGCCGAAGAGAAAGGCATCCTGAAGCCAGGCGCAACCATTATTGAACCTACCAGCGGAAATACAGGCGTAGGATTGGCACTGGTATCTGCCGTCAAAGGCTATCATCTTATCCTTACCATGCCTGAAACGATGAGTGTAGAGCGCAGGAACCTTGTGAAGGCATACGGTGCCGAGGTTCGCCTCACCTCTGGCAAAGACGGTATGCCTGGTGCCATCCGTGCCGCTGAGGAACTGCGCGACAGCATCCCTGGTGCCGTCATCCTGCAACAGTTTGAAAACGCTGCCAACCCTGCCAAGCACTATGCCACCACTGGTCCTGAAATCTGGCGCGACACAGACGGTCAGGTGGATATCGTCATCGGTGGTGTGGGCACTGGTGGTACAATCAGTGGAGCGGGCAAGTACTTGAAGGAGCAGAAACCCAGCGTGAAGGTGATTGCCGTAGAGCCGAAGTCAAGTCCTGTACTGAACGGCGGACAAAGTGGTCCTCATAAGATTCAGGGTATCGGTGCCGGCTTCGTGCCCAACACATACGATGCGAATGTGATTGACGAGGTCTTTGATGTGGAAAACGACGATGCCATCCGTACTGGTCGCGAGATTGCCCAACAAGAGGGTCTGCTGGTAGGCATCTCTGCTGGTGCAGCACTTTTCGCAGCCATCCAAGTGGCCAAGCGTCCTGAGAACAAAGGAAAGAAAATTGTGGTACTCCTTCCAGACACTGGTGAGCGCTATCTTTCTACCGTCCTCTATGCGTTTGAGGATTACCCACTGTAAAAACAAAATCCCCCTTCCAATTCTGGAGGGGGGGATTTTTATTCATTCTGTTTCTCTACGATTTCTTATTTAGCCTGTTTCTCTATAAAGTCGAAGATGATATCTGCAGCCTGTTCTTCTGTCAGATGATCCATTGACAGCACCAGGTCGTAATGACGAGTGTCGTAACGAGTGGTCATCACGTTTTTCTTCAGATAGTTCTCACGTCCTGCATCAACCTTCTCGATGGCTGCTATAGCCTCCTGCTGGGAAAGTCCCTGACGCTTGATGACTCGTGCGATACGCTTTTCCATTGAGGCCTGGATGAAGATATGCATCGAGTTGGGCCAGTTCTGGAAAATAGCAAACCCGCTGCGTCCAGCAACAATACAAGACTCGCTCTTCGCGATTTCTTTCAGCACAACACTTTCCATTCGGAACATCTCGTCAGTTGCCGGCATATCGTTATCGATGCTGTAGTAATCACCCATCAACTGAGGCATACCTCCATTAAACACCTGTACACCAGCACCACAACGGAATTCATCCCACCAGGAGCGTTTCTTTCCCTTGATGGCTTCCACCTCTTCCACCGTCATCCCCAGCCGGTCTGTCAGGGCATTGATGACAGCCTTGTCGTAATAGGTCACATGCAGTTTCTCTGCCAGGAGTCTGCCTACTGTATGTCCACCAGAGCCCAATTCACGGTTCAAGGTAATGACAAATTGCTCGTTTTTATTCATATTCTCTTGTTTTGTTTTTGATTTCTGTGTGCAAATATACAAAAAATATTTCCACCAAAGCAGTATTCTGAAAAAATGATTCTCTTTGCTACAGAAAATAATCTAGCGATTCCATTTCTTTTGTCCTGATTGAATAACCAGTCCTTTGTAGTTGCGCCCTACCCTGCAGCCCTGCAGGTTGTATGTGGCAGCAGGCGACTTTTGCTGTTGGACGACACATTCCTCTATGCCGCTGACGACAGGGGCCGGCACGTATTTCAGCAGGAAATCGTACATGCTCTGCAACTGGGCTGTGGTCTGAGGAACAGCATGTCCGCTGCTATAGTCTGTAAGCGTTTCAGTAGGTGTGCCCACAGCATCGAGCCGTGCTTTCATCAGCGATGCCTGCGTAGCATAGAGTCCTTGCGGATTTTTGTTATTGTCTTTGTAGTAGTCGTCTGTGTTATAGAAGAACAACGTGGGTGCTGAAGCCTGTGTCTGGATGGTTGCCAACGCTCCCTGCATCGACCAGGAGCCACCTGCGACAGCGTTTACATACGCTTTCATATTCGTGTATTCCGTCGATGACTGCAACGCTTGTCCGTAATCAAACATACCTGGTCCCAAGAGCGCGCACTGCACATTGCTGCTCTCATCGGTATAAAGGCCTCGCAAGCCGTCCTCATAGGCTTCCACCATGCCGTCGCCCACAGCGAGGGAGGCAGCCGTAGAACCACGTGAGAAACCAGTCACAGCGTAAGCGTCTCGGCATTACCGTATTTTAGCCTCGCTTAAAAGTCTGTACCTTTGCGCGCACAAATTATTATGAATATGGCAAGCAAAGACAAGTACAAGAGTCTCCTTGAACGGTACAAGCAGGCTCTCATCAAGAATCCCAAGCTGAACTTATCGGCTTATTGCCGGTTAAACCGCGTCAGCGTCTCCGG
>Ga0326511_10003793_pt1 | contig 12136 bp, 5 predicted proteins | sample 0_2496_0518_D_FD_203701 | JGI IMG/M metagenome (GOLD analysis project Ga0326511, IMG submission 203701) | Bovine rumen microbial communities from UC Davis, California, United States - 0_2496_0518 | ecosystem: Host-associated > Mammals > Digestive system > Stomach > Rumen | place: USA: California...
TTAGCGAATTGTCCTTGTTCTTCGTATGTTAGTTTATCGAATTCGTCTGATATCTTATCCATCTGCTTTGTTATCTCTTTCCTTTTCTCTGTACTCAGAGTTTTTTCTCTCTTTTCATCTAATGCTTTATATTCGTTTGCTAGTTCAGTTTTTTGAGCTTTGAGTTCTTCCTTTGCTTGTATCTCTACATTAGCTTGCTCTATTATTTGGTTTAGCTGAGCTTTTTCTTCTTCGGATAATCTCTTTTTCTTATTTAATCTCTCTTGTGCGACTCTAGCTCTTGTTTTTGGATTAGTAAGAGTTGCTATTTTATCTACAGAGCTTGTATAGGTGATATTTTGTGATGGTTTCTTACCCATATCTGCTCTTAGTTTATCCGCCTGGTCTTTGTCTGATCTATAGAATCCTTTATATCATTTTGAATATTTAGTAGCAAGTTCTCAGCTCTCTGGAGTTAGCTGTTTATCTATTCTATCATATTCTTCAGTTGTTTCTAATGCGTCTGGATCTCTATTAGTATCTCTTACAGTTTTCTCTTTTTGTCCCTCCCATCATGAGTTATGTTCTTTTTCCATTTGGTCTGCTTTATATACTCATGCTTTTTCAGTTTGTGCTTTTATCTGATCTGGTGATTGCATTACGCTCGCTTTCATGTTTTGTTTTCTTGCCTTATCTAGAGCGTACTTTGCTGCTTCTATATCTACACCAGGATATTTCTTTGGATTAGCAACAACATCTTCAAGGTCTTTGATATCTGCACCATCATAGTTTGTGGATTCTTCTGGAGCTCATTTCTCTGCCTCCATGATGAATTCTTCTATAGAAGATGGTTCTCTTTGCATTTCTTTTTGGATATTCTCATCTGTGAGTTCTTCTCATTTCTCTATTACTCTATTCGTAGCGTCTTCTTCTATTATCTTTGTTGTAGCATTGAGCTGTTCTTCTAAGATACTTGCAACCTTTTCAGCTTCTGGTGAGTATGTTTTCTCCTCAGTTTTTCACAATGAGGCATCTACTATCATTTGTTCAGCTTCATTGTATTTGTTTATTTCTGTTACCTTAGTGAGTGGTTTTGATTCTTTTAGTGGCTTTGGTCTTCATGGTCATTTATCTGGACTTATAACATTTCATCTTCATAGTGTTATATCTCATTCTGGAGATATTACATCTGGTTTTACTCCTGGTAATGCATTATCAATAGGTTGCTGTGCTTGATTCCACTCTGTTTGTCTTCTTCTATTTTCTGATTCTATTCTTCTTTGTTCTGCTTCAGCTTTAGCTTGTTTTTCGGCTATGATTTGCTGTGCTTGTTTATCAATTAGAATTTGCATAGCATCATCCACTATCTCTTGGAATCTCTTATCTGTTTCTCACTCTTTGATTTTATTGAGTTCTTCTATTCTTTTTAATTCTCCTTGTTTGTATTTAGCTTTTTCGTTTCATTCTATTTTTAATGCATCTACGAAGTTATTATACAAGTCCCAATCTAGCTTTGTCTTTATTGCTTTCTTCTTGAGATTATTTCATATCCTTTCAATAGATGTGAATCCTAGTGATCATAGCAAGAATCATCCGAATCATCAAATCTTTGATGCTATCATTACTCATGCATATCTGATCCAATTTCACAACCAAACACGTGTCTGTTTGTATTGCATCTTTGCATTGATTGTAGCGTTGACGATTTCTGGAGCGTATCTTGTTAGCTCTACTAAGCTCTTGAATCATGGGAGGATTTCTTCTATTTGATTTAGTTTGTCTTCATTCCATTTTAGAATTTGATTCTTTGCATTGTTTTTTAATTCCGAATCTTTTCCTAGCAATTCTGACATCACTTCTAGGCTATCTGATAGCTCAGCATATCATTCATCTATTTTACGTAACAGTTTTCACTGTCATGTATTCTCTAGGAAGTTGTTAAATCTATTATATAGCTGTTTCTTTACTCATGATACATATTCATTATCTTTTCGTTCTTTCTTTTTTAAGAACGATCTTCTTATTTGGTGTGCATCATATTCTGATATCCATGGAGTTGTTAACATATCATTAACCATATCTTCCATGTATTTTTGGATTTCTTGTTGTTCTGGAGATAATCTACTTCCATCTTCTGATACTATTTCTCTTTTATATATTCATCTACCATTTCTATATTCTACCAATTTAAGATTGTTTTCTGATAGAAGGCTTTGGAAATCTTTACTGTTTATAAAATCTCTAACTCTAATTGTTGGTTGTTTTGATAAATGGTCATATAATTCTCATATTTTTTTACCAAGTTGTTTGATCCTATTTACATAACTTTGGATACTAGTTAATCCATCAGATAGAACATCTCTTTGGATTTCATCGTTTGATGGTCTTGGTTTTTCTAAGTCTACGTCTGTGACCTCTCATTTTCTATTTGTCTGTTCGGAAACAAAATCGTTTACTATTCTTAGTATAGAGTCAGTCCATATGCTATTCTCCATTACTTCTCTTGTTTTCTTAGACAGTTTCTCTTGTTTGAATATCTCATCTCTAGCTTGTCTGTTCAATTCAGACTCTTTGATGTCTTTTTCTACATCTTCTTTTGGCTGTGTTATCTTTTTGTATAGCTCGGATGATATATTTTTGAACTGTTGAATTATATCCAATATTCTTGTTATTGTTGATCTGGTTTCTTCTGGTGTCTCTCATTTTACTTTTTCAGCTCATTCTATTTTCTCTGGAGTTCATGTACTTGTCTGTTCTACTTCTATCTCTGGTGTAGCGATTTCTTCTCCCCATTGTCTGAATCATTCTCTAGTTTCTTGGATTGTTTCTTGAGCTCACTCTTTCATGTTCTCCAAAATATCTCTCATGCTTGCAGTTCACTCCATCTCTCTGATTGTTCTTTGCATGCTTGAGATTTCTTGTTCTATGTTTTTTATCTGTTGTTTTGTATCTTTCTTCTCTGCTCTTAATTCTTCTACTAGTTTAGTATCTCATTCGGCTTTTGCATTTATGATTTCATTATCGATATCTTTTAATCTTTGAGATAGGTTATCACGTTCTGTTTCTCTATCCTCCAACTCTACTTTCCTATTCTCTATCTCTACTTGTTTATCATGATATCATTCTGTTTGGAATGATTTCACATTTTCTGTTCTCTTTGCTATTGTATCATTCTCGGCTTTTAGGTTCTCTATCTCTCATCTTAATCTATCTATTTCAGCTATTTCTTCTGGAGTAAGTTCAGGCTTTTTTTCTAATTCTGATATCCTATCTTCCTTTTCTTTTATACTTCTCTCATTTCTTAATATGTCATTTTCCGATCATTGCACCCTTTCCTCTAATATCTCATCCACACTTTTTCATTTTCATCATCTTCTGATGTTTGTTGCTGCGTTCCATAGTGTATCTATTAGAGTAGGTTTACGTCCATCTTCTGCATTCATTGTTAATTCTCACTCGAATACTGTATTGAATGCTTTTAATGCCTCTTGGAAAATATTCCTTACTAATATAATCTTTTGAACCTTTGTCTCTTGTTCTATTTTATTGATAGCTTTTTCATTATCTCATTTTTCTACTTCTGGTTGGTTCTTTTGTTGGATTTTTGCTTTCTCCGCTAATATGTCTATTGTCTTTATTCACTCGGCTAGTTTGTCTGTGAATACTCTTAGTGATTTTGTAAAGGCAGATCTATTAAAATCTCTCTTTAATTCAGCTTTGATTGGTCATTTGGCTTTTTCTATCTCTTTCATTACTTGCATAAATACAAGTCATCATGCCGCCTCTTTGAATTTCTGTTGACTCTCTGCACTCCATTCTCAATCTACAAATAAAGTCATATTTGCTAGTTGTAGGATTGATTCTCATGACACTTCCATTGCTCACTCTAACAATGATTCATATATGGATCATACAATAGGGATTCATGTTTTAGCTTGGAATTTTAGTCATCATTCTCACATCATGAAGACATCGAATAGCAATGATACATCGTCTGATAGTACATTTACTATACTTTCTCTTGATGGATCTTGTGTAGCGAATTGCCAATCATAGTCTAATTCAGACATATGATGAGAAAATGATCTGAATGTTTCTAGGTATTTGTTTGCTAGTCCGATTGTTACATCATTCTTTTTTATTTCTTCCCCTTTTTTATTGTACCATTTTCAGTTGTCCGCAAGGTATGAGTTTCATCGGTAGAAATCTGTGATGAAATTTGCACCACCAGATTGTAGTACCTCTTTTTTGAAAGAGTTCATGAATTCTTCATTGATTTGCCTTAGATTCTCTTGTACTAAGTCATCTACCTTTTTGTCATACTCTGCCTTTGAGAGTCATTTTTCTCATCAGAAGTATTCGAATTGTTTCTTTATTTTATATATGTTGCTGTTATATGTATCTACTATCTTTTGGAACTCTGCATTTGTTAACTCATAACTATCGAAAGTATCTATTGCCTTTTGTAGCTCTGGGTACATATCTGCATATGATTTTACAATAGCATAATCTGTAGCTTGTGAGATGTTGGCTCATGCTTCATTTAGCATATCTGCGAATCATGCTATTGTGTTTGCTGCTACTAATAGCTCTGTTAGATCCTCTCATCATTTTTGAGTTCATAGAAACTTTGTAGCGTCTTTTCAGTCTTCTCAGTCTATTGTGAGATATTCTCCAAGTCCCCAACTTACAAAATTCTCATTTGTTAATAGTTGGAGTAGTGAATCTTTTTGGTTTACATATCCATCTGCATTTGATAATGCAGGATAGAACTCTGCATATTTATCTATATTTCTTCTTTTTCAGTTTTGAACATCGTAGCAACAATCATATATGAATTGTTGGATTACATCATCTGGTACATTCTTCCATTCTTTATAGAATTCCTTTACTTGTTCTACTGAGTACATATCTCAGTTATGAGCAAAGTTGTATGTTATTGAATTGTATGCGTCTTCTATTTTTGAGTTTTGGAAGTTTAATGTATTTTTTAGTGTAGGTTTTTTTACTGTAGCTTGTGAGTTTGTAAAATAAACCGTATCTTCACTTATATCTACCCATTGGTCTGGGAATATTGTGTTGATACTAGATCCTACACCATATTCTACATTGTTTCTATATGCATTTTCAAATATGTTTGTCTTTCATGTTTTTGCAGTTTCTATGAGTCATTGAGCATCTTGGTCTTTATCTAATATTGGTTTATCAAAAGAGAGAGTTTGAACTCTCATTTTTTCAAATTGTGGACGAGCTATATCTCTCTGTTCTGATAATGTTGATGTGTTTGCTGTGTCTCGTTTTGTTTGTAAAGATAATACAGTTTCTTTAGCTCATCATATACTCTCTGTTATTACATCTGTACTTTTTTGTGGAGATTCCATCTCTGCTTTTATCTGAGATGTTTGAAACCAATCAGCAGGAGATATTGTTGCCGTAGAAGGTTCTTTTATGAAGCTTGGTTTTATTCTATTGTCTGGTATTTCTGATTTTGTTGGTTGAAGAGCTTCTATATTTCATTTTGCACTTTGCCTTTCTTTTATATAATCAGAGAGAGCTTTGTCATATACCTCTTTTGTCTCTTGTTTTGGAATCTCTGTTGATTTAGGTGGGTTATTTGTCCCTGTTACCAATTGGGATAGTGGACTATTTGTTGTCTCATCTATAAATCTTTGTCAAGATATAGTCATTGTATTTATAGGTTAGATTAAAAGTTTGAATGTGGGATTTCTATTACTCATGTCCCCATTGTTCATGTTCAGAATTCATTATACATTGATCATGTTGAATTGAATTGTGTTGATGATCCACTTACTATCAGATTTGGGAAAGATGTTGGTCTAGTTGGTCACTGTGATACTACAGTTCATTGTCTGTTATCTCATGTGTTTGAATATCTCTCAGCTCATGATGTTATATCTGGTGTTCATCCTAATGCTAAGATGAAAGATTGTAATCATCATGCCATGTATTGTATATCTGTTGGCACATCATCTGGTGTCTGTAAGCTTAGAGATGTGGCTGCTTGTTCAATTTTTCTTCATTCATTATCTGATAATTGTCAGTATGTAGCTCATTGTTGTTTAGATGTGATAATTCAGTTTATGAAAGCTTGTCACTTAATTTGGTTATATAATTTAGCTACACGTAACGCCTTTCATGACAATCATACATAACTTACTATTCAATTATCTAATACATCTGCTGCTCATAGTTTTTTCTTATCATCACTTGATAACTGATTCCATGCTTTAGAGAATTCTACCAATGTATCCAATCTTTGTTGGAATCATGCTATTGGTTCTTTTGCTTTTTCTGATTGGAATTGTTTTGCGGCTGATTTAAAGTTAGCTCGTCTTTCTTCTGCAGTCTTTCAGTATGTAGAGTCTTTTTCTACAGTAGTTCTTACTTGGTTTAGGTTCTTTCATTGTAGGAAATTCTCATATAATCAGCTGTCTTGTTCTTGATACCATCATTTATCTCATGCTCATTCTGTTCCACTATCTGAAGTAGATGTGCTAGTTTTAGATGGAGTGTAGTATCATGTGGCTTCAGACATTTTATATATAGTATATCAGAGTCACATTTTAGTTGATCCGTTACTATCAAGTACAGTTATTGTTCAGTTATCTTTATCTATACCTGTTACGATTCATGTATGTCAGTATAGTTTTGTATTTTCTGTTGCTCGGTCTTGTGTTCAGTCGAAGTATACAATAGCTCATAATGTAGGATATTTGTCTTTTGCATAAGGAGCGAGGTCTTTTGCCTGTGTTATCGTTAAATCAGAACCTAGGAATCCTAGATATTCATTTACAGGTTCTCCACACCATCATTTTCTGATGGCTCATCCATTTGATATTAGGTCTTTATATGTTGTGTAGAAGTTATTATATGCAGTTTGTACATCGGCTGTTCCTCATCCTGTGAGTTCTGATACATCATATCCATAGTTGGCTGCAATGAAGTTTTGCATAGCTTTTTGCCTTTCGTTGGCATCTTCTATTCAAGATATATATTTCAAGATTGCATCAGACATTGCTGTTGATGTACTTCATTGTAGTTTTGACAGAGCTTTGAGATTATCTTCGGCTGTCATTATTTTGTTATCTATCTCTTGGAACTGTTGCAATACTGAAAGCTGTATTGATTTTATAGCATCATCGAAGTCTTCTCATAGTCTAGTGATGTTTCTATTATAATCTTGGATTGCTCTTATATACGATGCTCTTTGGGTTAGAGATGAGTATATGTAATTATTCTCTAGGTCATCCATGTTTTGTTGGTATCATTTTTCTACTCTCTGAATCATATATTCTGATCCACTTCTATCTGATACCGCACTTCATACACTCGCTGCTCGTTTTTCATCGAACAGATTTCTTCTTAGTGTCTGCATTGCAGAATTGAATTGTGCGTCTAGGTTCGTCTTTGCTAGTGAATAATCTTCCATTGTTCTTCTGAGGCTTGTATCGTAGTCTTCTTCTGCTCTGAAGAAATCTTTTAGTTTTTCTTGTGCGAATTCTTCTCATATAGATACAAGCTCGCTTGCTTTACCTTGTTGTATTTTTCTTATGACTTCTTGATCTACTCATAATTGATTTGCTATGGTAGATGTATCATATATTCCTGCTGTGTATGCTTTTTGTATTTCCTTGATTATTCTATTAATGTCTGCTACGTTTGTACTTCATGTTGTATATTGGTAATTTTCACTCGCTAATTTTAATGATCCAAGTCCTTGGATACTGTCATTGAGTTGAGATATAGCTTTTTGGAATGTTGAATCTGCATTTGTTTCATCTATTATAGGTTCGTACATATCGAAGTTCCCCTTTATACTTAGGTTTATATCTTTGTTTGTTGGGGTTGGTGTAGGAGTTGGTGTAGGAGTTGGTGTTTCTGGATTTACTGTTGGAATATCAAATCCTAGAGATTTTATGATATCATCTCTATCTCATGCAGTTCAATGCTCTATGTTGTATTGTTCTCTCCTTGTCTCTGGGTTTGTGCTTGGAGACTCTGGGTTAGCTCAATCTATTTTTGCACTACCACCATTCATATCTTTGGTTGGTTGTATATTCCTTGTAGCTTCACTCGTTCAGTCATCTAGTAAGCTGTTTCTTATTGCCATTTATTTAGAATTTATCGGATAAATCGAAATGTCCTATTGGAGTTGCACGTAGAGATAGTCAAGATAGGTACAAGTCTGCTCATGGTGTATTTGATTTGATTTGTACTCTGATTCTTTTTCATTTTCTCCTTACCATTCATTGGTCTAGGACAAGGTCTATAGGGAATAATAGTTTCCTATACTTTATTATTGATCTTGCACTCTCTGGATTCAATGGCTCTGTTTCTGGTCATCATACTTCTATCTGTAATCTTTGGTATGTGTCATACAGTTGCTGTCGGTCTATCTTCTTATTACATACTTGTTTTCCATCTACATATACATTAACCTCAAACATTGCTGTATTTGTGTCATATGATATGTCTGTATTTCATACATACATGTTTATTGCACCCGTGAGTCTTACTCAGTTGAATAATTTCCATTCAGCAACTTCTCCTAGTGCGATATTAACAGTATTATACTCAAATTCAATAGGATTGATTTTTGTATATAATGGTTGTCATTGATAGTTTGTGTCATCTCAGTAATCTGCGTTTTCATCATATACTGAGTCATATTTTGCTTCGTTTTGGTAGTAGAAACCATCTCGTCCATCTCAATTTCATCATGCTACTACATGTGCTACTCAACTTGTTGGCTCTGTTTGTACTGTTCCATTTACTACAGACTCATCCTCTGTTGATTCTCGTTCCCATTCATAGTTTTCCATAGCACCAAAGTTCTTTCATGTGTCTATCAGCCATTGTTGGTGTTGTAGATCTCGGATTAATACATAGCGTTCTCCATCTATTCAGTTTAGGTGGAACTCCACTGTGTAATCTTGTTTGTTAAAGAATGCAAAAGCATCATATTGGCTATCTGATATGTTATCATTTATTCGTTTTTGTATTCAGAATTGTGTATCTGTTAGATCTGCAATTTGTGGATCATATATTCCTTGTGTGTATCATAGACTTCTTACATGTTTATCTTTACACATAAAGAATACATAATTTCCTGCGGCTACACAACAGTTTCTATTCATTAGTGTATTTCCTGCTGCTAATGGTAGTGATCTAAGAGTCTTTGTTGTTGCATACTCCGATAATATCTCTCTGTTAAGATATTGCACAGACTCTTGACAGAATATGTATAGATTTTGTTGTGTAGATATCATTGCTTGCACTGAAGATGGTAATATTAGCTTGTATGGTATTATAAGGTCATCTGCATCTGTTCTTGCTGAATAGTTTGTTGCATTTGATATCCAATTATCTTGGTCTCTGTTTACTTCATGAGATAGTATCACTCTATTTGTTGGTTTTCATGATTCCGAATCTATCTCATTTAGGAAGACAAATCCTGAATAGTATACTCATGTTGATGCACTGTAGTGTGTATCTGGGTATGTTCCACCATCTAATGATGGATAGTGACTCATGTGTACTTGATGGACTCATCTATCTGGATGGTATCGGTATATGGATTCTCATTTTGATAGGATTATTACCAATTCTCATACTGTCACTATATCTACATCACTAGCTAATTGCCATCTACTTGATACTGTTTGGATGTACACAGCAGACGATCCTATTATTTTATATAGTTTAGCTCATTGTCATGTTAGGATTAATGCATACAGGAATCTCTCTGTTGCTTTTAATTTCATACAGTATCATAGGTTTGCTAATGGAGTTACTATTCTGAATCAATCTCTCATACATATTCATTGGTTTTCTAGTCTGCAGTTTCTTAGATAGTTGGAATAGGATGTTGGTGTGAATATTTGGTTATATCCACCAACAAATCCTTTAGTGAAAGCTTCACTTATTGTCATGAATCAGCTATTGTTTATTCCTGCCATTATATAATTGCTATGTTATTTTGTAAACGTCTGTTCCATCCTAATTCTTGTCTGAATCCTTTGTTTGTTGTTGCAAATTTATCATAGAATAGAACAAGATTTCAGTATGCCTCGTTTAGTTTTACTGTTGCATCATCTGAACGTTCTGTTTCATATAATAATTCTCATGCTACCAACAAAGCCAACACTTCTCTATCCCATCTTTCTTCTGGGAATAGTGTTGTATCTGTGAGATTTACTAGGCTTGGAACTTTCTTAAAGTAGTTAAGTTTGAAGTCTTGTAAGTATCGTGCGTCATATGCTACTATCCTTATTAAACTCTTACCATTCTTATATAATATTGTTCGGTATCGTTGAAAATCTGTTGGATATCTATAATCGGCATACAACATTTCTACCTCTCTATTTTGTGCTAATGCAAACAACTGATATGTTGCCTCTGCACTCTCTGGGATTTCGTATAGGAATTCAATGTCGGATCATGCTTCTATGTCTATTGTGATATCTTCATCCAATGTAAGCCATATCTTATCTTGGTTTGTTCCTAGAGTGAATTTATATACAGTTCATTTTATTAGACACCATCATTTTATTGGTACATTCTTTGTTGAGTTTATATACACTCTCTTGTCTCATTCTTCGGCTTTTGCTGATGTTACTTTTGATGGTCTTCTTTTAAATGAGTGTGTCCCACGTAGGAACTGTAAATCCCCACCTTTTATATATGGGTGGTATGTACTGTCTTGTAATACTACATCGTATTTTCTATCAGATAATACTCTGTGCATTACACTATTTATCTTTGGAACTACTCTTGTTCGTGTCCCATATGTTGTACTATCAGAGTCTACTGATAGTCTGTCATATACTTCTTTTACTATGTCTGATAATTGTAACATGTTTTTATATTGTTATGAATTAATTGGTAACTCTGTATTGAGTTCTGGATATATTTCTCTTATCTCTTTGCTGTAGCTTTCTATTGCTTTTTTTCATTTATCTCATTCTTCTTTATATATTTTCTTTAGAGCTTTAAGTATTACTAGGTGTGTGTTCTTCCTCTTTAGATATTCAGCTTGTTTCTTCTCGTCTTCTTTATTGTATAGTACCCAATATCTGTAGTTAAAGAATCATCATGTTCTTTTCATATTCTCATAAGTCACGAAGAATCTACTCTTTAATCCTATTCCATCATTTGGACTCCATGAATTTACGAATCGCATTCATCGTTTATCCCATCCTACTAATGCTATTGCATGTCATTGATCTGCTACTTTTTGTTTAGTCTTCAATTCTCATAGAGATAATTCATGTCGTGTGTTATCATTTCCTCTTAGCACCCATATAATAGGACATCATCTGTATAGATATCTTTTCATTTTCTCTATACTCTCATCATCCATATTCCATGGTGCTGTGGCATATCAATCAAACCTTGCGAGATTTCAGTCTTCTTCTATATACACTCATTCTTTTAATGCAACATCCACAGCTTTCTCTACATAATCACCACTATCGTTATAATTCTTCACATCATGTCCCATCTTAGTCCATAAGTCTTTCCAACTAGGTGTGATTATATTCTTGTTAGTTGGGACTACTCCACCTTTTCTTACGTTTAATATCTGTACTCAGTGGCATGTACTATTAGCAGTACAACTTCAGTGGCTTCCTTGATAGTTAGTTTTGTATATCCATTTTCCTAAACTAAAACTCTCTGGAAGTACTATATCCATATCTAGTTGGATAGCTTCTTCTGCTTTGAAGTCCCTGGCATCTGCAAACTCAGCAGGTAGGGTAAGACATCATGTTTTAAATTCTTCTGGCATTATATATTGGTTATATTTTAAAACTAATCTATCTAAAAAGTCTTCTCTACTCCAACTATATCACTTCATTTTCTTCTGGATTAAGGTCTTCTAGTTCCTCTGGTGGTAGCTCTATTTCCATTTCCTCATCTACTTCTTCTATCGTTTCCACAGGAGTTTCTAATTCTTCCACGGTAGTTTCAACTTCTTCCTTTACTCATTTCCATACGATTTTCTTATCCTCATTTTCTCTAGTAAATAGCATTTGTTATTTGGTTAAAGATTTAAAAACTTATCTTCCATTGCTAGTACATTCTTTATCTCTTGTTTCATTCCTCCACTATGTGTCTTCTTTGCATAGTAGTTATT
>Ga0326511_10003794_pt1 | contig 12136 bp, 7 predicted proteins | sample 0_2496_0518_D_FD_203701 | JGI IMG/M metagenome (GOLD analysis project Ga0326511, IMG submission 203701) | Bovine rumen microbial communities from UC Davis, California, United States - 0_2496_0518 | ecosystem: Host-associated > Mammals > Digestive system > Stomach > Rumen | place: USA: California...
TATACCGGAAACAGCGGGACTACTACCCGGATCATGTCGGGAATACTGGCTCCGCAGCACTTCACATCAGTGGTCTCGGGAGACGCGTCCATATCCGCAAGACCTATGCGCAGGGTCATTTTGCCCCTGTCCCTTATGGGGGCCTCTATAACCAGTATAAACGGGAATGACTGCGCTCCGCTCAGGATCGAGGGGCGGGGACTGCATGGGATCACCTACCAAAGCCCTGTAGCTTCTGCCCAGGTCAAATCGTCTATACTGTGCGCCGGTCTGTATGCGGAGGGGATCACTGAGGTCATTGAGCCCTCTCTCTCAAGAGATCACACCGAGAGGATGCTCCGCTCCTTCGGGGCGGATATCGAATCATTTGAAGGCAAGGACGGATGGCACGCCCGCACATCCTTCTGTCCGGAGCTAAGCGCCCGCAGGATCAGCGTTCCGGGTGATATCTCCTCCGCGGCCTACTTCATAGCTGCGGCTTCCCTGGTTCCCGGCTCCGAGGTCCTGATCAGAAATGTCGGGATCAATCCGACAAGAGCAGGGATCATCGATATCGCGGTCCGCATGGGCGCTGACATCACGATGTTAAATATCCGCAATGACGCAGAGCCCTCTGCAGATCTTTTGGTGCGGCATGCTCCTCTGCACGGCGTCACATTCGGTGGTTCCGTGATACCGACCCTGATCGACGAGATCCCGGCGATCGCTGTCATGGCTGCTGCCGCCGAAGGTACGACCTGTATCAGGGATGCCGCAGAGCTCAAGGTTAAGGAAACAGACAGGATCACCACTATTTCCGGGAATCTGAAGGCGATGGGAGGAACCGTTTTTCCTAACGAAGACGGGCTGGTCATAGAAGGCTGCGGCGCTGGAAGCGGCCCGGCTCTGAAAGGAGCTCTGATACGCACCGGAGGTGATCACCGGATCGCCATGGCTTTTTCTGTCGCTGCGCTAATCGCAGAAGGACAGACCACGATCGACGACGAACACTGCGCAGATGTCAGTTATCCCGGATTCTACAGGGATCTCAATGCTCTCTGAAACACACATTAAAAGCGCATATGCTTGACGGGCGCCCTCCGCTGTCTGCGGAGGGCGCCCGTTTTTACTGCCCTGGTCTTAGTTCTTTTTTCTTCTTCGGAAGATAATTCCTGCAGCGCAGGCTGATGCCGTTACCAGGACAGCGGTCCACAATACAGCATGGTTTTCGTCGCCTGTAGCTGCTGCAGATGTGCCGGTCCGGCGAAAATAGATACTCTGATCCTGATCTTTAAGATCTTCGTGGACAAACACGTCTTTACCGCAGGAACTTACTTTTTCAAAAGCAGTGACGGATCTTCCCGCAAGCTGCGAAGCGTCAAACTCGAACTCTACGATCACGCTCCCGTCAGCGCGCTCCGGCACAAACTCCTTTGAAACTGTCACCGGCCTTCCGCCCGCTGTTACCGGAGAACCTGTTTTCTTATCCATGAGAGTTCCCGTCACGGTGTACGTCTTGCCGGGGATCAGGTTAATATACCTTACCTCATCCAGGATCCTGACATTTTCGTCCGCATTTGCGCTGTGGCCTCCCGTTTCGCTGTCCAAAGCTGTAGTTCCTCCGTCCGGGAAGTGGATCGTCTGCTCTTCGTCTTCTATGTCCTCATGAGTGAACAGCAGGACCCTGCTTCCTTCTTCCGTATTGATATATTCCACTGTCTCGAAGATGACCGCGCTTTTTCCTTTTAGTTCATCGGAATTGAGGGCAAAATATACATCCACGCTTCCGTCTCTCTCTTTTGGCGTGAAGATCAGTTCCTCCACTTCACTGCCTTTCTCATCTGTCATAACGGCTTCGAGTTCGCGCACTTCCTCTTTGCCGGCAGGCTTTTGCATAACTCTTCCGCGCACTGCGTATTCAGCTCCGGGAACAAGATTTTCATAAAAGATCCTGTCTCTTATGATCACTGTTCCGCCGGCTTTCATCGTGTGCTCCTCTGTATCCGGGTCAACCGCCATGGTGTGCCCGTCCGGAATATATACTGTCTGCTTATCGTCTTCCGGATCCTTGTGCTGCGCGATAAGAGATTTATCGAGGTACAGTTCTTCAAAGACGACAAGCTCACTGCCTGAAAGCCCGGATGCGTCAAAGGTAAAGATCAATTCCTCCTCTCCGTCGGGACTTTCCGGGATAAATGTCTTTTCTGCTGTCACTTCTCCGCCGTCTATTGTAAGGGGCTCTCCCGTGGATCTCACCACGAGCGCGCCTCTAAGCGTATATTCTGTTCCCGGCAGCAGATTCTCATAGGAGATCGTATCTCTGATCTCCGCCTCTTCCCCTGCGTACATAATGTGGTCACCTGTGACCGGATTAACCGCTTCGGTTCTGATCCCCGGAAAGTAAATCTGCTGCGGCACATCTTCAAGGTCAGCGTGAACTGCCAGGTCCTTTCCCTCATGCTGCAAGGTTTCAAATACAACTGCTGTTTTGCCGGCAAGTGAACTGTCTGCCCGGAAAGTGAATACTATGTCAACAGAGCCGTCGAATGCATCCGCTGTGAAACTTTTTTCCGCGGTAACTTCATTGCCTTCGGCGTCCCGGACAGCCTCACCGGTATCTTTTTCAACAAGACGGCCCTTAAGAACATATTGTCTGCCTATGACCAGGCTGCTGTAAGATACAGTGTCTGATATCGAGATTTTCCCTTCGGCAAAAGCGTTCTTGGAACCGGTCGCCTGATCCAGGGCCTCTGTTATGATGCCGGGCGGGACCGGAGTGTTCTGCACTACAAAGCTGTTGGAAGAATTTCTCTTTCCCTGTATATCCGCAAGGACGACCTCTCCTGATCCGGAGATCACTTTGATCTGTCCGATGTACATTTTGAAACCGTCAAAAGTGCCGTCATTGATATAGCCGGGAGCAGCTTCCGTCTCCTCGATCGTGACGGTTCCCAGGGGAAGGACAACCTCATCCCCCTTCTTATACAGCGTACCGGAGACAAGATTATCATCCTGCAGCGCAGCAGTGTATCTGTCCCCGTCTTTCAGGACTTTTATGACCCAGCTTGCGGAAGGCTTTGATGGAAGAGATGCGGCGTCATAATAGCCGTCATAGTAGTTGACCGTAAACTTTGTTCCCTCGAGGCTGTTTCCGTCTTCCCCGTCTTTGCACTTTTTTTCTATCAAAAGATCTGCGGGCATGTATTTCGGGGTATCGTGAACTGTGACGAGTGTTGTCTCGCCGGCAGCGGCAGTAAATTTATAGACCTCATCAGAACGCTTATATCCTTTCGGGGCGATGCCCTCGATCATATAGTATGTTCCCGGACTCAGCTCTACGGTGCCGGATGTGCCGTCCGCACCTGTGATCAGAGTACCGCCCTTGACAAACCCGTCGCTTCCTCTGGCAATCGCGGCTTCTTTAGATGTGTAGATCCAGTAACGCGCGTCTTTATATCCATAACAACTGTTTCCGTTTGTAATGTCAGGGTCAGCGGATACTTTTTTTACCTTCGCGCCGGGCATCAGGGAAAAGCTCCCGAAGCCGAAATTCTGATTCCTGTATCCATAACTTGAGCGTCCGTTCTGTTCAGTGACATAGCCGTAATAGTCACTGGGAACGGGAAGATCCTCGATCGCATTAACATATCTGTATACCAGGTCTCTCAATTTGCTGTTCGCGTCTATGAATCCTTCTCCGGAATCGGACTGGGAATATCCGAGCCTTGCGTAGATCTCGGACGCGGCGACATGGGTGACTATATTATTGAAACCATAGTCAGAAGTCCCTGTTACCCCTTCGATCACATCGGATCCGGGACCGCTGGGCCCGTAATACAGAGCTTTTGCGAACATAGGCGCTGAAACCTCATACACCTCTCCGGCATACACGCCTTCCATCTCGCGTCCGTCCAAATGCGGATCCAGGCAATAGGACCAGCCGACGCGCTTGTCTCCCACATAGATGCCGTAGCAGAAAGTCGACCAATCTTCCTCATCTCCGCCTAAAAGTCCGTATTTCTTATACCAGTAGCGGTATCCTCCCCGATGGGATACTTTGATTATCCCCGTAACGTTTCTGATCCCGCCGCCTCCTTTTATCCAATCAGGTTCAGGCACTGCCGTTAACACAGCATCACGGGCTTTTTTCTCAGAGATATCTTTATTCTGTTGAACAGCGGCCTCTACAGGCTCTTCTTCAGCTGCGGTAGCTTGCGTTGTTCCTGCTCCCGGCTCTACTTCAGCTGCAATAACCTGCGTTGTTCCTGTTCCCGGCTCTTCCTTTTCCGCCGCTTCCGCCGCTGTAACTCCTGTATTGTTTTCGTCAGTTTCACCCGTCTGAGGTAAAACATCCTTCGCCGTAGAAGTGGAACTGCCCGCAGAAGGTTCTCCTTCGGACAATTCCTGTATCCCGCCGCTCATTCCTGTCTCCGCGCTTTCGGTGCCTGCCTCCGCAGCCGTTTCTGCAGCACCGGCGCCAAAAGATTCCGCGGCGCACACAGACCCCGGGACAGACGTCGTAATGACTGCAGCCGCAGCGATCATTACTGCAAGCAGCCAGCTTAAAAACCTCTTCATCTCTTTACTCCTGTTTGTATGATTTATGAATTGTGACTTTATAAAAACGGGTGACGAGAGCGGCCTGTGAGGCCGGACCGGTAAACTGGGAGAACTACCCGGTATTGTTCTTGCATACAATGGAATTTCTGCGCGGAAAATTGCGCGTGAAATGTGGCTATTATATAAAACAGCCTCATTATTCCGGCGGCAGAAGATCGCTGCCCGATCCGGAACTGATAAAGTGATTATAGTTTATACTGCAGAAAAATGTGCCCGCAACAATAAAAAAGGACTCAAAAAACGCGGCATATCATCAGATATGCCGCGTTTTCGACTCGTTTTCGTATTCAGACTAAATATTTTTCGGTGGATTTTCCGCCGAAGCCGGTCAGCCGCCGAAAAGAGTATTGAGGATTCCTCTTCCAAGGCTGGATCCGAGATTGCCTCCGAGGGTCTTGCCGAATTTTCCGCCGATGGTTCCGCCCACAGTCTTGCCGACTTCGCGTCCGACCGTACCTGCGACAGTGCCTCCAATGCTCTTGGCCGCGCGCTTTTTGGCGAGTGCTTCCTTCTCGGCTTCTCTCGCTGCCGCTGCCGCCTCTTTCGCCTGCTGTTTGGCGGCCTCCGCCTCTTCCTTAGCTCTCTGCTTGGCAGCCTCAGCTTCTTCCTTAGCTCTGGCGAGTGCCGCTTCCTTCTCTATTCCGAGACGAAGAAGAATTTCATATGCGGATTCGGGATCGACCGCTTCCGCGTATTTGCCGTAGAGAATGCTCTCCTTGATCTTCTGGTCTCTCTCGTAGTCAGTCACTGCGCCCATCCGGCTCTGTGGAGGCAGAATGGATACCTTCTGCGCAATGCTCGGAGTGCCATCCTCCTGAAGGAAAGATACAACAGCTTCTCCGGTCCCCAGTCCCAGGATCGTGTCAAAAGTATTAAATGCGGGATTGACGCGGAATGATTCCGCAGCCGCCTTGACTGCCTTCTGGTCCGCGGGTGTATAAGCCCGGAGCCCGTGCTGGACCCTGTTGCTCAGCTGCGCAAGAACGCCGTCCGGAATATCCCTGGGGTTCTGTGTGCAGAAATAGACACCTACGCCCTTGGAGCGGATGAGCTTGACTACCTGCTCTATTTTCTCAATAAGCACCTTAGGCGCGTCGTTGAAGAGCAGATGCGCCTCGTCAAAGAAGAATACCATCTTGGGCTTTGAGAGATCTCCCACTTCCGGAAGCATTTCAAACAGCTCAGAGAGCAGCCACAGAAGGAATGTGGAATAGAGTCTTCCGTTGTTGATCAGGCTCTCGCTGTCCAGGATATTGATCATGCCTTTGCCGCCTTCGGCAGCAAGCCAGTCGCGGATATTGAGACCGGGTTCGCCGAAGAATGTCTCGCCGCCGTCGATCTCCAGAGCGACAACAGCGCGAAGGATCGCGGCAATGGATGCGGGACTCATCTTGCCATACAAAGCCTCGTAATCCTTGCGGTTCTCGTTCACGTGATTGAGCATGGCCTTAAGATCCTTGAGGTCGATCAGAAGAAGTCCGTCGTCGTCAGCGATCTTGAAGATGATCGTCAGAATATTGGTCTGCAGCTCGTTGAGTTTGAGGATACGTGCCAGAAGGAGCGGTCCCATCTCGGAAACCGTGGTCCTGAGCTGAATGCCCTTTTCACCGTAAATGTCCCAGAAAGTGACCGGATATCCCTGATAGGAGAAACCATACTGCGCGAGGCCGAAACGCTCGATCCTGGCGCGCATGTTCTCGCTGTCCTCACCGGGAGCCATCATTCCGGCAATATCGCCCTTGACGTCCGCAAGAAATACGGGAACTCCCATATCGCTGAACGCCTCAGCCATGACCTTGAGCGTCACAGTCTTGCCTGTGCCGGTCGCTCCGGCGACCAGGCCGTGCCTGTTTGCCTTTCCGGGCAGAAGACAGATTTCCTCTCCGGCATCATTAAGAGCCAGCCAAATTTTGCCATCCTTATACACTTTGTCACCCCCGTCACATAAAACTGAATAGGTTTGTTTCCTGCCTGAGCGCATTTCACCCCTGAAAGCTCTCAGTTCTCATACATTACGTACTCTTAGTATACACTAAATCTATTCTTCTTTGGCTTTTTCTTTTTCCTCTTTGCGCTCCTTTTCAATCCGCTTCTGGACATGGTAGAAGCTGATGCCTTCCATCTCATCCACGAGTTTGTCGTATGCCGCAAGCTCCTCGTCCCAGCTGCTGTAAGCAGGATCTCCCCTGTGATCGATAAGGATCCCTTCCCTGCTGAAATAATTCCCGAAGAAGGTGGTCATCTTTATTACACCATCCAGATTCATGTGATCTCCGCGGTCGTTGGAATCTGTCTTCCAGTTGATCCCGATCTCATCGGTGTGCTGGTTCATGTCGATATATTCGACGCCTTCCTCCTGCGCAAACTCCGCGATATTGTTGACCCTGGTCCAGTTGTAATTTCTGGGCGAGGCGTCACTGTAAAGGATCAGCTTAATGCCCTTTTCGTCGCAGAATTTTTTGACCTTGCGAAACCATGTGCGGTTGAAATCCGGTATCTGTGTCCTGACATCTCCCAGTTCATCATTCATGTAATCCGGATTGCCTTCGTACTCCTGGACTTCACGGTTGATCAGATATCCTTTATGGTAGATCTTGACGCCCCTTCCCTCAACATAGGGCTTCCAGATACTGTGGTACTTGAGAAAAGTAAACCGGTGATACAGAGGCTGGGATATGATCATCTGCATATCCTGCTTATCATTGTACCTGAAAAGAGGAAGTGTCTCGAAAAGCAGGTACTTGACGTCCTGGTTCTCAGCCGCCTCTAATACCGTATAGTAGATTTCCGGCATACGAATACCGTCCGCTCCGATGTTGAAGGCAGTATATCCTTTCTGTCTCCACAGCTCCATCGGCGTCAGAGAAGAAAGGCTCAGACTGTCCCCCATATTGAGGACATCGACCGTGTAAGGGTCCTGCTTCATCATCTCCGTAATCCTCGCATTTCTGTTCTGGACCCGGTTGTCATCAAACCATTTGACAGGCGTCGACAGCGCGGATGCCGCGGTCAGAAGGAGCAGAAAAATCACACCGAATAGTATTAACCTGATTATTCCCGAATTTTTAGCGTTCGACATTGCAGCCTCATTAAATCAATTACGCAAAGGACTTCCGGCATGAGTATTTCACTCTTTTGATCCGGAAGTCCTTTAAAGCTTCACTTTTTCACATCATTATTATTTGTGGTATCTTCTTTTCTGTACTTCTCGTCCCACTCTTTTTCCTTCTTCTCAGTGTAGATGTCAAGATAACTCTTGCCTTCCATTTCCTCGACGAGTTTGTCATATTCCACAAGTTCCTCGTCCCAGTCACTGTAAGCGGGATCTCCCCTGTGATCCGTCAGATCCAGGTTATTTCGGAAATAATTGCCATAATACTTCACGACTTTCCTGGCGCCGTTCAGGTTCATATGATCGCCGCCGTCATTGGTATCCTGAGTCCAGTCCAGGCCCATCTCATCCGTTTTTTCGTTCAGGTCGATATAGGTCACGCCTTTATCTTTCGCGAAAGAAGCCATGGCATCTACCCTGACCTGGTTGTAGTTCTTGGCAGAGGGCATGCTGTAGATGATGATCTCTATTCCTCTGGCATCACAGAATCTTTTGATCCGGTCAAATGTCATGCTGTTCAAAGCAGATACGCTCAACTTGCTGTTGGGATCATTAATGTCGAGAAGCAGATAGTCCTCTTCACCGTCGTATTCCCAAACATTCTGGTTGATGGTATAGCCTCTGTGATAGACCATAATGCCTTCTTCTTCCACCAGGGATTTCCAGATATTGTGGTATTTGAGAAAAGCAAACCGGTGGTAAAGAGGCTGTGAGAGAGTCATCTGCAGGTCCTGCCCCATCGCATAGCGAAAGAGCACCAGAGATTCGATCATTAGATACCTGGGCTTCTGCTTCTCACAGGCTTCGACCACGGCATAATAAGCTTCCTGCATGCGAATACCGTCAGCACCGATATTGAAAGAAGTATAGCCCTGTTCTCTCCAGAGTTCCATCGGCGAGAAACCGGCGGTACTCAGGCTGTCTCCAAGATTAAAAACGTCAATCGTATAGGCAGGCTGTTCCATCATCTGCACGGTACGGGCATTTCTGTCCTGGATCAGCTTTTCATCAAACCATTTCGTGGGTTTCATCATTGCTGACGCGATCACGAGCGCGAGTAATGTAATGCCCCCGAAAAGGATCAGTTTAACAATACTCTTTGTGCTGCTCTGCGTCATATCAGAACCCCGCGTAGATCAGATCTACAGGCTGATAGCCTGTGCCATACGCTCCAAACAGCAGGATCGCGAAGATGATCAGATAGTACACGCTCCACTTGTAAGGAGTGCGGGCGTTCAGTATTTTTCCTCTCACATCGACACCGTGCTCCTTGAGGAAGCCGACTATCCATACGATAACGCTTCCCACGCAGATCGCCCAGACATCTCCCGTCGTGATCACGTTGGGCCAGTACTTCCACAGCGAACTGATGTGGAAATTTCCGAAGATACTGAAGAACATGTGGAATCCGGCCTTGAGGTTCACGGCGTTAAAGAACAGTTCTCCGGTAAAGATGATCACCCAGGTCTTGAGGATCCGTAATATCTTGAGCCAACGGGCGTTCGGGTCAAGGCCCATCTTTGCGTAATTCTTCTCCTTGATCGGCTCCATCGCCACTCCAAAGAGAAGGATCACAAAGTAGTACATACCGTAGAACAGATACTTCCAGCCTGCTCCGTGCCAGACACCTGTCGCCACCCATACGGGGAACAGCGCCATCGCGGATGTTCCGACCATTGACCAATACTTTCCGTATTTCTTCCTGGCAGTCTTGTTCCAGTTCTTTACCATGGGTGATACCGTGATCGGGTAGAACACATAGTTTTTGAACCAGTTGCCCAGGCTCATATGCCAGCGTCTCCAGAATTCCGCCGCGCTCTGCGCCGAGAAAGGCTGGTTGAAGTTCTCCGGGAGTGTCACGCCAAACAGTTTGCCGCTGCCGATGACGATGTCGATACTGCCCGAGAACTCAAGGTACAGCTGGATCGTGTATGCGATCGCCGCCAGTACGATAAAGCTTCCGTGGTAATCCTGGTAATTTCCGAACAAATGTGTCGTGAGGTAACTGAGTCTGTCAGACACTACCATCTTCTTGAAAAGACCCCAGATGATCCTGAGAAAACCTTCATTGAGATTCGCCATATTCAAAGGCTCTCCGGCAAACAGGGCTTCCGAAGTATCGGGATATCTCGCAATGGGACCTTCCATGATCTGGGGGAAGAAGCTCAGAAACAGGGCCAGTCTGCCCAGGTGCTTCTCGGCCGGGTATCTCTCCCAGTATACATCGGCGATATAGCCTACCGCTTCCAGTGTGTAGAACGAAATTCCCATGGGGAACATCACTTTCACCAGCGGCAGCTGCGTACCGAGCTTACCGAGGAAGATATTCATGTTATCGATCACGAAGTTCAGGTAGTTTACATAGAACAGAATGCCCAGCAAAACAAGGACTCCCACTCTGAGAGCCAATACTCTCTTCTTCTGGAACTCCTTCTTCACTTCACTCTTCTGTTTGCGGTCCGTGCACTCCGCCTGCTTCGCCTTGCAGGCCTCACCGATCTTATCCAGCCACAGGCCTATACCCCAGGTGAACGCAGATGTCGCCATCAGCAGAAGCACGAGGTATTTACTAAACGAAATGTACAATGCATAGCTGGCGGCGAGCAGAACTCCCCACCTTGCTTTCTTAGGTGCCAGCTGGTATACGATCAGAACTACAGGCAGAAATACCAGCAGGTACAGATTGGTATATATGGCCATTTAATCAGTTCTCCTGAAGCCTCTGGATCATTTTCCACATTGCAGCTGCCGAATTGAAGTTCTCGGGAGTCATTTCCGCTGCGTCTACTTCGATATCAAAGTGCTCCTCGATCTCGGAGATCAGAGTGATGATTCCGAAAGAATCAAGAATGTGATCGTCAATGAGAGCTGTCTCGTTCTCATAGTCTACAGAGTCATCGATGTCCTGCAGGATTTCCAGTAATTCTTCCATAATTTCCTCCTAGTATTCATCATAGATTGTAAGCATCATGCTTATCATAACTTATTTGCGGCAAAACTGCCATATCACAATAGGATTTGTTTGTCCCTCAATATTTTGCCATATTGAAGGTATAAGACTGAATCTGGTCTCTCGCCCTGATAAACCCGTCCTTCTCTCCATAGAGAACCACTGCAGGCAGTTCATGGCTGAGGAACAGAGACATTCCTTCGTAAAAACTGTAGGCGCCGGTCTTAAAGAAGACAACGCGGTCACCAAATCCAAGCGTCTCCGGGAAGCTCCGGCAGAGCAGGTCGTTCATTGTGCAGAGAGATCCGTAAATACTCCAGTCCTTCTCCGCTCTGTCACAGGGCTCATCCGCGGGGATCACAGCCATTTGGGGCCTGTACATTCCCTTGATCTGCCCGTCGTAATTGAGCTGATGGATGCCGCCGTCCACAAGGCAGATCGCTTTGCCGTTGTTCTCCTTGATGTCCAGCGCGGTCGTCACATAGCATCCGCACTCAGCGGCATAGGCTCTTCCCATCTCAATGGTCACGATGCCTTTCCACTTCATATCCTGCACCATCTGACGGAACATCTCAAGGTGCTCCGGATCACGCAGGTCCTCTTCCTTCTTCTTCTGGTCCTCGAAATAGGAAACGGCAAATCCGGTGCCGTATTCAAGTTCGGGAACCTCGAACTGCGCTTCTTCGCTAAGTCTCGCAAAGAAAGCATCCAGCATAGCCAGTTCCTTCTCATGCTTCCCCAGCTTTTTCTTCTGCGTTCCGGAGAAGAAATGAATTCCCGCAAACTGTATGTGAGGATAATTCTTTCTGTCCTTTATAAGACCCAGGATCGTATCCTCGTCCATACCGAACTGACTGTCGTTGGTAAGTCTGGGGTATACCCTGAGAGTCTTTCCATGCGCGTCTGCCCAATCGGACAGCATCTTAAGCTGCAGCGGGGATTCCGCCGTATATCTCGCTATGTCCTGACCGTATTCGAGGATCTCCATCAGATCAGCGCGGATCTTGAGAACGCCGGAGATATAGAGCTTCTCGGCCGGGATCTCAAGGTCCCTGCAGATCCTGAACTCGCCCATGGAGCAAACTTCGATGCGCTCCACCTGCCTGGACATCTCAAGAGTCAGAAAAGGGTTGGTCTTCATTGAATAGGTCAGTCCGATCTCTCCTCTGAACGCGTCGCGGAATCTCTGAACGCGGTCCCTGATGCAGTCGAGATCAAACAGATACAGCGGTGTGCCGAAGCGGTCAGCCGCCTCTTTGATTCTGCTCAGTTCCATAGTCATATCCTCTCTTATTTCGCTGCCAGAAGCGTCCTGAAGTAAGCTCTGTCGATCTTGCCGTTCTTATTGTAAGGCATGTCGTCGACTCTGTTGATCCTGCCGGGCACCATGTATGCCGGCACCTTCTCCTTGAGGCGGATCCTTACTTCCTTGGGATCGATGTCGCCCATATACCAGCAGACGATCCTGTTCTTGG
>Ga0326511_10003795_pt1 | contig 12135 bp, 19 predicted proteins | sample 0_2496_0518_D_FD_203701 | JGI IMG/M metagenome (GOLD analysis project Ga0326511, IMG submission 203701) | Bovine rumen microbial communities from UC Davis, California, United States - 0_2496_0518 | ecosystem: Host-associated > Mammals > Digestive system > Stomach > Rumen | place: USA...
TGTATTGTATGTCACACCATAAACCTATGACTTTATGATTTTTACGGTAGAAGCTGCTGACAGCTATTTGTTGTCATACATCAATGTCGTATATTCAATAGGCTTTGGAAAAGGATATCCATTGTCCTGAGCTAGCCATGAATACATTTCATCATTGACATAATAATGTCCAAATGTTCCTGGACTATCAAGACCATATAATGTGTCTTGGACTTTTGCTATGCAGCATAGTGGATTGTTTATGTATGTAGACAGAGAATTGTCATACAAAGCACGATATATATGCTGATAGTCATCAGTCTTGCTATATAGATAGCGATGTCTGCGTGCTGCAAGGCCATGGAACAATACATGTGCTGAATCATATAAGTTATGTATTATTCCATAGTCTGTAGAAGACAAGCAAAAGCGATTAGCATCATTAGTTATGTCAAAGACATCATCTTTTTTTTCAACATTTCCAAAATAGACAGCTGTCTTTGTAGACGAGCCTTCGCCATACTATACAGTAAAGGCTTTCTACTTAGATGTAGCATCATATGCAACAAGCTTTGTCAACGTCCTCTGCATTATGCTTTACTCCATCATGCCCAACATGCATATTGTGCAGTCAATTCACTTATCTTAGTCTTTGCAACTAAGCCAGCACTAGCTGACATATATATATTGTCATTAACTTTGACTGTATTTGCTTTAACAGTTCCAGTTGTAGTGATATCTCCTGTTGCAGTAATAGTTTTGCTTGTAGAGATATTTCCTGATGCTGTTAAATTCTTGACTGTAGTAGATCCGTTTACAGTCAAGTCTTTAGACAATGTAAGATTATTGTTGACTGTCAACTCATCAGTTGTAGTATTTGCTGCTGACAAATTGACTGCCTGTACAGTGTCTGTTGCTGTCAAATTGACTGTTTGTATATTGCCATCAGCCTTAAACAATACATTAGCCTATATGCTATCATCTGCATTTTTAAGTTTTCCTACTAAATTGAAGTCAGTTTTTGCTGACAATGTATTGCAAGTCAATACATTGCATGTCAATGTTGGTGTATGTATTGAATCTTTAGATATAATAGTTTCATTATTTTCATTAAAGTATATTGTAGCTCCATTATCAATTCTTAGCCCTGCTGGGTTATTGTTTACTGTAGCATTGAGTCTTAATGCAGGCTATGAAGCTCCATCTAAAGCATACTCAATAGCTAATGGCCCTACTAAAGTTCCACCCTTTAATGGAAGATATAACTCATCTGCCTAAGCTCTTGTCAGATAGTCGCCGATTATAGCATTGTTAAGTATTGACAATGAATCTTCAATATATCTCAGCAGTTGTCCAAAGTCAAATTTTCTAGATATATAGTTTTCACCAGATTTAATGCTTGTTTCAATATAAAGCTATTCATCTTTAAGTGCACTTAAATCTATGCCATTAATCTAATATTGCTTGACTTGATTTTCTACATTCTTATCTGACAAATTTTTACTTGTCTAGCCAGATGTTAACACTGGAATCTAGCTTATTGAACGCAATGGTGTCATATGTCTGTCCTTTTCTATTACAATTACTATTTATGTTTAAGTTCTGAATTTATGCAGCTAATCTGCGCTGAAAGAATGTCAATAATTCCGTCTTTGACTTTGTCTTTAGTCACAGCGGCTGTCTCTAGATTGACATCAGCTATAGTCAGTCCGAACAAACTTGTGTCTAAAGTGTCAATTCTTGATGACAAATTAGTGTGTTCCTTCTTCATTTGCTCAGCAGTCAACTATGTCAATTTCTGCAGCTTATTTATCTGTTTTTCATTCTCTATCGCATCTGCAGAAACTTCGTCGATCTTTTCATTTAAAACTGCCACCTATTTTTCTATGTCAGTCGACAGCTAAGATACTATAGCAGCAGTGCTATTGATCTTTTTGTTCCAATCAGCTGTCACTGCATCTAGACTTTCATCGATCGTTGTAGACAGATGATTTATCTGCAAATCAAAGACGTTATTTATTTTGTCAAATTTCTGGCTAAGCTGCTCTAGCTTTTGGCTTCGTTTTTTGCTTAAAGATTTTTCTATTTCTGCAGTCTTTGCTGATAGATCATCTATTGCTGCTGAAATTGCATTGTCTGAAGCATGTGTATAATTGGCACAACTGAGTAGAGAAATCTCTGCTGACAATCTTAGCATATTTGTGTTTATATCAGAAATCTCTGCTAAAATGTCTTTCTTGAATACTTCTTTAAGATTGTTTATAGACATCTTGTATGCTGTCTTGTCTTGGATGACAAGAATAACAGCTGAATCTGAAATTCTTGGAACTTCAGACATTTCTGATACACGTATGCGATCTTTTGGAGCAAAGTTCAACATATTAAATTCATATCGTATTTACTTTTCTGAAAATTAGCTTAAATCAATAGGCAACGCTTCTAGAGATTCATCAACAAGCATGTATTCATGTTGATTCTAGCTTTCAGCTCTGAACATATGTGACTCTTTTTCAGCAGTGACTTCGATGTATTGCTGGTTATCTGATGTATGTGCATCAGAGTAAAGATAGACAGCTTTGAGCACAAAACGAGGAATATTTGTTGAAATGTTCTTTATGAACACTGTAGCAAGAATTTTTAGCGGCTCAGTATCAATGTCTACTTTACTATCACCTGACTTTTGACATATGTTTAGATATCCTGAATCACCAGGCTTGTCTAAATTCAGAAATAGATGCCGCATATTTGCTATGTTATTTCCTCGTAATGCAGCCTATGGCTTAAAGTAATATATTGGATTAAAGTCAATCTTAACTGTTCCATAGTCATTTTTCATGACTTCAGCACTTATCTCTATTCCATCTGCTAATGAAAAGCGATAACTTCCAGCATAATTTATATTATTTCCAATATTTTCCTGATTAACATATCCACTAAGATACGAACTTGACGACAATTCATTCCATTGACTGCGGTTGACAAAAAATGGTTCTGTAGTCATAAACTAGTAGTTTTCATTCTCAAACACCGACTACATTTCAGGATAGTCTTCTAAACTAGTTCTATACTCTTCACACTACGCAGACAGATATCTTGCTACATCATATCGCATCAAGTCTATGTATTCAGTAAACACTGTCTAGCCATCTCCATTTGGAGCATCAAACAATGTCTATTCATATGCAACAAGATCAAGATATTCTGGAATATGGCCTTTAAGAACATACTCATTGTATACTGTGTCATACATATGTGCATCAGTTATTGCATAATGCTTAAGAGAATCAGTCAGCGGATATTTTCCATATGGAGTCTAGAATGCAACATTTTCATAGTCATTTCGAACACATAATGTTGTATCATTATTTCCATTTTCATATTCTTCGACACGAATTGGACAAATGAACTTAAAGTCTATGCCATGTATGCCTGTTTCAGTAAGCTGAGTCTTGCTAGCTTGTAGTTCTGACAGTGGTTTATCAAACTCAAACTACAGTGTCTTTTTGCCTGCAAAGTCAGCTGTAAATGTCGTGCTTGATAGCTCCCATACTGTGTTGGCTTGGCTAGGTATAATACGTATAAATCCCATGTCAGTATATGGAGCGTAGTTCTATTGTCCAATCTAACTTATAGCAGCAGACTCAAACATTGGAACAAAGTCATGCGTACGTATCAACATGTCAAATGTATTTATTGTTGACGTGAGGTCAGTATTGTACGTCAATTTGCTTCCTGTATATGACGTAAGTTCCTTGCCTGTGAGTGATCCATCTGCTGGAATATATGCAATTGAAAACGTTCCATCTGATCTGCAAGAAAACTTGATGTCTGATATATTAGATGCTTTAATTCCACTGAATTCTCCACTAATAAAATTAACAGTTCTATATTGTGCATTGACATTGTCATGCATGTATTTGCATATTCCGACTGACAACGTATTACTATTTAATGCGGCATATATCTGTCCAATATGACGGCCATCATAGTAGTATGTCTCAGCAGACAATCCAGCTGGAATTTCAAGATGCTCAAGTGAACGATCAGTCTTGTCTCGAGCTAATGTACGGACATAATACTATTTGTCTATGTCATGCTGATATTCTTGGACGATGTTTGCTATGACAGGAATGCTTGTCCGATAAGTGCAAACTGAAGCATCTGCCTTGAAGCCATTAAGTATCATTGTAGTCTTGTCAGTAGCAAAAGTAAAATCAGCAAATGCTGGAGTATAGTAGAAGTCGTGACCAGTATATGAGTCAGCAAAAGGTATCTGCACTCGCTTTAGTTGTCCAAAATACTGATTGGCATTGTCATATGTCAGATCAATTTCAGACAAGTCTTTTTGATATATTCCTGCTGCATTATATACAAGAGCAGGAAATGCAATTGGATAGTTCTTAGCTCTAAAGAATAGAATTCCATTATCACTATTAGAGTCTGTTTTTACTAGAATATAGCTGTTTCCATAGACATCGTTCGCATACCTCTTTATTTCAACATAATGGTTGTTTATAATCCATTTGTAAAAATACATAAATACGCTTAGTTTTTTGGCAATAAGCTTGCCTTCATTTACAGATATATTGAGTCCTGAATAATGTATGTCCTTATCTGCATCTCCACGACTTAGATTTTCAGCAATATCATCAAAAGCAGCAAGAGAGACATCTGGATATGCCAAACCATCAAATCCAAAATGCTTGTTGACATTTCCAAGTTCATCAATATGGCTTGACTTCTCGTATCTAGTCATATAGTCTTGGTTGCTGTTCAATGGACTGTTCCAGACACTCAATAGATATCCATCATTGTCAATGCATAGCTACGCGGCTGTATTAGCTATGTCTGAAATCGTCTTCTATGCAAGACCAGCTAAGTTCTTTATTGGAAATGAGAAGTCAACATACTCAATGAAGTTGCTTAAGCATGGATGTATTTGATATGATGGATGCTTTACATTCTCGATATAGTAGAATGGAAGTTCACTTGTGCTTAGTCCTGTATATTTGTAGAATAGATTTTTCTTGTATTTGTACCAGTCACTTTTTGTGTAGTCTAGCTTATCTGCTATAACAGATGTGCACTGATGTATGTCACTCTAGACATCTAAGAAATCACTTAGCAATGTAGAAAGTGACATAAGTTCAGCATACTGCACACTAGACTTATGTGAATTTATTTCATTTATTATCTTGAGATTCACTGTTGACTTCTGTGTTTCAAGTGCAGTCTGTAGTGCATTAATGTCACTTACAGCACGATTTTCAATATCTTCAAATTCTTCAGCTCCGCGGCCATGCAATGATCGATAGTATGAATCTATTGTGCTTGTCTTCATCTATATATTATAGTCTGCAGTCAGCAAGGTGTCATTGAATGACGTGCCATTCAGTCTGATTTCAGTGCATATATCCATCTTCATCAGCTATTTTGCTTGTGCCAGCAAATTAGAATACTATGAACTGATCTGATATAGCTACTGCTGAACCTATGACTTCTATGCAAATGAGCTGTTGTCAAGTAATGTCAAATATCTGTTGAGGTTCGATCTGAATATTGTTGACTGAAAAACAAATTCACCAACATAAGGTGTATTTGATACAACTAAGCTTGTAAACTATGCAGTCAGCTAGTTGAATTGCTCTATCAGCTGACTTACTTCATCAACAAACTATGTACATTGATATATATCACCATCAATGCCTTCCATTTTTTCATTCAGCTGACTAATGTATGCTGCAGCAGCTTTTTCAGTATAGAATGCATGTATTTCATCAAACTATGTCTAATAGGATGTATTTGGCAATGGTTCGTATCCATTCAAGAGATAGACACACTGCTGATATGCGGCAGACAGCGCATTGATGTAGCTGTCTATGTCCTTTGTGAATTTTCTGTTTTTGCTCCATTCTTCTGCAGAGTCAGTCATCGTTGTGTTCTAAAGTTCACACATGACTTTCCCCGCATCTGTCATATAGCTGTTGTCAGCACCGACTTTGAACAATGTTGTCAAAAAGTCATATAATGACTCATGTGTACTAAGACGGCTTATTCCTGTCTCATTGTTAAGCACGTTGACATAGAAGTCTTCAATTTCTTGTGGAGAGAATATTGTGCTTGTGACAACCTTCAGCTTGTCTGCTGGCCTAAATACATTTGTTGAGTCGAGCGCTATTGCTGCACCATTCGCACCATTGTCTTTCCAATAAGGAGGATTCAATGTGTGGTCATCAGCATCTTCTTCTATTTCAGTCTATATGTTGTTGTACTAGCTCTAGTCTATGTATTCAACAAGTTCAAGCTTGTTGTTGTCTTGGACAAATTTTACATCCTCATCATATCCAATCTCTGGAAGAATTGGATAGACGTTGTTTCTTAGATATTCATTTACAATATATGAAAGAAGAAGAAATGTCCCTTTCATGTAGTTGCGCTATACATGAGACTTTAGATACTCTCGTATTTCACGTATCTATGTCACAATATAGCATAGTCTAGTTGCAACAGATGACAGCATCGCAGTATCTATCTATGGACTTCCACCATTGTTTACCAGCAAATGAGCTGCTGATGCTAATGATCGTATCTCTATGTAGTTTTTGTCAACAGCATACGGTGTAGAAGATGAATAGACATTATACGAGTTGTTGTATGTCTCTTCAATGAATGAAAAATATGTTTTTACATCAAGCTCTTTATAGTATGCAAACCTAGACTTTGGCTCAAGATCATTTTTTGCTGCATGCCGTCTTACAAACTCAACTGAAAGAACAGTCTGTTCTCGTTCGCTGTAGTCATCTATGATTGACAGCCCATTGTCTATGTTGTCTGCTTCTAAGTCTACATCGAAGTCTGATCCAATGTTCCATTTTGTCTTATAGTTCTATATTAGGCCAGCATATGCATTTGGTATTGTAAATCCATCATTCAATATCTCATTTGACAAAGCTGCATATATGTAGTCGCTGTTTTCTGCTGTTGTTCCATATGTCCTATATACATGCGAACTTAATGCACTGTAGAAAGTGCATGATATAAGATTGTCGAGCTTATCTCCTGCAATGTAGTCTGCTGAAGTTTCTTCATCTACTTTGATAGAGCTTATTACTGAGTCTTCTCCACCTGAAAGATGCTGAACAAGCTGTTGACAGACCTTTTCAGAATTGAGCAGATAGTCTTTTCTCATCGAGAAGACATCAACTAAGTTCATGACTTCAGGCGGACATTTTGCTAGTCCATCAAATATTGAAAACTTTGTCCCAAGAATCTAGACCATTGACTAAAGAGCTTTTACAGTGCATGTGTCAATGTTTGAAGCATTGTCAATGTAGTTCAGCACATTCTAGTACAAGGCTTCCATTGTGTCATCAGCTACTGCTGACAAGGCTGTCCAGATGTAAGACTTCGAGGTGTCTACTGAAAGATGTCCTTCAAGCAATGAATAGAAGTCAGACTCTCCAGACTTGAATTCGTTGTTGTTGACTTCATTTAAGACTTCTTTTACTGCTGAGAAGTCATAGCTGTTCTTCTTTACAATTCCTATGTCCATTACGTTGTCTTTCTGCTGAATCAGTACTGTATTGCATTTACATTGCTTATTGACTTTCTGATGACTTTTATCTTTGACGATATGTCAGCAGAACGATAAAGCTTTGGAAACTAGAACACTTCAAGTGTCCGCGATATTGATGAGACTTCCATGTCATCTCCATTGTCAATGACATCTGATGTCCATGTTGCGAATGATATTCCATTTATTATGCGTGACTCACCAGTCTATTCATTCCTGTATACTGTTCTAAGACGTATGACAGAATGCAGATTGAGTATCTAGTTTGCAAGATCTGAAAAGTTGATAGTCTGCCCTAATGTAAAATTCTTCTCATCAAAGAAGTCAAGCACAATCTTCTCTACATCAGTCTTGATGTCGTTGTTTGAATAGAGTGTATTGTCGTCAAGTGTCACTTCAAGATATGATTCATGATTTTTGTCAAATGTGTTGTCATCGACTACATACTTGACTGCTGTATCAATGTCTGCTGCACAGAATGAGAAATTCAAGTCTAGTGGCTTGAGATATACTGCTTCTTGTGTCAAAGTCTTGATGTTGAGAAGCTCTTCATCAATTATGTCAGTATATACATTTGAGTTGTTTCTCATCTTTATCCACAGATAGATGTTGTTTCCATCTGCTGAGTCTGCATACTTTAAGTCATTCTTCTGCAGTCTATTCTAGTTGAGGTAGTAGTTGGTCAATGCAGGACGCTGACCAAACTTTATGCGCTTGCCATTCATTCCTAAGTTGTACAGCCATTGATAGAATGTTGATGCATATTGCCAGTTGTTCTAGCATTTGACATCAACAACATTGTCTCTGAACCGATTTCTGACAAAATACTCAAAGTCTGATGCTGTTACAAGCCTATTTCCAGTCTTAAACCATTCTGGAGCATTTCTGCGTATTTCATCGACAGTCTCTTCTGGCCTAAACACTGATGATGCAGTTGTGTTTGTCCACATAGCAATAGACGAATACGCTGTATTTTCAGGATCGTCATCAATGTTAGCGTAGCTGCTGTCGTCTGGAATCTTGAATATCTTTCGATATAGTTCTGGGGATATTCCAAAAAAGCTGTTGTTATGGATAAGTGACTTATCTTTTATCTCATATGGAAGAATTTCACCATCTGCACCATTGCATTCTAGATAGAATATATGGATCAGTGAGCCTTCAGGTGGAATCTATCCAGTAAATCCGTTTCCAAATGTTATCTCGTAATGTTTGTCTTCATTTAGGCGTAGATTGAATATTGGGTCAGTTGACTTGTATATGTAGCTGCCGTTGTTTATGTTGTTATCAGTAAACAGCCCTTCATCTACAAGTCGATATTCTGTTATGCTGTTCCGGTCTGGACTTTCTACGTAGACATCTATCATTCCATCAACAGCAAACATGTTGTCATTTTCATTTAGTGCATTTGTCTTAGATCCGATTTCAGTGAGCCTGAATGTCTAATATTGTCCTCCACTTGAAGAAAAGATGATTGGATATTTTTTCCATCTTCCATTGTAGAATAGAACTTTAAACTCATCTCCACTTGCTGTAGTTGTAGTGTCAACTAATGAATAGTACACTTTGTTTCCAAGCTTGTCTGTCTTTCCTACATCAATTGCAGAATATTTGCATAAATTATGCGCAATGAATGTCCCATCTGCACTATTCAATGGCCTCTAGTCTAGCACTAATGATGCAGTTGCGCTTTGTACACCCTTTGGATTATACCCTAAGAACTTTACAAGACGATTCATGTTCTCATAAAGCTATGTGTCACTGAACATGCTTTCACCTGCAGCTGTATTCAAGGAATACAGAACACATTGCGCCATGTGTGAAAAAATGTCTATAAGTACCGCAAGATTGCTTCCTTCATAGACCTAGTCAGTAAACTTAGTAGATTCAGAAAGCTTTCTTGTGACAAGATCTTTTATTGAATATGCTGAAAATTTTAGAAAATCTTTATTAGGTGTAGTCATAACTATTTCAATCTTTTACATCGACGTTCTTACCTATTTACTTTTCAGAAAATAGTCCCAATAATGCTATTCTAGACAATCTGCTATAGCTGTTATTTTATTCGTGGACCTGTTGGAGATCCCATATTTCCATTTGAATGGATATGGCCATTGAATGACACGTCATTAGTAATTGTGTCTTTGTCAACAGTCAAGACATTAGTTACGTGTGTTGGACCGTCTAATGTTATTGCAGGAGACTTCAGAGTTATTGATGAATTTCCTTTCATCGTTATGTCAGTTGAATCTACCAATACAGTAGGAGTCTTGACTGTCACTGAAGTTGTTGTATTAAGTTCAAATGTGCCGTCAGTCTTCAATGTAATAGTGCATGACGTTCCAGTATTTTTTCCAATGAGCTATATTTCGTGTTTTCCAACCTTGACATCTAATGTATCACGATGCTCATTATTGACCATGTTGTCTACAAAAATCACTTCTGATTTGCAGTTTGTAGCATCAACACTGCTTGTATATTGGCCATCTAGATATGGAGTCTGGTTTGAAAGCTTTTTGCCTGTAAGCTATGTGTTGAATGTCGCATTTGATGCGATGTCCTCAGTTATATTAAGTGCATTGTCAACAACAGCCTCAGTTGCAGAAGACTGGCCTGTACCCTTGTTGTAAGTCAATGAATGGGTGTGTTTTCCTGAAATTGTCTATTCTACTGAATCTACAGCTTTTACAAATGACTAATATGACTTTGATGCCATTGAAAAATTATGCTTTACCATCAGCAACAGTTTTCCATTTGAATCAGACTCAACTGTATTTGTAAGCTTAGACAGCTTTGTGACTGTAGTTGGAGAATCTACTGTATTAAGATTAAGTGAGCTTAGGAATGTCATCTTTGACACACCGTTTTCTGCATCATTCAGCTGAACAGACTTAAGGTCAAGTATCTTAGAGTAGAACGAATTCTTGTTCTAGTCTGCTGATACATTTGTCAGCTTCACTATAGACTCAGTATTTCTTCCACCGTATGAAAACGCTTCATCTTTGTTTACAGTCTTCTTTATGCTGTTTATTGTCAATTTGTTCTATGCATCTACCAGCATTGAAGTAAGTTCAGATGATGAAGATATTCCATAGTCTGAATGATTTCCTCTGAACTCGTCACAGAATGTGCAAGAACTTACTGTTGAAGCAGATCCACCATTTTTGACAATAGTCAGCTTATTCTAGTCTATTTTGTTCTGATAGCTGTTGTCTACATCAAATTTCTAAAGATTATGCGTCTTTGAAAACACAGTCTTTGTTGTGTTTTCTTTTCCACTTAGTTCATTGACACTATATGTGCTGAGAGTCTCAAACTTTGACAGGCCATCATTGTTCATCTTGAAGTAGCTGTCAGTAGATATCTGGCCTTTAGCCGAGTATTGTTCATCAGACAGATTGGTGTTGACAATGTCATACCAATGTGTGCTTACTGACAGCTCTCCATGAACTTGTGCATCATTGTCAAAGACGTATTGGCAGTTTATGTTGCTTATTTCATTTCTGTCAACTTTCTCTTGAAGCTCATTTGACAGCATATATGAATACTTGTTGTCTGCTGACGTGTTGTTGTTTTCAATCTCAAACTAGTCATAGTCAACTGAGCATTGTGTGCGTATTGGATCTTCAACTATTCCACTAAGAAGGCCTCTTTCATACCAAAGCATATGTGTCTTTCCAGACGTTATCATATGCTTGTTAGACACCTTCTCATCTTTTCTTTTTATAAGCTCATATTGTCCAAATGCATCTTCTCCGCCTAATGTTGCAGACTCATATACTGGAAAATTTACATCTCCATTCATGAACTAGCACCAGACAATGCTGCTTATGTTTGGATATGTAAAGATTCCATTTCCTTCATTTGTTCCAGCAAAAATAGCAGTCTTCTGCTAAGCAGTAGGCAGGGAATCAGGATCATTGTAAAAATCCTGACTATATACTCCAGGAATAAATACCTTACACTTTCCAGCAGGAAGATGCTTTAAGACAATTCCTCGATATATTCCAGTCAGATAGTTTCCTGTCTAGCTTTCAACAATCATCTATTTTTGCCAGTATTCTTTTCAGCTGCTAATATGTTCTTGAAGCGTTTTTCACATTTCTTCTAGACAATTTTTGACAAATATGTATTTGCTGCTACATTGTCATCAGCCTAGACAGATCTGACAAACTTTTCAGCATCTGTCATTTTTTCTATTTGCTTTTTTTGACGTTTTTTCTTCATATAGACCCTTTTTTTATATTATACTGCGGTTATGCCTCTACAACATATGAATATTGCTCTGGTGAAAGAGATGGGATAGTGTATATGATCTCTATCTATACAGTATTGTCTTCTGTGTCAGAGACCGTTGAGATGTTTTTGACAGATACAAGCTATGCTCTTGGCTCCCAGTCACTGAAGTTCTTCTATATCTCAGCCATTATAGCATCAACATTGTATGCTGTTATTCCCTAGTATAGATATGACCTTAGCTTTGATCCAAATTCAGGATTGATTATTCTTTCACCTGGAGTCCATGTAAATATGTTCTTTATGGACTGCTTTATTGCATTGACATTTATGTTCTTGTCAAGCTT
>Ga0326511_10003796_pt1 | contig 12130 bp, 14 predicted proteins | sample 0_2496_0518_D_FD_203701 | JGI IMG/M metagenome (GOLD analysis project Ga0326511, IMG submission 203701) | Bovine rumen microbial communities from UC Davis, California, United States - 0_2496_0518 | ecosystem: Host-associated > Mammals > Digestive system > Stomach > Rumen | place: USA...
GTTAAGGTTAATCACCCTGATCCTCAACTTCGACAAAAACCCCGATCACTCCGTTATTTAAACAAACATAATTCTTACCATTGAGACTGTAAACATTCTCGGCATTCAATTTGCCCGGTGTGTATCCAATTTTGATCGGACTAGCTACTGCAGGATACGTCATCGGAACATAGAATTTCTTTATGTATAACTCATTATTCGCAATCCGTGGGAACATCAACGGTCCCACTGTCGGCATATTTCCGCTCGCTGCTAGTCCGTTGCTATCTGTGTCTACCCATGTATCAAAATTTGTATATACCGATCTTGCTGAGCCGATTATGTGACACAATATTGTTGTCGAGCTTGATGATACATTACTTAATGAATTCCACATTGATTGATTTGAGTTCTTACAATAAAAGGGATTGTATGACATCGCATAGCCAAGTTCAACATTACTTACATAAGTTGAATTACTCGCGTCAAAGCTATATGTAGCTAACGATATAAGAAAATCATCATCTAAACTAAAGTGCGTTGCTCTATAATGACTGGTTCCGCTTAGTAATACCGTATATGGATCCTTAGTAATTACTAAATTCCATCCGTCAGATCGGATTACAAGTATATTGTCTCTTTTCCAATATGAAATAGTGAGAGAAAGCACATCGGCATTAGTCGGAAACTCGAAAAACTTAAGGCTACTTCTTGAGTTGTATCTATTCATATCAGAGCCACTAATTTTTAATTGTCTCATCTGAGCACACGGAATACGGCCAAAATTACCCAAATTTCCCGGAAAAGTCAGATCGTGTGTCGGTGTGTCTGTTAATGATATGTATATATAATGATTGTCGAGGCTTACACCCAGGCACTTCTTTGTTATTCCTCTACCTAAGCAGTAAAAATCCCCCGCCATGCTATTGTTATTAACATCTGATGTTGCCCCCGATGTCGAACAATAGAAAGGCTCTCCCGCCCACTTGCTAGAACCGATCTCGCATTTTTCTTGGATTGAAATTCCTAAATTGTGGCTAAGAATGAATGTCACAAGATCGCCTAGTATCTTGTTTTCTGCCTGAACTCTGGCTGAAACGGTACCATCCGTGTAGTCACTGACATTAGCAGTAAAAGTCACTGTTTTTTTGAAACTCATCTATCTTGTCTCCTCATTACTCTAAGATTGTATACACACCTGAGCTGTCTCCAAGGTCATCTACATCTGAGATTATCCTTGCAGAGTCTACTATAGTGACCTCACCTGTCTCATCATCACTAGCACCTGCAGGAGGTACATCAGGATCCCATGATCCGTCATCAATGACAGTATTAGATACATCCAGTGTCATGCTTACCCGGTATATAGTGCCCTCAGTCTGATTGGTACTCACTACACTTGCATCTATCTCACCACCCTGTATCCTCACATACCTGTACTGTATGTGCTGATCTGTATCCACTGACAGCAACGGCATCACGAACCAGTCTGCACCACACTGAATGTCACCTTTGTACCATTCGATCAGAGTTCTATACTCAAGCTCAGTCATTATCATCTGCACTGAGAGAGTATCTGGAGCTCCCTGATTAACCAATCTCTGTCTCACATAGCCATCAGACATCTGAGTCCTAAGCATGTTAGCCTTGTGCTTGATGGTATAGCCTGTCTGCAGAGGTCTTGGCAGGCTGTTTGGATAATATTTAAAATCGGTATTCATGTCATTTTTCCCTGTTTATGACGTGTATTGAGCCGATACACGTCAAATATTAGCAATTATGCTCCATATCTCCTCAGAGCATAGGTGCTCTCCATAGTCTGAGCAATCTGACCGCCCTTTCTGATGTTTGAGACAAATATGTTAATAATCTGCTCTCCATCCTGTGTAGAGCTCTGCTCTACCTGTCCTGCCTTGGCTCTGTCCTCATAGAGATTAACGGTCACAGAGCTACCGCCCATAGATGCCCTAGCCATTGCAGCAGTATCTTTCCTTGAGGTGACTGATGCAGGTCCCCGGACTATCTCAGGACCATACTCACCGACAATACCGAGCTGACCGCCCTTGATATAACCGCCCTTATCATGCATAGATACTGACTTGAGCTGAGATATGACAGATGTAGTCAGTGATATAGCTGCAGCGTAATTGGCTAAAGCCTCATACCATGTCTTACTCTCAGAGAGAGCTGTCATCCAAGCCAAAGCAGCCTTAATAGTAGCGGATGCCACAGCAAAGCTTTTCTGTATGGTGAAAAGAGCTTTATAACTTGCTGATGACTCATTAAGTCCTTGAGTCAGATTAGAAAAAGCATCAGACATGCTGTCCATGGCATCATGAAAGTGCTCAAGGTTCTCTACATCATCCTCAGACAGTACACTACCCTTGTTCTTTTTTTCTATCTTATTCAGCTCAGCAGTATAGTCTGTATAGAGCTTTTCTCTAGCCTTGAGGTAGTCCTCCTCAGATACGAGAGACTCATCATGATACTGAGCTAATTGCTCAAGCTTGGCTCTGTATGTATCCTGCAGGTTAACCACATCATCATCATAGATATCTTTCAGGAAATCCTGAGCCTGTTTCTGGATATCCTGATACTGTCTCATGTACTCATCATTGATGATTTTCTTTGCATTGAGATACTCTGACTCTGTAGCTAATCTGCTTTTCTTAAATTCCTCATCAAGCTCAGCTAATTGTTCATTATGTCTAGCCTCAAGCTTTCGGAGGTCACTGAGTCCATTCTTAGCCAAGTCCTTAACCTTGTCATAGTACTTAGCCCAGTTATCAGCCTCAGCTCTTGCACTGCTACCACCTCCAGAGCTACCACCCAAAGATAATGCCTTGAATGTCGGTACCGTGGGAGCTTTTACAGGATCTTTCTTGAGCTCATCCTTGATCCTCTGAGTCTTTTTCTCAATCTCATCAAACTGCAGATCTATAGCTCTGTTGATGATCCGGGTGTTCTCAAGCATCTCGTCTGATGTCTCATTGATGACATCATTGTAGGCATCTGCAGCCTTATCGAAATCACCAGTGTAGGCGAGCTCAGCCAACCACTCAGATGCCCCCGTAAATCCACCCTTAAGTGCTATCCATGCCTCAGCAGCAGGCTTTGCTACATATTTCAAAAAACCTGCCCGAGCAAACTCAAAGAAATTAGAGAGAAATATGCCAATATTAGAAAGACCTGTCTTAGACTCTTTCTCTGAGTCATCGAAAAAGTCAGAGATGTAGTCATGGGCAGTATCCAGAGCCCACTTAACACCCTGATAGACAGCATCCCACCCCTCTATCAAGCCTTGAAAAAAGCCCTTGATATAAGGAGAATTCTTGTTAATCCAAGCAGTGATGTCATCCATGGCAGTAGCTATATCTCTCACTATCTTAACAATAAGATCACCTAGACCGCTCTCACCAATGCTCCTGATAAAGTCACCCCAAGCATTATCAAGGTGATTAAGAGCACCTGTCATACCAGACTGTAGATAATCAAGTACTCCCTCATTTTCTTTGCCTACAGTCTCAAAATACTTATGCAGGCTCTCTGCACTCTTATCTATAGTGGTAGTCACACCCTTATAAGTCAGAGCAAGCTTAGAGCCTTGATCCTGAGCCGTGATACCTAGCTGATTAAGAGCCTTATACCTGCCTTGCATAGATGAGGTGAAAGCATTAGTCACAGTATCCAAGCTCTGACCTGTGCCATATGCAATCTGAGAGAATGTCTTAAGCATATCAGCAGTAGGCTGTACACCATTCCTCTTAAGGTTCATGGCAGCAGTCTGCAGTGAGTCGAAAGGCTGTATGGTATCTCTGGCTGCCTGTTGTAGCATCTCAAACTGAGCACGTGCCTCATCAACTCCACCAAATGAGGAGATAAAGCCTGCTACAGATCTCTCTGTAGCCTCAAGCTCTTTCTTGACTGATGATACTAAGGATGCAGATGCAATGCCTACTAAAGCAGCTTTCCAAGCTGATGCCATAGAGGAGAAACTAGAGCCGATACTTTTGGTATCCCTCTTTGTGTCTTTTTTCATTTTCTGCAATTTCTTGTTATAGTCAGTAGTATTCAACTTGACCATATTAAGAATGTTATTGACTACAGACATCTATCTCCTCCTCTCTACATCTCCTCCAAGCAATGCATATGCTTGATAAGACATCATATCCTGCTCTTGGCAGTCTTTCTCTGCTCTCTCATCTGGATGAGCATCATAGTACTCAGCCTTGAACACCTCAGCCCACATGTTAAGCTCATGCACAGGGAGAGAGAGTACACATGATATAGGCATATGTATCTCTCTTGCTATGCGTACACAGAGCTTGACTGTAGACTGCTCTATCAGTTTTTTTCATGCTCTCCATTATTAAGGTCAAATATAGCCTTATTCAATCTCTGAAAGAGCTTACCCGGTAGAGCTCTAAGGAGCTTTTCTGACTCATCCTGAGTCTTAAGCTGAGCATTGCCATTCTCATCAACCAGAGCACACATCAGAGCATAGGCTAATGCCTTAACATCAGCAGTATTACCCTTAGCCTGCAGCATGTTGTGAAATTCTAGCTGCTCACATCCTGAAAGCTCTCTTACTCTCAGAGTACAGCCCTCACCGAGCTCATGAGCATCTACATCTACAGTATTGAACTTGATATTTTTAATTTTTTCTAAGATATCCATCTCATCAGTCCTTATTCAGAAAAAGAAAGGAGCTCACATGAGCCCCTTTATCCGTGATACACATCTCACTAGCTTGCAAGTGTCCATGTAGGCTTAGAATTGAGCTTACCCACAATGTCCCACTTGAGCGTATCAGAGATGCTAGGGTCCTGAGGAGTAGCAGACTTGAGTGCCACCTCCATCTCTGCAGTAGACTCATCCTGATACTGGATGCAGAGAGAAATGATGGAGCCACTATTGGCAGCACTGATAAGAGCCTGCTGAGTGGCATCCCCGGTATAATGATGGATAGTGATAGTGATCTCATTACCATCCCATGCACCGCTGAGATACCGCTTGGTGTCCTCAGCAATACAGGTCTGATCAATATCCTCAACAGTACCGCCTAAGCCTGTGAATACAGATACACCCGGAATGGTCACATAACTACCTGATGTATCACTCGCTAATTTGTACCCCACCAAGGTATTTTTGCCTGTGATGGCATTTTTCTTGGTTGTAGGTGATAAGGTTGCAGTCATAATAACTCCTACAATGTTGTTAATAATAAAGCTTTACTACTTATTAAGAAAGCCAGAGTCCATCAGCTTAAGTATCTGCTCCTCTAACTTTTTCTTAATTCTTTCTTTGTGAGCCTGCCACTCTAGTCTGAGTACAGACCTGCCTCTGATTTTCTTGGTACCCAAGTCACCCCATATACCGATATATGTAGCAGGCTTAGGTCTGACTCTATAGCTACCATCTCTATTGATGATATTCTTGTTATAGATATCAGGGAGATGCTTATCTCTATAGCCAAAGGTTGTATATACAGTGCCTCTCTGAGACCTTGACTCTTTTGTCTTGGCTCTCACAGATCTTGTAGCATACCCGGTATGCTTTTTGTATGATGTCCGAACTTTAGTCCTCAGAGACTTGATAGCATCAGCAGTAGAGTCTCTAAGTATCTTTTTCTGAGTATCAAGTGAGAGCTTTCTGTCTACATGGGACATTCTCTCAAGGAAATCATCAAGCATATGCTCAAATTCTTTATCATTGCCACCAACGGTCACCTCATTGATATGAGAGGCATTGGTAAGCTCAAACCTCTTACCCATAATACTATCCTCTAGTCGTCAACTACATCCCACACCAAACATGAGAGAGTAGCAGATGCTATATAGACATCCTCATCCTTGTTGTCCAGAGTGATAGCCTCAAGCATCAGATCTCTGATACATCCCTCAGAGAGATTATCAATACCCTCTAATGCATCTATCAGAGAGTCAAGGTCAGTAGCAGTCTTGGTGATAAGCACTGCATTAACTGTTAATTCCTTGTGCCATCCCATATCAAGATCATGCTGATAGCTCAAGTCTAATGACTCAATGACTATAGCTTTCTCTGACTCTGCTGCAGTAGAGTAGTCATAACTCACACTTACATCAGTTATGGTAGACAGAGCGTCTACAAGGTCAGTCTTAATGTTACTCATGCTCATGGTCAACTCTCCACTGTCTGTATTATCGTATTATCAAGCTCTACACCCAGTATCATCATACCTGCAGAGGTATCAGTATTAATGCTCACTACCCTGTATCTGCATCCGTTCGGGAGCTCTACACACCAGTCCTGAGAGATACCAGGTCTATACCTCATGAGTATAGTGTATGTCTCTGTAGGCATCTCTACAGAGGAATTCATGATCTCTCTGAGAGTCACCTGCTTAAGGTTACACCACACGGTACCGACAGTAGTATAAGTCACGATGTGAGAGCCAGAGGTATTGAGTGTCTTGCTTGGCTTAAGCAACTTAATCTGATCTCTGAGCTTTCCTGCTGATACATTACTTATCATATCTCACCCACCTATCAAGCAGATGCTCATAGTACAGTGTGTACCCTTTCTCCTGCCTGTTCTCTCTTGCCATGTAGAAATCCCCGGCAGTGACTAAGATAAACTGCCTGATACTAGCCGGGATATTCTCTGGTGTACTTGCTACAGCATCAGTATCAGTAGCAGAGCATATGGGTCTCCTCATCCTTGTCTCAGCCTCCTCCTGTGCTGACTCAATGTACTGAGCCAATAACAGATCCTCTGAGTCTGAGTCTATTCTGAGATGTGCCTTGAGCTGAGCAACTGTCACATATAAGTCCATTTTTTACCTCCATAAAAAAAGGGGAGTCTGACACTCCCCTTAAACTTAGGACTAATGAAATTATATGCTATGACACTGAGAAATCACCATATGCCAGAGCCTTAGGCTGAACTACAGCAAAATCCATACGTCTCTCTACTCTGAGAGTCATCAGGTTCTTTTCAAAGTCATCACCAGAGCGAGCCATCTCAACAGTCACACCCTGTCTTTCAAAGATCTTACCACCCTCATAGAAGTTACCCATATGGAATTTGCCAGAGGTCACAGAGCCTGAGAGGATAACAGGTACACCCCAAATTCTCTGCTGAGGGATGTCAACAATGCCCGGAATGAGGTAATCTTTGTTAACATTCTTAGAGCAAAGAACCTTACACCAATCAACAGGGTTAAGCAGTAAGCTGATATTTCTGATATTGGCTGCCTCCATCTTGGTCTTAACCTTGAGAATGAGGTCAATAACAGTGTCACCAGTGTCAATGCCTGCACCTGTGATGTAGTCAGTGTAGTTACCTGATGCAGATAAGCCCTTGAGCTGACCAGAGCCTGTACCATTAACAATCTGAGCATCAATAACCTTGTTCAACTGATACTGCATGTCATCATTAATGAATGTCACGATATTGCCATTATCAGCGATCATCTGCTCAGTCATTTTGGTCCAATGAGCCAGAGTCTTGATAGTACCTGTCTCAATAGTGCCAGAGTAATTGCTTTCAGGCTTTGCACTGCCCTCAGATACTACTGCAGGTCCTGTAGCAGTCTCTGTGGTGACAAATCCATACTTGATGTACTGATAAGCATTAACATCTATGTTAATCTTGCCAAACAGTGACTCAATAGCTAATACCTGACGTGGGTCAGTCACAATACCTGCCTCATATGGCTGAGCCAAGGAGGTACGTGTAGCAGAGTTACTTGCCTGAGTAGTTTCAGGAGCTGCAGAAAGCTCTAAGCGAACTGATGCATTTCTGTCTCTGAGAGCTGACTTAAAAGCCTTGAACTCATTAGATGCTACAAAGCGTGAGCCATAGTCCGTCTTGTTATCAGTAGTGATAACAGACTGAGCCTTAGTCTGCTGTAAAGCCTGTACCTCTTTCTGCAGTGACTTGATTGTGTTCTCAAGTTCTGATACAGAGCCCTGAGAGGTCTTAAGAGACTGAATTTCTGACTGCAATGATGCTACAGTCTGAGCATTGTCAGTGATCTTGCCGTCAATGGTGCTGATCATCTGAGAAATTTCATCAATGTTACTCATTATAATTTCCTCACGATATTGTCTAACTTACCTAGAATAATACTAAGCTTATTATCATCAGCATCTCGCTGTTTCTCTGTGCCTAGTGTAGCCTTAGCCTTACTGATAAAGGTCTTGGCTTGAGACTGACTGAAACCTACATCACGCAGATAGCACTCTACATCTCTTATACTGTCAAAGTCAGGCATATCACCTGACTTGTAATTAATAATACGTGCATTTTCATCAGCCGGGAAAGTACAGATGGAAATTTCTCGCATTCTCTGTACATTCTTGATATGTCTGATGCCGTCATCATCATACCAGTAGTCATCACCTCTCATGGAGATTGACACTGACATGCCATCAACAGAGCCGAACTTGATCCCCTCATAGACATCCTTAGCCTTGGAGATATTAAGGTTAAGTTCACCCTCTACATACAGACCGACCTCATCCACTCTCCACAATGTCCAATTACCAAGAGGGACATCATCCCATGCGTTGTGATTGAAAAACATCTTAGGAAGATCGCCCTTTATGACATTGTCATAGGCATGTCTCTCAATGGTATCATCCCAAGAGTCAATGCCTCCAAACTTGGATGCATAGCCACAGATAAAACCCTCAGGCTTGTCATCTGGTAATAATAAAGCTGACTTTTGTCTGATTATAATATCACTCATATTTTCCTCTACTGCTTAATAGGTTGTTCGCTAATAGGAGTCTGAGGTGTCTGAGATGCATCAGACTCACCGAGCTTATTCAGTGGATACAAATTATTCTGAGCTGTAAGCTCATCAGCTCCATCAATCCACTTGTAGCCATCCTCTCTCCTGAGCTCATTTCTAGTCCTGAGACCATTCTGAGCATACGATGTCTGCATACTGATCCTAGTCTGATCAGACATTCTCTTGAGTACAGATGTCCTGAACTTGACTGTATACCTGTCATCTCTGACTACTTTCTGTCTGATAATCTGCTCAAGCTCTATGCACATTGGCAATATTGTTGTCTCATAAAAGTAGTTAGAGAGGTCTACAAGCTCTGGAGCATCCCCGGTCAGCAATCCATAAGGGATGCCAAACCATCTTGAGAACTCTTTGACAATAAATTCACGAGTCTGCAGGAGCTGAGTATCAGCAGGAGACAGGCTTAATGACTGAAACTTAAAACCGCTAGGGAGCAATGGGATGCCTATAGGTGCTTGTTTCATCTCTCTGAACCTGTCCAGAAAGTCATCAGCCTGTTTCTTATTGATGAGAGGAGTATCAGCACTCAGAATACCATTAAGCTTACCCTTGTTTCTGAACATGTCTATAGATGCATTTTGCGCTGCAACAGCCTCAGTTAATGACGATCTCGCAAAGTCCACAGTACTTAGACCTATCAGACCATTACCGATCCCTTTCCAGTGCATGATCTCATCAGAGCTGTATATCACCTCTCTGTCCTTATCCGTCAGATACTTGTAGACTACAGTGCCATTATCAAGTATTGGCTTTACCTGTCCGCTTGCCAGAGGTGTGAGTGCTGCTATATAGTCAGCCCCGACAGCTCTATCAATTCTTACATAGGCATTACCATGTAGCAGGTAATCTACAGTGATAGTCTTGATAAAATCAGCAGGTGTCATATGTGCATTAGGTGATACAGCCAAGAGATAATGTAAAGTGCCGTCTTTCACAAGCTCTGTATTACCCTCATCATCCACATACTTAAGTACATCCATTGGCAAACAGCTCATGGCTCTGGTAATCTTGTTTACACATTCCCAGATAGCAGGTATCTGGAGCACATTGTTAACTGTGGCAGATGTTGTGCTATCTACAATAGGAGCTACAGGCTTGCTCACCTGCTCACCTTGATAGTTCCCTAGTAAGCCTTTAATCCAACTCCACATATTCTCTCCTAAAAACTAAAATCAGACCAATCCGCATGGCTTGAGTCATTAACTGAAATGTACTGATGCTCTATATCAAGCTGTATAGCTTGGTTAATTGCCATGATGAGAGCCACCATGCCGTCAATTTTATTTTGAACTTTCTCTTTTCTTGGATAGATATTCTCTTTTGCGTCAGTATGGCAAACCACATTAGATGCCATCCAATGCATTACAGGATTATCAGCTATATGCAGTCTCCCGGTATAGATGAGAGCCTGTACCTGTTTCATAGGCTCAGACATGTTCTTAAGGTTCTGAGCAAGCTCAACCATAGGCACACCATCACCTAACAGGTTCTGTGACATCTGAGTAGCCTGCATAGGGTCATAAGCTACAGATAGTACACTGTACTGCTTGACATCCTCAGCTATCCACTCCTGCAGAGCGTTAAGGTCTGTGATGGGACCGTCAGTAGTCTGTATATACTCATCCTTAGCCCATCCCTCATACTGAGAATTATCCGAGCTGTGAACCGCATCAGCCGGGAGATAGAAATAAGGAAATACATAGTAATGTATCACTCCATTTATCTCTCTCCAATGCAGTCTAATGAGTGCACTGATATCTAGCTTGGATGCAAGGTCAAGACCATAGATGGCATACTCACCATAAAAGTCAGACTCTTTCAGTGATGAGTCTATACATTGTCTGTAATGCTCCATCTTGAGCCACTGATGGTCAGAGTTAACCCATACATCCAGATGCTTGGTGAGATACTCTTTCTGAGCTGATGTATTCAGCTTGGCTGATATCAGCTCTGACATTATCTGCTTAGGATTAACAGATACACACCAGTTAGGGTTAGCTTTTTTTAAAGCAATCTCCGACTGCCAATCATCATCCTCATCAATGGTGTAGATAATGCCAAAGAGTGCCTCATCAATTACCGAGCCATCCAAGACATGTCCTACAGTCCGTCTCCGTTCCATGCAGATACCATCAAGTATGTATCCTGCTGTGGTTATCGTAAAAATCAGAGACTGAGATCTCTTAGAGGTAGAGGAGTTAACTACATCATAGACTTTTCTTGTCTTATGAGCATGCAACTCATCTATGATGCCTAGATGAGTATTGAGACCATCCAGAGTACCTGCATCAGCTGATTTAGGCAGGAACTTGGAATTAGTCCCAATGATGACCATACTGTTATTAAGAGGAGTCAGACCATAGTATCTCTGCAGATCCTTATTTCCTCTAGCCATGGCTAGAGCATCATCAAAGACTATCCTTGCTTGATCTCTGGTAGTGGCAAAGCTATAGATATCTGCACCAAGTTCACCATCTGCACAGAGCATGTATAAGCCTATACCACTGCAGAAAGTACTCTTACCATTGCCTCTGCCTACCTCAATGTAAGCTTGAGAGAACCGCCTATATCCATTATCATCAACCCACCCAAATATAGTGGTAATGATAAAGCATTGCCAATCCTCAAGATGTATACACTCTCCTGCCTTGGGTCCTTTGACGTGACATAGGCACTCAATGAACTTGCAAGGCTTATTAGCTCTTTTGCGGTCAAAGTGGTATGGAAATTTACTGCTTTTTTTCCTCTCTAGGTCTTGTTTTTGCCTCAGACAGGCAAACTTGACCCATCGACAAGCAGGTATCTTGCCATCCAAGACCTTTGTGATATATCTCTTGGCTTTGTCTACATAATCCATGATACCTCCTTGTGGTTAGAGGTCATCAAACTTATTCTTACTCTCTCCAGAGCCATCAGTAAATGATGACACCTTGCTCCTTGATGCCGGGGTAAATCCTAGCTCATTCTCTAATCCTCTCAGGATGCCTGCTGTCTTGGTTAGGTGATGCAGTAAGTTACTTACATTTACATTACCGTCAGCATCTATTGAGAGTGTCCCCTGCTCCTTAATTGCAGCACTAAGAGTAACAAATTGATCAAAGCAGACTACCCATTGAGTGAACACACCAAAGTCTAGTGTACTCAGCATTCCCTCAGGTGCTGCCTCCAAGCTAAACTCCCATATCTGCTTTGCTGTCTCAGTCAGATAGACAGGAGCTTTCATAGACTTGAGGTCTATTCTTGGTACTGGCTCTCTGGTATTAGTTCTGCATGGTTGCAGAGTCCCCTGCAACCTCTTGACTGCAGTGGGCTTGCGTGGTCTACCGCCCATATCATATACTCTCAGTCCTT
>Ga0326511_10003798_pt1 | contig 12130 bp, 9 predicted proteins | sample 0_2496_0518_D_FD_203701 | JGI IMG/M metagenome (GOLD analysis project Ga0326511, IMG submission 203701) | Bovine rumen microbial communities from UC Davis, California, United States - 0_2496_0518 | ecosystem: Host-associated > Mammals > Digestive system > Stomach > Rumen | place: USA: California...
ATGAGGCGCGCATGCTCCACCTTATCTCCTCATTTGACGTCTTTGTGCTTAAGAACTCTGTAGAGAGGAGCATAGAGCTAGCAGCGTCCCTCGGACGCTTCATTGAGCTCTCGGTCAATGTCTCGGCGGAGCTTTTCCTCAGGGATGACTTCGCAAGGCGCCTCAGGGATTTCCTCGCCGAGAAGAAGTACCCGGAGAGCAAGCTGATAATCGAGATCTCTGAGAAGGAGTTCATGTCGCAGCCCGAGAAGTTCACCAGGGCGGTACGCGCAGCAAGGGAGCTCGGCATCAGGGTCTGCCTCGACAATTTCGGATCAAGCGTCTCCTTCCTCGGAACGTCAACCGGCTACCTCTTTGACAAGGTGACGGTCGACCGCTCGATCATCTCAAGGCTCAGGAACCGCGAGGATGCTCCTCAGCTCCTTAAGATCCTGATGTCCTACGCCCAGTCCTGCTCAAAGAGGATCACTGTGGAGGGAGTCGAGAACATCGACGATCTCAGGAAGTTCTCCGGGCTTCCGCTGGAGTGCCTGCAGGGATTCTATTTCTCGCACCCCCTCTCAGCCGAGCTCTTTGAGGACTTTGTCTTCAGCCACGCCAAGTCTGAGCCTCATGATTCACCTGCTCCGGCTGCGGCCGCCATTCCCTCCTTCAATTCAGCTCCGGCCGCAGATTCCTCCGAAGTTCTGTTCTGAATTGAGACTCCGATCACAAAGCGGAGCCTTTTTAGGAAAATTTAAATTAAAGATCCCGCCGATATTGCCGATGAGTCGTCAGAATTGGGAGAATTGTACAGCCCTGGCATATCCTGGAGACACCGGGAGTATGGCAGAAGGAGTTCGAAAATGAATGTATCGCGCATGGCAGGACTAGGCGGGGTGAGCTCCGCCGCCATGAACAAGCCGCATTCCGCAAAGGATCCGGACGGCAGACGGATCCAGAACGATACGGAACTGCAGCAGAGGGCGGCGCAGACAGACAGGAGTCAGAACAGGGTCCCGAGAGGAATCGACTCGGTAGGCAAGGACGACAGGATCTATTCAAAGGCAGACGGAAGCGACAAGACGGAAGCTGCCCAGAAGAACGGCCGTCCGGAGGATGCCGAAGAGGAAAAGAAGGAGACCGAGGCCCTCAATGAGGAGCTGACGAAGTTCAGCCAGCTCAAGGACGTGAGCCTTGACTTCGCGATTGACAAGGACTCCGGCGTCAATGTCATCACGGTTACCGAAAGGTCGACCGGCGATGTAATCAGGCAGATCCCGAATGAGGAGTTCATCGAGATGAAGAAGCGCATCGATGAGATTCTGAAGGAAGGCGGTGCCGAAGAGGAGGCCGGCAGCATGATAAAGGGACTCCTCGTGGACAGAAAAGTGTGAGGTGAGTCATGAGCAGCACGATCAGCACGCTTGGCACGCAGTCCGGAATGGATTTGAAGTCCGTCATTGACGCGATGGTGAGCAACTACAAGAGCACTCTTGAGACATCGGTAACGACGCAGAAAAAGCTGATGGAGGTGCAGATTTCGGGCATCTCCACGCTAAAGTCAAACGTCTCGACCTTCTCGGACAAGGTCTCTAAGCTCCTTAAGGATGACTCCTACACTCCCGTGTCGGTCTCCAGGGAGACGACTGACTCCGAGGGCAATGAGCTCAAGTCCTACCCCTACGGCATCTCCGCGAAAAGTGGGGCAAGCGCCGCAAGGTATGACATTTCCGTCCTCCAGACCGCGAAGAGCACTGAGTTCTCCTCAAAGGTAACCTCAGACAGCTCGGCCTACAAGGCCGGCGATGACGGAAAGCTCGTAACCGGGAAGGACAGCACGCTCACCTTCACCAAGGGAACAGGCGATGACGCCAAGACTTTTACGGTCAGCGTCAAGGCAGGCTCCTCGGTTGACGACGTGAGAAAGGCCATCAATGACGCCTCAGGCAACTTCGGCATCTCAGCGAACTATGTCCAGGGCAATGACGGAGCCTACAACCTCAGCATTCAGTCCGACAGCACCGGAGCCTCGAACGAGGTCTCGATTACCGGTGACATCGCGATTCTCGGCATGGATGAGTCCAAGGGCTCCTCAGAGTCTATCAAGCAGCATGCCCAGGATGCAAAGATCAACGTGAACGGCACGGAGATTTCTAGCGACACCAATACCTTCGACAAGCAGGTATCAGGAGTTACGATAACTGCCTACGAGGAGTCAGCGAAGAATGACGACGGCACCCACGCGACCGTCCATTCCGAGATCACCAGGGACTATAGCTCAGTTACCTCAACCGTAAGCGCCATGTTCTCCGGCCTCAATGAGCTGTCGGCAAGCTGCGAGAAGCTCGGTAAGCGCGACACCTACACCAACGGCGTCAGCAACTACGACGGAGGCGATCTGGCCGGAAGCTCAATTACCCAGAACATGCCGATTGCGCTCAAGAACGTAATCCTGAAGTCAGACAACCTGCCGAAGCTCCTCGAGTACGGCGTTACCATGGCGAAGGACGGAACGTTCTCTCTGGACTCCTCAAAGTTCCAGAAGGCGCTCAAGGAAGACTACACCGGAGTTACGAACGCCTTCAAGGAGCTCGGCAACCAGATGAACGCCTCGCTCAAGACCTACACCAGGACGGGCGGCATCCTTGACACCTATCAGAACAGCTCTCAGTCCCAGCTTGACAGCTATGAGAAGAGGCTTGAGCAGTATGACTCCAGGGTATCGGCCTATGAGAGTACGCTTACCGCGCGCTTCTCTAAGCTCGACAACCTGGTCTCGACCTGGAACGGCTACTCCAGCTCCCTCACCAGCATCTTCAAGTCGCTCCAGAGAAGCAGTGACTGATAGTTTTGGGTTACAATAAGCCGGAAATGATCTAGCGGGGAAAGAGATGTACGGAAGAAATCTGAAGGCTTATAAGAAAACCAGCATCGATGCGGATCTCGCGGTAGCGGATCCGTACCGTGTCATTCAGCTGCTCTACGAGGGCCTGCTCTCCTCTATCGCCAAGGCCCGCTTTGCGATAGAGAAGAAGGACATTGAGAGAAAGGCATCTGAGATCGACCGCGCAATCCGCATTGTCGGCGCTCTGCGTGCCGGCGTCCAGTATGATCCCAACAACGAGACCCAGCGCAAGATCGGCGAGAATCTCATCAACATGTACGCCGTCTGGAACGACAGGCTGATCCGGGCAAGCGCCAAGCTCGACGTAAAGCCTCTTGACGAGCTCACCGGCTACGTCGTCATGGTCAAGAACGCCTGGGACAAGATCCCTCCTTCAGAGAGGGAGAAGGCCTACGAGATGCAGGACGCGAGGGATCGGGCCAAAAACCAGAACCCTCCTCAGGGAGCTCAGTAGCGCCTATGACTGAAGCTGAGGATCTGACAGAGACCGAGAGGAAGCTGACTGACCTTTCTGCAGCAATCCAGAAAAGCCTGCTGGACACTTCCGAGGAAGGGCTTGAGCAGGTTCTCCGGCTTTCTGCTGAGTTCAGGAAGGTTTCGGATGAGTTCATCCGGAGCCATCCGATAACTCCAGAGCTGCAGCCCAGAGTCAGGAACTGCTTCTTTCTCATACGCGAGCAGGTAAGGATTGTTCTTGACGCCTGCACTAACGCAAGGGACAAGACCGGACAGGAGCTCGCAAAGCTCAGGTCCGGCGGAAAGGCAAAAAAGCTCTACGGCAGCGTCGGGCATTTCAGATAGGAAGTACGTTTCTCATCACAGTAAGCCGCACGGATCTTTTTCTGGTCCGGGCGGCTTTTCTTTTGCCTCAAATCACGGAACAGCTGGCCTGTCGACGGACCTGTTCTTCTATTTACAAAACTGGAGAGCAGGAATAACTGCTTTCCTTCCTTATTATATTCATCAGGGAGGAGCGGCAGATACCGGCCGTTTTTCTGCTGTCAGCTGTGAGCATTCCTGTTTTTAACTCTGCTGATTTCCTGAATAAGCTCCTCTGGCGCCTGACTGTACAGTGCGTAACGGTGAAATTCCGCCAGAGTCATGGAAATCAATGTCCTCTGCTGTCCCTGCACACGAATAAAAAAAGCAGCCGCGAGGCTGACTTTCGGAAGATGTCCGCCGGAGAGTGCCGGCGGCACATTGGTTTAGAAGATATCGTCAGTGCTGGGCGCGGTATCCCTTCTCTCTGAGCTGCCTGTGCTCCCGGGCGCAGTGTCGTCAGGTTGCTGCGAGCCGTCCGGAATGTCGAACTCAGAGCCGGTGTCGTCAGTGCTGAAGCTGTCGAAGAAGGAGTCCTCCTCAGTCTCATTGTCGAGAGGAGTGTAGATCTCGCCGGTATCGTCCTCAATATACTCAGTCCTGCCTCCGGCATCTGAGAGCTTGCCGTTCTGATCAACCTTCTGCAGGCTTACGTTTGAGGGGGCCGGAATGGGACTGTCCGGAGTTCCCTCCAGGACAGCTGCCATGAACTCATTCCAGATAGGCTGCGCTGACTGGGCGCCGGCCTCATATCCTGCCCAGGAGTGGCCGAGCGGGGTATGGTCGTCAAAGCCGATGTACACGGAAGTCGCGATCTTGGAGTTGAAGCCGCTGAACCAGCAGTCCCTGGAGTCATTGGTGGTTCCGGTCTTGCCGTAGAGATCGTTTCGCTTCGGCATGTCCCTCTTGGCCCTCCAGCCGGTGCCGTGGAAGCCCGGGAGGCCGCGCTCGGCCGCACCGTAGATTACGGAGTGCATGGCCTGCGCGGTCAGGAAGGCATTGGCATGGCTGATGATCTGCTTGGCGCGCTTTGAGCCGGCGTAGGTCTCAGGCGGAGGCAGCTGCTCTGCCGGCTTCTTTTTCGCATCGGGGATCTCGCCGGGGAGGGGCTCGTTGTCATCGAGGCCGTCAGGGAGCTGGTAAAGGGCGTCGAGCCTCGGATCCCTCTCGCGCTTGTCGTCCTCGGTCCCCTGCGCGTCAGTGCAGCTTCTGCAGGCGACCTCAGGCTCTGCCTGATAGAGGATGTTGCCTTCCTCGTCCTCAATTCTCTCGACAAGGTAAGGGTTGATGAGGAAGCCGCCGTTTGCCATCGCGGAGTAGCCGCGGAGGAGCTCAATCGGGGTAATGTCGATGGCGCCCAGGGCAAGTGTCGGATGCCTGTAGAGATCAGTAACCTTGAAGCCGAACCTCTCGACATGCTCCGCGACCTTGCTGAGTCCCACAGAGAGCAGCAGTCGGACTGACACCACGTTCTTGGAAAGCGCCAGCGCCTCGCGCAGGGGGATAGGTCCCGCGTAGGTGTTCGGGGAGTTCTTGGGCGACCAGATCTTGCCGCCGCCTGCGGGCAACGAGAGCGGGCTGTCGTTCACGATGGTTGCGAGGGTGAAGCCGTGGCGCAGGGCGGAAGAGTAGATGAAGGGCTTGAAGTTGGAGCCCGGCTGCCTGTGGGCCTGAGTCGCGCGGTTGAACTTCGAGGCGTCGTAGCTGTAGCCGCCTACCACCGCGACTATCTGACCGTCATCAGGGCGGAGCGAGATGAGGGCGGAGTTGATCTTCGGAAGCTGCGCCAGCATCAGCACCTTCCTGGGCTCTTCCTTCTTTCCGGCCTTCCCCTCAGGCACCTCGGTCTTCTCATAGACCCAGATGATGTCTCCGGCCGAGAGCACCTTGCCCGCGCTGTCAGGCGCAACGCCCTGCCTGTTGTAGCTTATATAGGACCTTGCCCATTTGATGCCGTCCCAGCCAAGCGCTGCCTTTGAGCCGTCCTTCAGCATAATGGAGGCTTCCTTTCCGCTTACTTTAAGAACTGCGGCGGGGGAGAGGAGGCTGTAGGTCTTCATCTTCGAAAGATGTGCGGCGATCCTGCTCTCGTCCCATGGCGTTTCCTTTTTGCCCCAGAGCCTTACGACGTCGTCCTTACGGTAGCCATGGCGCCTGTCGTAGGCCATGACGCCGTTGAAGACCGCCATGTCGGCAGCGGCCTGCACCTTGCTGTCGATGGTGGTGTAGATCCTGAGCCCGCGGTTGTAGGCCTCCTCCTCGCCGAACTGCTCGAGGGCGAAGAGCCTTGCCATCTCGCTCGCGTATCCGGCGCTGAACTCGATTTTGGGTCCGTTGAAGCTTGCCGTGATCGGCTCGTCCCTTGCGGCGATGTACTGCTCATGGGTGATGTGCCCGAGCTCGAACATCTTGTCAAGGACAACATCCCTTCTCTGGCGGCTTTTGTCCGGATGTGAAATGGGGTTGTAGTCCGAGGGGCCTTTCGGCATGCCGGCAAGGATGGCCATCTCGCCGAGCGTGAGGTCCCTGAGCTCCTTGTTGAAGTAGAGGTGGGCGGCGGCCTTTACTCCGTACGCCTGGTGCCCCAGCCAGACCTTGTTGAGGTAAAGCTCAAGGATCTGCTTCTTGGTCAGGACCTTCTCTATATGTATGGCAATGAAGATTTCCTTAATCTTTCGCTCGACGGTTTTCTCATTGGAAAGGAAGAAGTTCCTCGCGACCTGCTGGGTGATGGTGCTGGCGCCCTGGCTTATCCTTCCGGAGTGGGCGATGGCCATGGCGGCTCTCGCTATGCTCTTGAGATCGAAGCCGCTGTGGTCGTAAAAGCGCTCATCCTCAATCGAGATAAAGGCCTTCTGCAGGAGATCCGGGATTTCGTCGATGGAGGCCGGCTCTCTCTTGATCTGCCCGAACACCCCGATGAGCTTGCCGTCAGATGAGTAGATCTGCAGCGGGGTCTCATACCTCACTTCTTTGAGCTTCTCCACATTGGGAAGCTCGTCCTCGACCTGCTGGTAATAGATGACTACTATGGTCGAGAATACGATGCCGGCAAGGGCAATAACCCAGGAGAGCCTGACGAGCCAGCGCATAATAAAGGAAAGACAGAGAAAAAAGAACTCAAAGAGACGCATTGTCTGAACCATTAGACGGATAAGGGAAATCCCCGGAGGGGAGGCATTCTCCTGACTGCAGAGAACAGCGCGGATTTTAGCATAAATAAGGAAAGGCTCCCCAGGGAGCAGGGCGGCGCGGCGGGGAGCAATTTTCCATCTGACGAGAATCTGTGGGTGATATACATTAGCTGATACAGCAGATTGCTGCGTATTGATGAAGCATTCACTGTTATTCAGGCTGTTGCGGGACGGCAGTGGCAGCTGTATTCCCACTGCTCTTATACAGCGTCTTCTGTTTCCCACCGGCCTGATGATTTTCGGTTACTTTTCAAATTACGTGATCTGAATATAAGCAGATGGTTATTAAAAGTACTAAAATCCGCCTTAGTTTTCCTACTATAGGCAGTTAAGCTCTCCGGGATTTGTTACTTGTATCATATTCGGACGAAAAAATTGACGTCTGATTGTGGCGCATCCCGGGAAATGAATATAGTATAGAATCAGGGAAATTTAGTTTTAAGTCACTAACAGCACGGATGCACTTATGTTTGGAAAAAAACAGGGTAAAGCCTACCAGCTAATCGGCGTCGATTTTGGTAGCCAAACCATCAAGGCTGTTGCGATATCAGGCAGAAAAGGCTCTTTCCAGATCGATTCTGCCGTTGAGGTAGCGTGCCCCAAAGGCGCGGTAGTCAACGGGAAGATTCAGGACAAGGAGAGAGTTGAGCAGGCTCTGGCCCAGCTCAGCCGCAGTATCGCATCGCGAGGTAAGTATGTTGCAACGTCTGTCTCCGGAACTGATGTGGTTACCAGAACCATCACTCTGCCTAGGGACATCGACAGCGACAAGGAACTTGGTGATCAGGTACAGGCTCAGTCTGAACAGCTGATTCCGTTCCAGAATACTAGCATCGCTCTTGATTACGGTATTTTAGGTCCCAATAACAGTGATTCGGACCAGAATGATGTTCTCGTTACTGCAGCCCGCGGAGAGAGCGTTCTTGACCGCAGTGAGGTCATGGCGCAGTGCGGCTACGAGGTCAAGGTTGTCGACGTAGGCTACTACGCGCTTGCCCGTGCTGTAATGGCACTGGTTCCCAAGCTGAACCCTGATCCGTCAGGAGCAAATCTCCCGCCTACCGCAGCAATCGTTGACTTCGGTGCCTCAGAGACCGACATCGTCTTCCTCGAGAATGGAAGAATTACTTCTACCAAGTCAATTCCGACACTGTCCGGTGCTGTTTACGACAAGAGAATAGCAGCCAAGACCGGCTATCCTGCAGCAGAGGCTGAGAGAGCGAAGACACAGTCCCGTCTGCCTCCTGAGGTTGAGGAGGACGTTACCAAGCCGTACCTCGCCTCCATCACCAAGCAGATCGGCCAGGCAGTAAGGATTCAGCAGAGCAAGGTCCAGCTTTTCGTGCTGACCGGCGGGTCCTGCCTTATTCCCGGTCTGCAGCAGGCATTCATTGAGAACCTCAAGGTTGAGACCATCGTTCCTGATCCGTTCGACCTCAACCCGAAGCTGAGAACCGAGTACGTCCAGCACGGCGCGAAGTACATGACCGCCCTCGGACTTGCACTCAGAAGCTTCGACAACGACTCTCCCAACATCAACCTGATTGACTGGAGAGCTGAGGAGGCCAAGCAGAGGACCAAGAGCTTCTGGGTTATTGCCGGAATCATGGCCTGCGTCGGCGCAGCCATTGACGTTGGCGTCTGGACTTTCCTTGACGCTCAGATTTCCAACCAGAACGAGAGAAACGGCTACCTCACCTCTCAGATCAGCCTCCTTCAGGACAAGATCAACGAGATTGAGAAGCTCAAGAAGGAAAGAGACGAGATGATCAACCGCATGAAGCTCATTGAGCAGCTGCAGCAGAGCCGCAGCACTGTGGTCAACATCTTCAGCGATTTCCCGACCCTCGTTGCCAACGGCATCTACCTTGACAAGATCGATTTCGACGGCATCAAGATTTCTGTTGAAGGTCTTACCGAGACTCTCGCCCGAGTATCTGAGATGTACCGCAACATTGATATCGAGAGCAAGGGCCGCTACGGAAACGTTCAGATTTCCTCAATCAGCGAGGACAAGGAGAACGACTCCAAGTCAACCATGACCCTGAGCAAGTTCGGTCTTTCCTTTGTTTCTAACGCAATGGTCGAGGCTCAGAAGAGTCTTGAGAAGAAGAATAAGAAGGGAGGCCGCAGGTAATGAATCTCAGTGAGCTTAATTTCCGCGATCCGGGCAGCCTGCCTGGCAGCGTGAAGTTCGTGGTCTGTGTGATTATAGTCGTCATAGTCTGCGTCCTTGGCTACGTGTTCGAATTCTCCGAACAGTATGAGCGGCTTGACGGACTGCAGCAGGAGGAACTCAACCTCAAGGCTGACTACGAGAAGAAGGCGATGGAAGCCGCCAGCCTGGAAGACTACCGCGCACAGAACAGAAAGCTTCAGAGCCAGCTCAAGAAGCAGCTCCAGCAGCTTCCTAACACCGACGACATTGCAACCCTCCTTGATGATGTCAGCTTCAGGGCTATGGATCATGGCCTGAAGATTGAGGTAATCAAGTGGGACAAGGAGCAGAAGCTCGATGACTACACTGTTCTTCCTATGGAGATCAAGGTTATCGGCGAGTATGCCCAGCTCGGAAAATTTGTCGAGGAAATTGGTAAGATCAAGCGAATCGTGGCAATCACCAAGTTTGACCTGACCCACGCCAACGGCAAAGGCGGCGTAGCGCAGCCAGACAAGACCGGTGTTCTGCCCAAGGACAGCGATCAGCTTGCAATGCACATGGTCGCAAAGACTTACCGTTACAACCAGCCGGTTGACGACAATAAGAAACCAGCCAACAATAACAAGGCCGGGGGTGCAAGATGAACGGAATGAAGATGCGTAAACTGTCAGTTCTCGTCGCATCATGCGTATCCGCAGCTCTGCTTACGGCTTGCGGCGGAACGGAAGACCTGCAGCAGTTTGTTGTCGAGGTCGGAAACAGGCCTCATCCTCAGATTCCTGAGCTGCCTGTAGTGAACGACTATGTGCCTGCGTCCTTTACTCCGGCATCTGATCGCTCGCCGTTCGTAAGGCCCCGTGCGGAGCTTCCTCAGATTACTCAGAGCTTCCACGAGGAAGGATGCGATGACATTACCGCCCTTGTTTCAAGGACGGTCAAGGACTCGCTCGAGCATTACTCTCTTGACAATCTGATCATGAAGGGCACATACCGCGATGGTGCCGGACAGCTGTGGGGCATTGTCCAGGTAGGCGCTCATTCAGTCCAGAACCAGAAGGTCAAGGTAGGCAGCTATATGGGTCTCAACATGGGACGCGTAACTGCTATAACACCTGAGGCTATTCAACTTGACGAGTACGTTCAGGAAAAGCCGGGCTGTTACAAGAAGAAGAGCACTAAGATTGAACTTAATGTGGCAGACAAGCGGAATTAGCAAGCAGGAATTACTATGAAATTTCACAAATCCAAAATAGGTCTTATCGTTGCTGTTGCAACACTTGCTGGTGCTTGTGTACCGGCTGAGGCGGCAAAGCTTCAGAACGTTAAGATCAATACCAGCTACGCAAACCAGATCAGTCTTGACTTTGTCTTTGACGGTCAGGTTGGCAACTATACCGACAAGCTCAGATATCACCCGGACGAGCTCGTTCTCGAGATCCCGGACTCTGAGTCAGGGCTTGCCCGCAACACTGTTGACGTGCTGCGCCATGGCGTGAAGAAGATTGACGTCGCAAACCTCGGCGACAACCTCCTCATCAACGTCGGCCTCGAGGAGCTCAAGCCTTACCAGATTTCCCAGCAGGGCAACACCCTCAAGGTTATGGTAGGCGAGAGCGGCAAGGTTACCGCTGCCAAGATGAATGCTGCACCCAGCGTTCTTCCTTCTGCAGCCGGCGCATCATCCTCTATCAATACCGTTACCAAGGTTGACTTCCAGAAGCACGGCTCAGAGGGCGGCGTTGTAGCAGTCTCCCTCGAAAACAACTCCGCAGCAGTTGACGTTCATCCGCGCGGGAACCACCTCATCGCGACTTTCCACTCGACTGATGTCCAGGCTAACCAGCTCACCAGCATGGATCTCTCCGACTTCGGCACTCCGCTTAAGAAGGTAAGAGTAACCCGTGAGGGCGGCAACGCAATCGTTGACATCACCTATGACGGCAAGGTTGACTACAAGTACACCCAGAACGGCCGCCAGGTTGTCATCAGCGTCAACAAGCAGGTTGTTAAGCAGGAAGAGCTGCCCAAGTACACCGGAAAGCCTATCTCCCTCAACTTCCAGGAGATTTCCATCCGCTCCGTACTGCAGATCCTGGCTGACTTCAACAACTTTAACCTTGTTACCACCGACTCTGTAACCGGAAACATCACCCTCCGCCTTGACAATGTGCCCTGGGAGCAGGCCCTTGAGACCGTTCTCCGCGTAAAGGGTCTCGACAAGCGCCTTGAGGGAAACATCCTCCTCGTCGCCAAGGCTGAGGAGCTTGCAAACCTTGAGAAGACCAAGCTTGAGGGCAAGAAGAAGGTTGAGGAGCTTGCTCCGCTGACCACAGAGTTCATCCAGGTCAACTACGCAAAGGCCTCTGACCTTGCTACCCTTATCGGCGGACTTTCCCACCGTGTTGCTACCACCAACGACGGCCCGAACAATGAGGCTGCAAACCAGTCCATCCTCTCGCCGCGCGGCTCTGTAGCAGTTGATGCAAGAACCAACACCCTCATCGTCAAGGACCTTCCTGACAACGTTGACCGCATAATCGACCTCGTCGAGCGTCTCGATGTTCCTGTCAAGCAGGTTCAGATTGAGGCAAGAATCGTCTCCATCAACAACGCCTCTACCGACGAGCTCGGAATCAACTGGTCCTATTCCCGCACCAGCGGCGCAAGCGCGAGTCAGGGCTTCTCCCCGACTTCGAACACACTCCCAGCCGACGGCAAGGGCGATGGTAAGGATCCGTACGGCAACTTCGCAAGCACCGGACACTATTCTGCTCATGTGAACACCGCACTGCCTATCGCAACTCAGGGTATCGGCATCGAGATCGGCAAGTGGTTCGGCGATGACCTGCTTGACATGTACCTCTCCGCACTCGAGACCGAGTCCAAGGGCGAGATCATCTCCTCACCGCGCGTAACTACCTCCAACCAGAAGGCAGCCAAGATCCAGCAGGGTACCGAGATTCCGACCAACGTAAGCACCTCCTCCGGCGCAACCTCAGTTGACTGGAAGGAAGCAGTTCTCGGACTCGAGGTTACTCCTCAGATCACTCCGGACAACTCCATCATCCT